>Ga0116152_10003799_pt1 | contig 12043 bp, 10 predicted proteins | sample AD_UKC119_MetaG_FD_89894 | JGI IMG/M metagenome (GOLD analysis project Ga0116152, IMG submission 89894) | Active sludge microbial communities of municipal wastewater-treating anaerobic digesters from Hong Kong - AD_UKC119_MetaG | ecosystem: Engineered > Bioreactor > Anaerobic > Digestate...
ATATGATAGAAGTATCTATGTAAATTTACATGTAAAATTTAAAAAAACTATTGGAAAATAGTTTTTTTTGATATAATGATACTGTAGAAGGTGTAATATGAAAAAACTAATAATAATATCATTACTGGCTTTTCTTGTTACTGGTTGCACAGTTGTTAGAATAGCGACAAATAATATAGATTCAATGGTAGATGTTGTACTTTCTAAAAACAATACCTTATATAATACTGTTGGTAAAGGATATAAGTATTATAAGCCAAGAGGCGTAACTTATATTGATACAAGTGAGTATAATGAAAAACTATATTCTAATGGAAATTATTATTATTTATATATAGATATAAATAGTTATTTCTATAAAAAAGAATTTACTTATAAAGAAAATAAAGATGCTTATTATTCTAGATATATAGATATTAATGAGAAAAAAGGTTATTTAGAAATAAATGAGCAAGATGGATATTACTTAGTAGAATTTATGTATAATTATGCTAAGATAGAAGCATTAGTTAAAGAAGAAGATATTAATACTACAGTTTTAGATGCTTCATACATTTTATCGACAATTAAATATAATAGTAATGTTATAAAATTAGTTTTGAATGAAGATTATTTTACTAATAAAGATACGGTATATGATTTATTTACACCAAAAAAAGTAACAACAGACTTTTTAGAATATAATGATGATAATTATAATGAGAGTGAGGAAAAGAAATAATGGGTTTTTTAGAAAAAGTTAAAAATATGTTCATTGAAGAATATGAAGATGATGAAATAAAAAAAGAAGTAATACAAGTAAAAATACCTACTCCTGAAAAAAAAGAAGAAGTAAAGGAAGAACCAATTAAGCATCATGTTGTTGAAGATAAAAGATTAACTGAAGATAATACAGATACAAGAGTAATTGAAAGAAAAATGGAAGAAACAGAAGAAACTCCAAAACAAGTATTACCTAAGTATTTTGACGATAGTGATTTTGAAATGCCAGAAGAGAGAAAAGAACCAGAAGTAGTAAAACAAGAATATAAATATACAAGAACTGAAACAGTTATTAAACCAGCCAATACATTATATGGGGCTAAAAAAGAAGAAGTAAAGAAAAATTTTACTCCAACTCCAATAATTTCACCAGTATATGGTGTACTTGATAAAAATTATAAAAAAGAAGAAATATCTTCAAAGAAAAAACCTACTACTATATATACTCAATTTGATAAAATAGATGTAGATGATATTAGAAAAAAAGCTTATGGTACATTAGAAGATGAACTAGAAGAAAATTTAAATGATAAAGATGTTGTTATATTTAATGATAATATAGACATAACTATTAATACAGATAATGATGAAGAAATTTGTGAATATCAAGAACAACCTTTAGATATCTTTGAAGAATTAGATAAAAATGATGAAATAGATGATATCTTAAATGAAAAATATGATGGAGAAGAAGATGCTGATACTGAAGAGTCTGAAGTAAAAGAAGATGATACTAATTTAGTTGAAGATGAATTAAATAGTAATTATGATCAATATGAATCTGATTTACATGATAGTTATTCACAAGAATTAAATGATTCTGATTTATTTAATTTAATTGATTCAATGTATGACAAAAAGGATGGTGAATAATGGAAACATTATCTGAGATATTTCCTGTAATATTATATGGATTATTGATTATACTAGTAGTAGTTCTAATAATATTAGTAATTAAAATAATTAGAACATTAAATAAAGTTGATCAAGTAGTAGATGATGTAAATGGAAAAGTAAAAAAACTAAATGGTTTATTTTCTATAATTGATACTACAACAGATGCCTTAAGTGGATTTGGCGACAAATTTGTTAGTATTATATCATCAGGAATAAATACAATATTCTCATTAAAAAAGAAGAAAAAGAAAAAAGAAGATAAAACTGAAGAAGAGGGTGAAGAAGATGAGTAAAGAAAAGAAAAAAGGCGGTTTCTTTAAATACTTAGCAGGTGTTGGTATCGGTGCAGCAGCTGGTGTGTTATTTGCTCCAAAAGCTGGAAGTGAAACAAGAAAAGAATTAAAAGAAAAATTTGATGAAATGAAAGAAAATTTAAAAGATGTAGATGCCGAAGATGTTAAAGAAGCAATTGAAGCAAAGATTGAAGAAATTAGAACTTCATTAAGCGAATTAGATAAAGAAACAGTTATTAAAATTGCAAAGAAAAAAGCAAAAGAAATAAAAGATATGACTAATGAATTAGTTGATTATGCTGTTAAAAAAGGAACACCAGTTATTAAAAATGCAGCAACTACTGCTAGAGACAAAGCTATTGAAGTAACTAAAGAAATAATCGAAAAGTTAGAAAAAGATAATGACTAATACATACATTTTAATGTATGTATTTTTCTTTAATTGAAAAATATAAATTTATATAGTATAATGAATAATGAGGTGGAATAGATGAATTATATAAAAAAACATATGAAAGAATTTATTCTTTTAGGAGTAGTTGTAATAATATTACTTTTTTGTTCAATCACATTTATTATTATGTGGTTTTCAGGAACAAATGATAAGTATGGGGATCGTTTAGATGGCATTAAAAAGGTGGAACTAAATAATGGTTATTTAAATGATATAGTAGGATTTATCAAGAAAGATAAGACTTATGTAAGTAAAGTCTCTTTTGATGTAGAAGGTAAATTATTATCATTAATAGTAACTGTAAGTGATGATACTGCAGTTGATGAAGCAAAGACTATTGGAAATATAGTAATTGAAAACTTAACTGATAAAGAATTAAAATTCTATGATATTCAATTATATATAAAAGATTCAAGTGCAAAAGAAGAATCTAGTTATCCAATTATTGGATACAAACATAAAACAAGTGAAAACTTTGTTTGGTCTAATAATTAGAAGGTGGTTTTATGAAGAAGAAGAAGCGAATAATAATTATAATTACTACAATACTAGTAATAGCGTTACTAGCTTTAGTATATTATATATTTACTAAAGAAGATAAAGAATCAACATTAAATTTATTAGAAAAACAATGGATACAAAGTAATAAAAATGAAATGATAGACTTTGGTCTTGTTAATAATATAGCAATCCTAAATAATTCAACAGATAGTTTAGTATTTGATTTTCTTGAGGATTTAGAGAAAACAACAGGATTAGATTTTAATGAAGTTTCTTATGACTATGGTGAAAAAATTGATGAAGCTTATGCTTTTAAAAATGTAGAAAAGGTTAGTAAGAATGATATTTTAATCTATAGTGATAATTATGTTTTAATAGGCAAAAAAGAAAATAAGTATAATGATATTAATAAAATTGTTGGCGGTATGGTAGGTGTCGTTAATGATGATTTAGATAAAGTAAGTAAATATTTAAATAATAGTAGTATTACATATAAAACAGTAGGATCTAAATATTTAGATATGCTTTTATCTTTTAAAGAAGAAGATTCTGAATTAAATTATATAGTAATGCCTAAATTATTATTTTTAAGTTATTATGAAAATTATGATAATTTATATATAAACTATAATATAAGTGAATTACAAGATAATTATGTTATTAGTTTAGGTAAAAAGAATAGATTAAATGATATATTAAAAAAATATTATGAAAAATGGAGTAGTGAAAATTACGAAGAAACATTTAGTAAAGAATTTACTAATATGTATTATAAAGTAAGTAAAACTACTGAACAAGCTAAAGTAAAATTTAGAAGTAAAAGATATACTTATGGATTTGTAGAAAATGCTCCATTTGATATAGAAGTAAATGGTAAATTATATGGTATTAATAGTTCAATATTAAAGAATTTTTCAAAAGTAACAAATGCAGAAATAACATTTAAAAGATACGATAATATAGTGAAATTAAAAGAAGCATTTAAGAAAAATGAAATAGATTTTACTTTTGATAAATATAGTAAGAGTAAATTAGATATGGATGTATATAATACTGTTTCTATATCAGATGAAAAAGTTGTTATTGTATCACCATATAGTAATAATATTATAATTAATTCATTAAATTCATTAGAACAATTAAAAGTAGCTGTTTTAGATAATACAAAAATATATGATGAATTAAAAGATATTTGTAAAGATATTAAAAAATACAATTCTGTTTTAGATTTAGTAAAATCAAAAGGAATTATAGCTTTAGATATGGAAACATATAATTTTTATAAGAATGATATATTAAAGAACTATAAAGTAGATTATGAATTTAATTTACGTAATGAATATACATATATTATGAGAGATGTTAAAAATAATGCTGTATTTAATGATTTCTTAAATTATTATGTAACATATATAAATGAAAAATCTTATATAAATGAAGGATATAGTGATGCTTTAAAAGCAACTACAAAGAGTAATACTTTCAGAAATATAATGTATTTAGTAGGTGGATTATTATGTCTATTAGTAGCGTTTATACTAGGAAGTAAGATTATGCCTAAAAACAAAAAAGATAAAACAAGAAAAATTGCTATGAAGAAAGAAGATAAGCTAAAATATATTGATATGCTTACTTCATTAAAAAATAGAAATTATTTAAATGATAATATTGAAAATTGGGATGAAAGTGAAGTTTATCCACAATCAATAGTTATTATTGATCTTAATAATATAGCCTATATTAATGATAATTATGGTCATCAAGAGGGTGATAATATTATTAAAGAAGCAGCAAATAAATTAATTAATATGCAAATTACAAATAGTGATATTATTAGAACTAATGGTAATGAATTCTTAATATATCTTGTAGGCTATGATGAAAAACAAATTGTCGCATACATTAAGAAAATGAAGAAAGAATTAAAAGAATTAGCTCATGGATTTGGTGCTGCTGTTGGATATAGTATGATAACAGATGGCATTAAAACTATTGATGATGCTGTTAATGAAGCTACATTAGATATGCGAAATGATAAAGAAGATTTAAATAATTAATGAAGAAAATTATTAATAGATTTAAAAGATATATTAAAAGAATTTACAAAATTATATTTAGACCAGAGATGAGCTTTTTGCCAGGGCAAATAGCCTTCTTTATGGTACTTTCATTAATTCCTTTAGTTACAGTAGTAGCTTTAATAGCTTCAAAATTTTCTATTTCAATTGCAAATATTTCATCTGCAATTAATAGCAATCTTCCAGAACAAATAGCGTCAATAATAACACCAATATTAAGTTCTCCTGGAAGTATTTCAATTTATTCAATAATATTAGGATTCTATATCGCATCTAATGGTGCTGTTTCAATAATAGTAGCGTCTAATATGTTATTTGAATTAAAAGATAGTGACTTTATTAAAAAGAGAATAAAAGCTTTATTTATGCTTATTATATTAGTATTACTATTCTTATTTATGATAGTAGTATTAGGATATGGTAATACAATATTTAATATAGTTTTGAATTATTTTGAAATAGAATTACCAGGATTTTTACATAATTTATTTATATTAGTTAAATGGGGATTAGGTATAATAGTAATATACATATTACTTAAAATGTTATTAACATTTGCTCCAGATTCTCCAATTTCTAGTAAACATATGACAAGAGGTGCTTTATTTACTACATTAGGCTGGGTAGTAGCGACATCTGCTTATTCAATTTATGTAACTAATTTTGCTAATTATAATATCTTTTATAGTAGTTTAGCTAATATAGTAGTATTAATGTTTTGGATATATATATTGTCTTATACATTAGTTATTGGTATTACAATAAATAGTGAAAATTATCTATATGAAAAGAAAATAGAAGAACAAGCTAAAAAACAAGAAAAAGAAGTTGAGTAAAACTTCTTTTTTTTCTTTAACTTTGAGTAAATTATGATATAATTATAATAGGTGATAGTAGATGAATAAAACAAAAGTAGTGGCTACTATTGGTCCTGCAAGCTGTTCAAAAGAGAAGATAAAAGAACTAATAAAAGCTGGTATGGATGTAGCTAGAATAAATATGGATCATGCAGATTTTGATTTTTGTAAGGAAATAGTAAAAAAAGTTAATGAAGTAAATAAAGAATTAAATACTTCAGTAGCGACTATGTTTGATACAAGAGGACCAGAATTAAGAGTTGGTGAATTCCAAAATGGTTATGCACAATTAGAAGATAAATCTAAAATAAGAATTTATATCGATGATATAATGGGAGATTCTACAAAGTTTTCTATTAATTATAAAGATTTAATTGATGATATAAATTATGATGCATTAATTATGATTAATGATGGACATATAAAATTACAAGTACTTGATAAAGGTAAAGATTATTTATTATGTGAAGTATTAGCAGGTGGAATTATAGAAAATCATAAAGGTGTTAATATCCCTGGATTAGCATTAAAAATTCCTTTTATATCTGAAAGAGATGAACAAGATATAAAACTTGCTAGTGAATTAAATGTAGACTTTTTAGCTTTATCATTTGTAGGTAGTCATGATAATGTTTTAGAAGTTAATGATTTATTAATAAATCTAAATAATAATCATATGAGCATAATTGCAAAAATAGAAACTGAAGAAGGCTATAATGATATAGATGAAATAATAAAAGTCAGTGATGGTGTTATGGTTGCTCGTGGTGACCTAGGTGTTCAAGTACCTATGGAAAGAGTACCAGGAATGCAAAAAAATATTATTAGTAAATGTCATATGGCTGGGAAAGTAAGCATAGTAGCAACAGAAATGATGACTTCTATGGAAAATGATTTACTTCCTACAAGAGCAGAAGTTTCAGATGTTGCTAATGCTGTATTAGATGGCGCAGATGCCGTTATGTTAACTGGTGAAACTACAGTAGGTAAATATCCTGTTGAAACTCTTGAGATGATGGAAAAAATAATTACATCAGCTGAAGATGATATAGATTATATGGGATTTATGGATCGAGCAGTTAGAACTGAATCAAAAGATATTACTGGAATGATTGCTCATAGTGTTGCATACAATGCTAATTTATTAGATTGTAAGGCAATATTTGCTCCAACTATGACAGGTTATACAGCAAGAAAGATTAGTCGTTTTAGACCAACTTGCCCAATAATTGCGGCAAGTCCTAATGAAGATGCAGTTAAGTCATTAGCACTTAATTTTGGAGTATTTCCAATATTAATTGATGAACTTAAAAATTTTGATAAAATAATTGAAGTTTCAAGAAGAAAAGCTGAAGAGATAATTAATATTAATTCAGGAGAAAAAATAATAATAACTGGTGGATATCCATTTAAAGATGTTAAACATACTAATTTTATGAAAATAGAAGAAATGTAAAAGAATAAAGAAGAGGGGTGAAATTATGTATGATTTAGGTGAACATTTTAAAATTGATTTAAATGATATAAAAGCAAACCCTGAATGTATTTATACAGGTAATAAATATAGAATAAGTATATTAAGTGATAGATTAATAAGATTAGAATATAATCAATCTGGTATATTTGAAGACCGTGCAACTGAAAGAGTGTTAAATAGAAAATTTGAAGCTCCTAAATTTGTTGTTAAAGAAGATAATAAATATATTGAAATTAAAACTTCATACTTTACTTTATTCTATACTAAAGATAAACCATTTAAAGGAACCGCTATAGACCCTGGTTCAAATTTAAAAGTAAGTGTTACTAATTCTGATAGAAGTTGGCATTATAATCATCCAGAAGTAAGAAATTATAAAGCTCCAGCTAACACATTAAATAGTACTAAAGAAAGTGAACAAAATAAGAGTTTATATTCTATAGATGGATTTGCTAGTATTGATGATTCACTATCAAAAGTATTTGAAGAAAATGGCGAATTAGTAGATAGAATAGAAAAAGAAGTAGATATATATTTATTTGTATATAACAAAGATTTTGATTTAGCTTTAAAAGATTATTTTAATTTAACAGGTAGTCCATCTTTAGTTCCTAGATATGCCTTAGGTAATTGGTGGAGTAAAAATGAATATTATGATGATGCAGAAATAAAAAAATTAATAACTTTATTTGCAAAAAAAGAAATACCTATGTCAATTTTATTATTAGATAAGGATTGGCATAAAAGAGTAGACAAAGCTAAAAAACATTTACAAACTGGTTTTTCATTTAATGAAGAATTGTTTAAAAATCCTCAAGGAATGATAGGTTATTTACATACTAAAGGTATAAGAGTAGGATTAAGTATTAATCCTACTGAAGGTATATATCCTATTGAAGACAATTATGAAAAAATAAAAGAATATATTACTCCTGATGATAAAGGTGTAATACCATATAATATTTTATCAAGTAGATTTATTGATGTATACTTAAAGATGGTTATACATCCTTTAGATAGTTTAGGAGTAGACTTCTATTGGCTAGATTGTTATGACAAAAATAAATTAGAAGAATTATTTACTTTAAAACATTATCAATTTAATGATATGACAAGAAACTATCAAAGAAGACCTATGTTACTTGGATATAATTCATCTATAGTGGCACATCGTTATCCAGTTTTATATTCTGGTAAAACAGTTGTTTCATGGGATACTTTAAAAGCAATTCCATCATTTAATAGTGATTATGCTAATATAGGTGTATCTTGGTGGAGTCATGATATTGGTGGATATTATAAAGGAATTGAAGATTCAGAGTTATATACAAGATTTGTTCAATTAGGTGTCTTTAGTCCAATATTAAAGTTTGGTGCTGATCAAGGAAAATATTATAAGAGAGAGCCTTGGAGATGGGGAATTGAAACATATTCTATAGTTACTAGATATTTAAGATTAAGACATAAATTAATTCCATATTTATATTCTGAAGCATATAAATATTCAACTGAAGGAAGTCCTGTAATTCAACCATTATATTATAAATTTCCTGAAATGTATGATGATAGTTTATATCGTGATGAATATTATTTTGGTGGAGAATTATTTGTATCACCAATAGTTAAGAAAAAAGATTCAGTTATGAATCGTGTTATTCATAAATTCTATATACCAGAAGGAACATGGTATGATATAACAACAGGTAAAAAATTCCCTGGTGGAAAAAGCTATGTATCATTCTTTAGAGAACAAGATTATCCAGTATTTGCAAGAAGTGGAGCAATTATTCCACTTACAAATATTGATGTAATGAATAATATAAATGATACAAATCCACCAGCTAATTTAGAAGTAGATATATATCCTGGTAAATCAAATACATATAATTTATATGAAGATGATGGTATTAGTAGTTTATATAAAAAAGGTTTTTATTTACTAACAACAATCGATTATAATTATTTACCAAATAACTATACAGTAATATTTAGATCTTTAGAAGGTAAGAGTGGTATAGTACCAGCTAAACGTAATTACAAAATAAGATTTAAAAATACTAAAAAAGCAAATGATGTTATCGCATATTTTGATAATACACCAGTTGCTCATGAAGCTTATATTGATGGTAATGACTTTATAGTAGAAATTAAAAATATGTCTACAATAGGACAATTAACTATTAATTGTAAAGGAAAAGATATTGAAATAGATGCTGTTAGATTAATTAATGAAGATATTGAAAATATCTTAAGTGATTTACAAATTGAAACATTATTAAAAGAAAAAATAGATAGTGTATTATTTGGGGAATTACCAATTAAGAAAAAGAGAATAGCATTAAGAAAACTTAAGAGTGAAGGTCTAGAACCTAAATTTATTAAATTATTCTTAAAACTTCTTGAATATGTAGAACAAGTATAAAATATACTTGTTTTTTTCTTTGTTTTGTATTATAATTTATTCAATCAGTAAAAAAAAGACGTTGAAGAAGAGTAGTAATAAATAAGAATTATTTAGAGAAAATGTGGTTGGTGAAAGCATTTAATGATTATTTATGAACTTGCTTTGGAGTTGATATTTATATTCGCTAACTGCGTTAAAGTTGTAAGAGCATAATAAAGTATTATGAAATAAGGTGGTACCGCCCTAAGGGTCCTTATATCTAATACTTTTTTTGTATATATGGAGGTATTTATGATAGATATTTATATTGGAATTGGCATATTTTTAATAACATATTTATGTTATTTATTAATAATAATTAATAGTAAGAAAAGGCTTATAAAGTATATAGAAAATTCAAAAGAAACTAATATGATTAAGAAAAGATATAATATTAATTATAAAAAACTTAATCATAAAATGGTTGCTAATATATTTGGATTATCTAATGGATTAATCCTGTGTGTTACATATATTATTATGTCTTTAATTAAAGGTGTAATATTAAAATTTGTAATTGCTTTATTTGTTATGATGTTTTTAGTAGTTATAGTTTATTTACAAATTGGAAAGTTTTTAAAAAAGAAAGAGGTATAAATTATGGAATATAATTTTAATGAAATAGAAAAAAAATGGCAAAAGTATTGGGAAGAAAATAAGACATTTAAAACTGACACAAGTGATTTTAGTAAACCTAAATATTATGCACTTGATATGTTTCCATATCCATCAGGAGTAGGATTACATGCTGGACATCCAGAAGGATATACTGCAACTGATATAGTATGTCGTATGAAAAAAATGCAAGGATATAATGTACTTCATCCAATGGGATTTGATTCATTTGGACTTCCTGCTGAACAATACGCAATTAATACAGGTAATCATCCATCTGGATTTACCGAAACTAATATTGAAACATTTAAAAAACAACTTAAAATGTTAGGATTTAGTTATGATTGGGATAGAGAAGTATCTACAAGTGATCCATCATTTTATAAATGGACTCAATGGATATTTAAAAGATTATTTGAAGATGGATATGCTAAGTTAGTAGATATGCCAGTTAACTGGTGTGAAGAATTGGGAACAGTTCTTGCTAATGATGAAGTAATTGATGGAAAAAGTGAACGTGGTGGATATCCAGTAGTTAGAAAAAATATGAAACAATGGGTAATTGATATACCAGCATTTGCTGAAAGATTACTTGATGGTTTAAATGATATAGATTGGCCAGAATCAACAAAAGAAATTCAAAGAAATTGGATAGGTAAGAGCATAGGTGCTCATGTCAATTTTAAAGTAAGTGGTACTGATAAAGAATTTACAGTATTTACTACACGCTGTGATACTTTATTTGGAGCAACTTATTGTGTACTTTCACCAGAACATAAATTAGTAGATTTAATTACAACTGATGATAAGAAAAAAGAAGTAGAAGAATATAAAAAAGTATGTGCTTCTAAATCTGATTTAGAGCGTACAGAACTTAATAAAGATAAAACAGGTGTATTTATTGGTAGTTATGCAATTAACCCTGTAAATGGCAAAGAAATACCTATTTGGATAAGTGATTATGTACTTGCTAGTTATGGAACAGGAGCTATTATGGCAGTTCCAGCTCATGATGATAGAGATTATGAATTTGCTAAAAAATTTAATATTGATATTATTCAAGTAATTGATGGCGAAGATGTTAGTGAAAAGCCATATACTGGAGATGGAATTCATATTAATTCTGGATTCTTAGATGGTCTTAATAAACAAGACGCTATTGATAAGATGATTTCTTGGTTAGAAGAAAATAAATTAGGTAAAAAACAAATTAATTATAGATTAAGAGAGTGGATTTTTGCTCGTCAAAGATATTGGGGAGAACCAATTCCAGTTATTTATATGGAAGATGGTAGGACAATTGCTTTAAGTGATAGTGAATTACCTTTAGTACTTCCTGAACTTGAAGATTATAAAGGTAAGAATGGTAAAGCTCCACTTGAAAATGCTACTGATTGGGTAGATGTAGTAGTAGATGGTAAAAAAGGAAGAAGAGAAACTTCAACTATGCCAGGTTCTGCTGGATCAAGTTGGTATTTTTTAAGATATATTGATCCAAAGAATGATAAAGAACTTGCTAGTAAAGAATTATTAGCTCACTGGATGCCAGTAGATTTATATGTTGGTGGACCAGAACATGCTGTTGGACATTTATTATATTCTAGAATGTGGAATGAGTACTTATATGATAAAGGTATTTCTCCAGTAAAAGAACCATTTAAGAAAT
>Ga0116152_10003800_pt1 | contig 12041 bp, 4 predicted proteins | sample AD_UKC119_MetaG_FD_89894 | JGI IMG/M metagenome (GOLD analysis project Ga0116152, IMG submission 89894) | Active sludge microbial communities of municipal wastewater-treating anaerobic digesters from Hong Kong - AD_UKC119_MetaG | ecosystem: Engineered > Bioreactor > Anaerobic > Digestate...
TAAGTTTGAGAAGTTATAAGTTGGAGCAGATACAAATTCAGTATTCCAAGAGGAAGCAGATGTTGGTTTGTAAGCAACTTCCCATTGAGTTTCTGTACCTCCTGCAGTCCATGTAGCGGTTGCTGTTGAAGCAGTAATTGCAGAAACGACTAGGTTAGAAGGAGTTGCACAAGTAAGTGTTGGAGAAGTAACAGTAACATCGTCAATATACCAATAATTGATTTGATAGTGATTTCCATCAACAACCCATGCAATATAATTGATACCGGAGCCTAGTATTAAAGGTACATTAGCGGTAAGAGGGCCAACATCTCCGTTCCCTCCTGTAAGTGTGAACGGTTGATCTGTCCAGTTGGTTAAATCTGTACTAGTTTGTACTTTTAAAGTTACACCTGCTCCAAAATCATCATACATATACTTAAAAGTTAATTCTGGATTTATTGCTCCTGTAAAATCAATAGCAGGAGCTATTAATCGGGAAATTCCAATATTATTTTGATAAGTACATACCATCTGATTGGCGGTTCCACCAGCATTAGATCCAGTACTGATGCTCCAGCGGTTGGAAGTAATTGCTCCGGAATAGGTTTGAGACCAACATACAGGGATCGTTGCATCATTGAAATTTTCAGAGAATGGCAGTGCTATTGGAATACAAGATGTAGTTGCAGTAACTTTATTTGACCATCCACTCAAATCATTGGCACCACAATTCGCTTGAACATAAAAATCATAAGACGTAGCAGGTGTTAATGGTGAAACTAGAAATGGGTTTGATGTTGATACAACCTGTGTTCCTGTCCCTAAAACAAAACCTGAAGGTCCATATTCAATATTCCATCCTGAAGCAGGAGGAGTCCCATTTTCAGTCCAAGAAAGTTCAACACTAGAAGATGATATATTGGTAGTTATTAAATTTGAAGGAGTGGCACAATTTGAAACAACGATTGAAATATTATCCACTGTAGCAGGAGGTTGAACAGCTGTAGTTTGATCATTTCTCCAATGAAAATAAAGCCTCCAGGTATTACCGGCTAAATTTGGAAATTGAGTAGCGTTAATACTAAACTGTTTATGTTGCCATGTTGTTTGTTGACTTAACCAATGTTCACCGATTCCACCAACATAATTACCAACTTGTCCCGCAGCATCATAGTTGATAGAATTGAAAGTTGGAGGATTTGAACCGGCAACAACAGGTACATTTAATGGCATTAAATAAACTCTTAAAAACTCATAGTTGTATAATGAACCTTTTGCAATCCAGTCAAAATCTAAAAGCAATTCATTAACTCCAACAGGTACTTCAATATCCAAATAGGCATACACTTTAGAATTTCCTGCAGATCCACCGGTATAAGCCCATGAAGTACCATTATCATTTGAAATATACATAGCATTTGTACCACCCACAGTATTGTTAACACCAGCAGCACTACCGATTTGCCATTTATTGCTTTGTGTTCCATTTAGGAATCCAAAGTCTGCGTAGGTTGTAGGATTTTCGAAATCATTTACATATGGTAAAGTGATTGGGATTAAACCTGTTGTAATAGTTGTAGGTGAACTATAGTCACTGTAAGAACCACCACAGTCAGATTGAATATAGAATTGATAAGTAGTATTGGGTGACAATCCAGAAACTGTAAATGGATTGGTCGAAGCAATTACAGGAGTTCCAGTTCCTGGAGTAAATCCAACTGGACCATATTCGATGATCCAACTAGATGCTACACCGTTTTCAATCCACGAAAAATCTGCTGCATAAGCAGTAATATTTGAGGATGTTAAAAATGAAGGGATTGGACAGGCAGGAATGGTTGATACAACAACATTATCTAAATAAGATATTGAAGCAGATGTTGTATAAGCTGTTTTAAAAGCAATATACTGACCAACTCCAATATAATTATTAAAATACACTTCCATATCTTGAAATGCACCTGTAGTGGATGGAATTCTTGTTGCAATCAATTCAAAAGAGGAAGCATCTGTTGGACTAGTCATAACACCAATATAAAGTGTATCATCATTACCAGATACTCTGTATTTAAAATCTGCTTTTAAAGTATTAACCGGAATGGAAAGATCAAATGGGGGTGTTACTGCAATATTATAATTCCCTGATGATCCTATATAAGAATATAAAGATCCAGGAGAAGAAGCGTTGGTGGTTGAGATATACAATGAATTTGATCCTAATTGAGATTTCGTCCAACATGTTGGATATGAAGTCGTTAATGTTCCGTATGTATCAAATGATTCACTCCAAGGGAGTGTGGTTATTGCCCCACATGCAGTCATAAATGAGGAAGTTGTTGACCAATCGCTTAGATCGCCAGAACCACAATTTGATTGAATTTGATATTGGTATGTAGTACTAGAATTTAAACCTTGAAGTAGATAAGGGGAGGTAACATTATTCAGAACAGTCCAGTTTGTTTCTCCTAAAGGACGGAATTGTAAGTTATAGTCAATGGGTATTCCTGTTCCTGCAGAACTCCAGGATAATGTTGCAGCAGTAGTGGTTATACTTGTTGCTGTTAATTCAAATGGGGGCAGACAGGATGGCATTATATCTACAGTCAAACTATCATATCTATTGTTGTGCCATGTAGCTGCAGGAGAGTATCGAATCGCAATCCTCTCATTTCCTGTCAATGTATTGTTAGTTAAAAGGTCAATATGGTACCACAAACCACCAGATACACCAATAAGAGTTTGATTTACAACTTCTACAAAAGAAGCAGGGTTGGTTGGATCTGTTACATAGCCAAACCTATGATTTGCATTACCACCGTAGTATTTGAAACTAACTCTTAACGTATTCACTGGAAAATCAAATTTTGGTAAAATAAAATAAGCATCCCCTGATGAAGATGAGCCAAAATCCATTTGTAACACCTTACCAGCACCAGGTTGTTCAGATGTGATATCAATAACTTTAACTCCACCACCTCCGGATTGAATCTTATTGTAACAAGTAGGTATCTCATTCACAGCTGTAGATTCAAAATCCTGAATATAAGGCAAAACTGTAATTAAATCACATAGTGTATTAAAAGTTGCAGCAGGGCTCCATCCACTTATAGCGCCACCATCACAAATGGTTTGTACTTTAAATTCATACGCGGTATTTTGTAATAAACCATAAATAGTGTATGGTGGTGTTATACTATTTACTGTTGTCCATATCGTTTCGGTAACTTCTTTATACTCTAAATTGTATGAGACACCAGACCCAGCCCATGAAACAGTCGCATCATTGATACTTGAATTTGTTAAAACCAAACCAGTAGGTTCAACACATGGAGGTTGATTCATAATGACTAAACTATCAATACGAGCACTATACCCGTATGCCATCACAAATTTTATTGCGATTCTTTCACTTCCATCCAAAGTATTATTTGTAATTATATCAAAGCTTTTCCAAGACTCATTTGTACTCAAAGGAGCATTATGTAACTCCACAAAAGAAGAAGCATTTGTTGCATCGGTAATATAACCAATTTTAAACAAATGGTTGGATCCACCATAATATTTAAACATAATACGCAACGTATTAATGGGGTCAACTGTTAATGGAAGTATTAAAAAACAATTATTGGAAACTGAACCAGAACTAAAGTTACAAACCATACTCCCATCACTGTTAGTAACTCCAACCGTTGCAGTTCCAGATATTAATTTATTGTAACAAACCGGAATTTGCCCTGTTGTTGTAGTTTCAAAATCCTCAACGACTGGAAGTGTAGGAATAGGATCACAAAGGGTCGTAAAGGTTCTTTCAAAAGTCCATAAACTATAATCACCTGGAGCACATACTGCTCTTACCTTAACATTGTAAGTTGTAGCAGGAATGAGACCATATAAAACATGCAGTGTATCATAAGCTGGTTCAGAGATCCATGTTGTTTCAGTATCAGGTTTATAGGATACTTCCCACTCTGTTTCCATTCCACCTCTAATCCAATTAATGGTTGCAGCATTATTTAATACAGTTGGAATCGTTACAGAATTGGCAGGTGGCCTAGGACATGAGGCTGGATAGTCAATACTCACCTCATCAAGATACATATTTCCATACCAGTCTGAGGTACATTCAAAAATGATATGAGTGAATGTATCAGCAGGAATAATAGCCACATACTCATACCATCCAGGAGTTAATTCAGCAGGAGATTGATTATAAACACGTTGAATAGTTGTCAACAAAACTGCATTGGTTGGGTTATTGGAACTATTCGCTTTAACTCTAAGTGCTCCAACGGTATAGGAATTATTAAAATCTTGTCTGTAAAACCAGAATCTTACTTCCATACCAGTAGTTAAATTATCCAAAGCGGGAGTAACAAGGTATCCCACTTGACCAGAAGTATATGAATAACCTGCAAATCGCGCCATCCCTGATCCAAAAAATGGAGTAGCTGAAGGTGAAGTCCCTGAAGTCACAAAATTAAATGGATTTGATGAACTATTGGTCCAACAAAGAGGAATTGTTGTCGAATTAAAAGATTCTGCAAAAGGGATCGTATAGGGTACACACGTCGTTGCAAAACTTACAGTTGTTCCCCATAATGTATCCACACCAACTATAGCATACGATTGGTAATGATAATTGGTTGCAGGGTCTAACCCTTGAAGGTCATAAGCCATGGGATTGTTAAAATCCTGTACAAAGTTCCAAGTTGTTTCAGCAGTTTTCTTATATCTGAAACCTGATTCTAATGGGATACAATTGGCATAAGATCCATTCAGTTGAGCAGAATAGGCTGTAATAGATGTAGCTGCCGTAGTGTATACAATTCCACCACAATATCCGGTGGTGTTAACACCGGTAGTAGTTGGTTCAATGGCAGCCAATACAGATGTTCCATTGCCATCTAAAATCTGAACTCTCATTCTGGTTGGATAGGTACCAGCAGCAGTTCTTACAATAGAAATAGCATCAGCTGTCCCCGCATTAAAGGTAAAATCCACAGGACCGGTTCCTGTTGTAAATGTGGAGCCAATCCCAGTAAGAGTTGGAGTTCCATTCACAAGAACATCAACTAAACCACCATTCCATCCACCGGAAATAGTTGCTGTTATCCTCAAAGTATGAGAACATGTAGCTGCAATTTCTCTAGATCCTGTAGGATCAGATGTAGTTGGAGCCAATGTTGACCCATCAATAGTAGCACTCAAAAAAGTAGCATCTATTAGATTTGTCAAAGTCGCATTTTGATCGATATCGTACGTTAACCAGATATAACTTCTTCCACAAGGAATGGTTTGTGATCCTGTGAAAGTCATATTACTTCCTGCAGCAGGTGGAGCAGTTATCGTAGATCCAAACTGAGTTGTAGGAGAGAAATAATCATTTGAACCTGTTAACCAAACCCTTGCATTTAAAATATCGGATATTGAAGTGGTCCCGTTTGTTTGAAAAACCAATTGGGAAAGGTTAAGTTCAGCAAATGCATCAACCGCAATTTTCAATACATGTTGATTAGTACCTCCTAAAGAAGCAGGTGAAGTAGTTGATTGATATGCTTCTATAGAGGTTATCCCTGCAGGAGCAGAACTGGAAAATAGTGGATTACAAGCCGGAACATAAGGAGCTCCGTACACTTCTCCAGTTGGACCAACTGTAGCCGTAAAATCTAAATTACCATCAGAATCGGTATCGGTATTAAAATTATCCATTTCGTAATAAGCCACTAATGCGGAATAATTAGGATGAGAAGCTGTAAGGGTAGCATTATAATATGCTGCAATATCAGTTGATGAAAGTGCTGTATTCCAAATTCTAACTTCATCAATTCTTCCTAGAAAATTTCTATCAGGATAGTAATTTGATCTGCCCACTTCTAATGGAATGGTTAGATTTGTGGCCACAGAACCTGTATAGGATAGTGTAGAACCAACCTGAGCACCGTTGACATATATCTTTAATGTAGTACCATCAAAAACACCTGCCACATGTTGCCAGGTGTTTAACGTTAAAGCACCTGTAGAGGAATTTAACTCTTTCCATTGAGTACCAGATCCTATATTGAAATTAAGCGTTCCATTTGCGCCACATCTTAACATATAACCTTGAAAATTTAAGCCCTCTTTATTAAGGATACATCCTTGATACACATTGGTTTTCCATGCAGTTGGATAAATCCATGCTTCCAATGTTAATGGCCCTGTCAACTCTAAAGTGGGGTCTAATGGAGCCTGAGCATACATGTTTTGGTTTGTAAATGACAAACCGTAGTTTTGAGCACTTGTCGTTTTTATCAGAAAAATGATAAAAACCAAGAAAGCAATTGGTAAAAATTTTTTCATAAAATGGAACATTTTTGGTTAATATAAATTAGGAATTGTGTTTTGGTATTCTTATATCGTTTTTAAGTTGGCAAATATAATCATTAATTTAACATTTTTTTTATTTTTTTAATATTTATTCAATCTTTTTAACTAATGTGTTCATAAATTTAATAAACAGCTTCTCTTTTTAAATTAAAAAGTGTTTATAAATTTTAAAATAATATCTTCTCCAATCCAATTTAAGTTTATTCCGGTTTGTTTACCCATTTTTAGTATTTTTGCAATCTGAAAAAAAAAATTATGAAACCAATCATTTCTCCTTCATTATTATCGGCAGATTTTGGAAATTTAGAACGTGATATTATTATGATCAACCAATCTGAGGCAGACTGGTTACATTTAGACGTGATGGATGGTGTATTTGTTCCCAACATCACTTTTGGGATGCCAGTGATATCAGCAATCAAAAAAATTTCTGAAAAACCACTCGATGTACATTTAATGATTACGCAACCGGAAAGATATATTGATGATTTTAAAAAAGCAGGTGCCGATTGCCTTTCTGTTCATTGGGAAGCCTCCTTACACCTTCACAGAACCATTTATGCTATTAAAAATGCCGATATGCTTGCCGGTGTTGCCCTTAACCCTCACACACCGGTATCTCTATTAACAGATATCATCAAAGATCTCGATTTTGTATTGATTATGTCCGTGAATCCGGGTTTTGGTGGTCAGGAGTTTATTAAAAGAAGCTACACCCGCATTCAAGAATTGAAAGAGATGATTGAAAAAAACAATTCTAATGCTTTGATTGAAGTTGATGGTGGTGTTAACAAAGAGAATGCAGAATTTTTAGTTAAAGCTGGCGCTGATATTTTGGTCGCAGGTAATGCTGTTTTTAAATCTGAAAATCCTCTGGAAGCGATCCAACACCTTAGAAACTGCCTATCCTAAAGTTTTACATTTGGATGAAATCGTATAAAATCAGTTTTTTTATCATCATTGTCATTTCTATTTTAATTTTCCTTTCCATTCTGTTTCCTGTTAATGGAATAAAAATTGGAAATACAACACTCCATTTTCCAAAACCGGAAGAGATTCTCGTTCGCAACAAGATGGATGAACTGGATCCTGATCAAATCCTAGAAAATCAAAAGATTAAAAAAATTGACTCCTTAAAACATGAGCTAAGTGATACATTAAACTATTTCATGGATGCCATGGTTCACCCAACAAGGTTTTATTTGCCTAACGATGATTACAGTTACTTTGATCTATTCTTCAGATCTGCAGAAAATGCCCGACAAAACAATACGATAGTTAGAGTAATTCATTACGGTGATTCTCAAATCGAACTGGATCGAATCAGTACAAACTTACGCTCCTATTTTCAATCTGAATTTGGTGGCTCCGGTCCTGGTCTGCTTCCCCTCTTTCAATCGATACCCACATCTACCGTTTATCAAAACTTTTCCGGAACTTATCTGACCTATTCTCTTTATGGTGATGGTATGAGAAATCAAATTAGGGATTATGGAATTATGGCTAAATCATTTAAAATTAACAGTAGCGGAACCTTTTATGCTTCTGCTCCGGGAAACAATAAAAATTACTCAACAAACAAACCTTACTCGAACATCCGGATAATCTATCATAATGCTGCAAATAGCTTCAAAGCGACATTAAGTAACAGATCACAACAATTACATTGGGAAAAAGAGAATGATGATTTGGGTATTCAAATGATTCAATGGGAATTAGATACTGCTATTTCAAGTTTTTCTTTGCAAATCAACGGAAATGCAAACATTTATGGCATTTTGGTTGATGGACCTAACGGCGTTGCAGTAGATAACGTTCCAATGAGAGGTGCCAGCGGCACTTTCTTTTCCCAAATGAACGATTCTCTCCTCAGAGAAACATACAAAAAAATGGATGTAGGGATGATTATCCTGCAATTTGGCGGTAATTCTGTACCGGGATTGTATAGTGAAAAAAGTGCAGATGCTTATGTCAATCAGATTGTTTCTCAGATAAAATTTTTTAAAAGAAACTTCCCCAACACCCCCATCCTGTTCATTGGACCCTCTGATATGTCAACTCGGGTTAGAGGTGTGATGACAACCTATCCCCTTTTACCATATCTAATCGACAAACTCAAGGTTGCAATTCCTGAAAATGGAGCTGCTTTCTGGAACATGTACGAAGTGATGGGTGGTAAAAATGCTATGCTGGCTTGGGTGAAAAAAGGATGGGCTGGAAGCGATCATGTTCATTTCACTACACAGGGAGCACATCAGATCGGCGAAATCTTAGTTCAATCATTTACAACGATGTACGACTTCTATCACCTCCGCCAAAAACACCCTTCTGCCTCTTTTAACGAAGTATATTCTTCTCTCAAAAATCAACACCATAGCACTACTTTATCAAAATGATCAAACGTTTTCTAACAATTTCCAACATCATCCTCTGTTTTGTTGCATTACATGCACAAAACCGTGACTCTGTTTTAATATATCCTTTCATAAAATATGATGCTGATACACTTTTCTATAATGCTAAAAATACTAATCTTACTGATTTCTTTAGTATTTACAATCAAGCTATTCAAAACGGTGATCGTCAGGTAAATATTATGCATATTGGAGGGTCTCATGTTCAGGGTGGAACACTCCCCCACACCATAAGGCAAAACATTCTTTATTCTTCTCCTGAACGGACTGGAAGCAGAGGAATGATATTTCCATATTCTGCAGCACCACGATCGAATAATCCTTCGGATTACCAGGTAAGAAGTATTGGAAGTTTTCAGATCGTTCGTAATGTTTTTGCTGAACACATGGTCCCACTCGGAGTTACTGGCGCTGCAGTGATCACAACGGATACCGCTGCAGAAATCCGAATCATTTTGAAAGACTCAACTCTTCAATTTAAAACAGATCATATCGTTTTGCTGGCTTACTCAGACTCTAACCAAATCACACCTACAATCTGGATCGATTCCGTTGAGTATCTTCCTGTTTCTTATGATACAATTAAAAAAAGATATCTCTTTGAAACAAAATTATTTACAGACTCATTCACCCTGAAAATCAACAATTTAAACGGTGAACGATTTATTATTAATGGCATATTCTTAGGAAATAAAACCAATGGGATCACCTTTCATTCCATTGGAGTAAACGGAGCAAGTGTACCCTCTTATCTTGCTTGTCAAAACTTTGAACAAGATTTGGATCTAATCCATCCTGATCTGGTTATTTTTGGGATTGGAATCAATGATGCATCAGGCCCCAATTTTAAAAGAGATGAGTTTAAACAAAACTATTTACTCCTCGTTGAAAAAATTAAAAAAGCGAACCCAAATTGCAGTTTTATCTTTGTCACCAATAATGACAGCGCTAAAAAAGTAAGATATGTTGTAAAAAAGAAAAGAAGATGGAAATGGGTGAGTAACCCCAATGCGTTAGACGTGCAACAAGTGATGTACGAGTTGGCAGAAATTACCAATGGAGCTGTTTTTGACCAATATGAGATAATGGGTGGTTCAAAATCAATATCTAAATGGGTTAATAATGGTTTAGCACAAAAAGACAGGGTACATTTCACTAAAGCAGGATATACGCTGATGGGAGAACTTTTTTTCAAAGCTTTCGTGGATGCTCAAATTAAGTTAACCCAAAACAACAAAACCATCAATCAATAAGTTTTTTATGAATTGGGAAAACATCAGCTCTTTTTTTGCAACTCTTTTTTCATTTGATGATCAATATCCATTATTGTTTACTCAGTTTTATTTCTGGGCATTTTTTGCCATTGTTTTTGCCGTTTTTGCACTTATTGGAACCAGAATTCAGTTGAGAAACGGATTCCTTTTCTTTATGAGTATGTTGTTTTATTACAAAACATCAGGTTTGTTTTTAATCCTTTTAATACTCACAACAATAAGTTGTTATTACTCAGGAAAAAAGATTGATCAGACTGAAAAGCAATCCAAGCGAAAATTCTTTCTCATTTTAGGTATTATTGTTAATTTAGCAATATTGGCCTATTTTAAATATGCCTATTTTTTTACCGAGTTGTACAACTCTACATTTCGAACTGATATTACTGTGATCAACTACATTGCGCAATGGACCAATGACGCTACCAAATCCAATTATTTTGATGCATCCAGAATTTTACTCCCTGTAGGAATCTCATTTTATACTTTCCAAAGCATCAGTTATGTAATTGATGTCTACAGAAGGCGATTGAAACATGTCACCAATTTCTTTGATTTTGGCTTTTTTGTTACCTTTTTTCCCCAATTGGTTGCAGGTCCCATTGTTAGAGCCAATCAGTTTATTCCGCAATTATATAAAAAGTTCCATTTAACTCAAAAACAATTCGGTATTGCCGTTTTTTGGATTTTAAATGGATTGTTGAAGAAAATTATCTTAAGTGATTATATTGCAGTCAACTTTGTAGATCGGGTCTTTGACCACCCTTTACTATTTACCTCTTTTGAGAATTTATTTGCCATTTTTGCTTACTCTTTACAAGTTTACGCTGATTTTTCCGGTTATACGGACATTGCAGTCGGGGTAGCCATGTTGATGGGATTCTACTTGCCAATAAACTTTAACTCTCCTTACAAAGCTACCAATCCGGGTGAGTTCTGGAGAAGATGGCACATCTCCCTATCTGCTTGGTTAAAAGACTATCTTTACATCTCCCTTGGAGGAAATAGAAAAGGTAAGTTAAGAACCAATATTAACCTTATGATCACCATGTTATTAGGAGGTTTGTGGCACGGTGCAAGCTGGAATTTTGTGATCTGGGGTGGTTTAAACGGTTTTGGAATTCTGGTTTTTAAATGGTGGAGAAATCTCAAAAAGTATCAGAAATCAATCTATACTGCAATCCTCTTCCTCCTTTTTTTGGTCTTTGAGATTCGTTTTCAAAAACCGGTATTTGTAATTGGAACTGTATGGACGGGTGTGATCTTTTTGGGTACTTTTGTAGATCAACTATACTCACTATGTAGAAATCCAAAACCACTACGCTGGATCAACAGAGGGTGGTCCATATTTCTTACTTTCGTTTTCATCACGTTCACGCGATTATTTTTCCGTTCCGGTTCCAACTTAGATCCGGTAGAAGCCAACACAACCGCCTGGAACACAGCCAAAAATATGGTCAGTCAGATTGGTGGAAGCTGGGATTTAAGTAAAATTCCAGATATTGTATACACTTACAGATATGTGATAATCTTATTCGTTTTAGGAATGTTTATCCATTGGGTACCTGCCAAGTGGAAACAATGGTACCGATTAAATTTTGCTTTACTTCCCATTTGGGCGATCGGAATAATTGTTGTAATAACAGTGTTTATCGTTTACCAATTTATCACTGCCGATCTACAACCATTCATTTACTTCCAATTCTAATTGAGCTATTGGGTTTTGGGTTTTAGAAAAAAACTAATAACTAAAACCTTATAGCTAATAACTATTTAGGCGTTCCTGCTTGCGGGGTACCTGGCCTTCGCCCTAATGCGGGGTTCATCACCCTACGGAGCAAGCTTCACATACTTTTAACTCACTAAACTCAAAAAACGATGAAAGAACTAACCCAATTCTCTAAACTATTCAACGAAGCTCCCGCTGTCATACAATCACAAGTTGTTGAAGATGTTTTCGATAAAATTACTTACACCAACCCTTTAGCTTCTGAATGTGAACATATTA
>Ga0116152_10003801_pt1 | contig 12039 bp, 8 predicted proteins | sample AD_UKC119_MetaG_FD_89894 | JGI IMG/M metagenome (GOLD analysis project Ga0116152, IMG submission 89894) | Active sludge microbial communities of municipal wastewater-treating anaerobic digesters from Hong Kong - AD_UKC119_MetaG | ecosystem: Engineered > Bioreactor > Anaerobic > Digestate...
AAAGATCCTATGCAAGAAAAGGTGGATGACTATCGCATGGCCTTTAAGGGATCATCAACAATTAACTGGTGCGACAAATGTAAAATCGGTTTAGCAAACGAAGAGGCAGTTGGCGGAGTTTGTGAACGCTGTGGTTCGCCTGTTGTCGAAAAAGAAAAATCCCAATGGATGATTCGCATCACCGAATATGCCGACCGTCTTTTAGAAGATTTAGATAAAGTAGATTATCTTGATCGTGTAAAATCACAACAACGTAATTGGATCGGAAAGAGCGAAGGTGCTCGTATCAAATTTAGAACAAATACGGATGATGTGATTACGGTGTTCACCACACGTCCTGATACGATTTTTGGTGTGACTTATGTGACGCTTGCTCCTGAACACGAATTGGTTTCATCGTGGTTGAAGGGCGGATTCATTAAGAATTCTGATGAAGCAAAGGCCTATATTTCTGCAGCATCCGCGAAGACTGAAGAAGAGCGTCAAGCTGAACAACAAACGAAGTCAGGTGTAAAACTCGAAGGTATTACCGTGACGAATCCCGTGAATAGCGAAGTCGTGCCGGTCTTTATTTCTGATTATGTTTTAGCTGGTTATGGAACGGGTGCCGTGATGGCGGTACCAGCGCACGATGATCGTGATTTTGCTTTTGCAAAAGCGTTTGACTTGCCAATCAAGCAAGTTGTTGCTGAACATCATATCGATGTAAAAAATCCTCCTGTAGAAGGCAAGCCAACCGTTGCAAGAAAAACGGTGCAAGCTCTCATTCGCGATCCAAAAAATGGAAAGATTCTTTGCTTAAATTGGAAGAAGCATCCATGGACGACCTTTGTTATTGGTGGTGTCGAAGGAGATGAGGATCCTGTTGATGCTATCTTACGCGAAATCAAAGAAGAGACGGGTTATACAAATCTCTCTCTCGTGCGACAGCTCGGGCCTTCGCTTGTTGCTGAATATTTTGCTGCGCATAAAAACGAAAACAGATACGCTGATGTTACCGGCTATTTATTTGAGTTAATCAGTGACGAGCATGAAATTATTTCTGCTGAAGAGCAAGAAAAGCATGAACTCGTTTGGCTCGATCGTTCTGAGATTACTCCTGAACGAATGACTTGTTCTGAATTGGGAGCTTGGATGTGGAATTTGGATCACCCAGAAGGTCGCGCATTCACTGATAATGGTATTGCGGTGAACTCAGACTTTATCAACGGATTACCAACCTGGAAGGCAAAGATGGATATGACAAGTTGGCTTACTGAATATGGAAAGGGCGAGTACGCAGCAACGTTTAGATTGCGTGATTGGGTATTTTCTCGTCAGCGTTATTGGGGAGAGCCGATGCCAATTGTTCATTGTGATCAATGTGGCTTTGTTGCAGTGCCTGATGATCAGTTGCCCGTTGTGCTTCCGGAGGTGGAAGCCTATGAACCAGGCGAAGATGGCTCGTCGCCGCTCGCAAAGATTGATGAATGGGTAAATACCAGCTGTCCCTCTTGTGGCGGCAAAGCCAAACGCGAAACGGATGTGATGCCAAACTGGGCTGGTTCGAGTTGGTACTTTTTACGTTATTGCGATCCGCACAATGATGAAGCGTTTGCTTCTCAAGAAGCGATGAACTATTGGATGCCAGTCAATCTTTATAATGGCGGCATGGAGCATACAACGCTTCACCTTCTCTACTCACGATTCTGGCATAAGTTTTTGTGGGATCTTGGACATATTCCAAAAGAGGTTGGTCCTGAGCCATACGCAAAACGTCGTTCGCATGGACTTGTGATGGCCGAAGGTGGAGAAAAAATGTCAAAATCAAAAGGTAATGTTGTAAATCCAGATGATGTGATTGCTGCTCATGGTGCGGACGTCTTCAAGGTCTATGAATTGTTCATGGGGCCTTTTGATCAAGCCGTCCCTTGGGATACGAATGGTATCGAAGGCGTAAAACGATTCTTGGATAAAATTTGGCAACTCTTTGATCGTGAGAATGAAGTACCAGAAGCATCAGCAGCTCTTGAGACGCTTTATCATCAAACCGTTAAAAAAGTTGGTGAAGGCATTGATGAATTGCAGTTTAATACCTGTGTCTCATCGCTCATGATTTTGGTAAATGCCTTTCAAGATCATGGCGGTATCCCAGCTTCGATGAAAAAAGGTTTTGTTGGAATAGTTGCTCCATTTATCCCACATCTTTCCGAAGAGCTTTGGATGAAGCTAGGCGAAAAGGGGAGCGTGCATTTAAGCGCATGGCCTAAGTACAATGAATCAAAGCTAGTTGCAGATACATTCGAGCTCGTTGTGCAGGTTAATGGAAAAGTTCGCGCGAAGTTGCAAGCCTCTACTTCTATCACAGAAGAAGAAGCAAAAGCGCTCGCTCTAAATGCCGAAGGAATTGCGACATGGCTTGATGGTAAAGAACCTAAAAAGGTAATTTATATTAAGGGTAAACTCGTAAGTATCGTGATGTAAGAAAAACGCCATAGAGAAAACAGCGACCATCGAGTAGATGGTCGCTTTGTATAACGATTAACACGTTTGAGGATAGAATTGTTGGACCCATTTTCGGTATTGGATGATAGGTCCATCACCTTCTGCGAGAAGAGGTTTCTCAATATAGATCTTGGACTTCCACATAGGGATATCCTGACTGACATCATGCGCATAAGAGCGCAGAGCAATCTTATGCACTAGCCGAGTCAGTCCTGGGATGGGGTGATCTTTGACGCTGCAGGCGATGCGCAAATGCAGCCTGTCTACTTCAATAGGTGTCGATAAGACGAGGAGTCGAACATGAAGTCCAACCGCCGCCACTCCTGCTCGTACGAGTGAGTAGCCAAGTCCATGAACATCAGCTTCAAAACGTAGTTCAGCGTTAAGTCCAGGGAGGTATATCCAATCGAGACTGCGCTTTACGGCATAACCACTTTTGAGGGTTTGACCTTGTATTGCTAGAGGCTTTACCGCGATGGCAGAGGCATAGCTATGCACGGCTCCAAAGTGGCCAAGATCAACGCTATTCTCACCCGTTTCTTGAGGATGACCACGAAAGACCCAATCATGAAATGTGAATGGCCGCCATTTGTTCATGTCGAGCGCAGGAACATTCCAGTGCGGATCCGCGCCTATTGCATCGTAGTAGGCAAGAATCAAACCATTTTGCTCACGAATGGGATAGGTAGTGAGCTTTGCTCGTTGCGGTGGGCGCTTTGTTGGATAAGGTGTTCTTGTGCACCTACCCGTGCCATCAAAAGCGAAGCCATGAAATGGGCAGACGAGCTCGTTCTTGATGATCTTTCCATCGCCAAAATGGGCGCCCATATGCGGACAGTAAGCATCCACGAGGCGAGCTTGGTTGTTGTTATCGCGATAGAGAACAAGGTCTCGTCCAAAGTATCGGAGGCTTTTGATCTCTCGCTTTTTTAGCTCATCACTTGTTGAGACGACATACCATCCGTTAGGGATCGTCTTATAAGGAACATTCTGCGACATGACTAGCACTCCTGTACAGATCAACGCATTACATTGCGTTGTAATGCGGCAAGATTTTCTCATGTAGAATCTTGAACGTCAAAAAATAATGCTAATGATAAAAAAGAACGACCCGCCGAGTAGGTGGGTCGTTTTTTCTAGAGGCTCAGATCAGATGATCAGAGCGAGGAAACGGGCGTCATCAGGTGACGCTCGAATTCGCGATTTGGCGTACACGTGCCGCCGGGCGATGCCTGACACCAACGTGGATGAGCAGCGAAGCTGTTGCCGTTCAGGAAGCCCTGAAACCGGTGAACAAAGTCGATGCGGTGATTGCCAGCGCTAAGGGTCTGACAGCTAACCGGCGTACGCGGGTTGGCGTTGTAGCCAACCTCGGTGCGAAGGTTTTTGTCGACCCATGTTTGTGAACAGGAGTTCCAGCCGGTGTCTTGCGCCGTGCCAGGGGACTCGTTCTCGTTGCTGAAGCAGTAGGTTCCTGCCGCAAAGTTCATGTTCGCGGAGAACATGAGGCCGAAGGACTCCGTACCACCACTTGTGAGTGAGGGCAAAAAGTTCCAGCTCGAGTTGCGGTAGTTGTGTGATGTACTGTCGACATCAAACTCCCAGCCGTCTTGCAGGTAGCGCTGTTCGCGCGTCTGGTTGCCAAAGAGCCAATGGGATCCAAACTGTCCCCAGCTCTTGATCTCGTTCCAGTTGTCGTAGTTGTGACAACCGCCAGAGATATCGGAACCATCCCAGACCGAGAGATTGATGATGCGAGCATACATGCCGTTTTGAACGGTAGAGCTCGAACCAATAAGATTCTCGGTGCACGCCTTCAGGCCATCGTTGTCGCTATCTGCTGCTCCGGCCGGCGTTGCGCAGGACGGAAAGTAGTAGTTGGCGAAGTTCTGACCATAGAGCGGAGAGGTAAATCCAGAGCGGCGCGCCCACTCATTCGAGAAGACGCCGTAGGGATCCATCACGTCGATGACCGCTTGAAAGCGGGCACGTTGTGCGGCGTTGTTCGCTAGGTAGGTCGGATTCGAGAAGATGTCCTCTCGGTTCTTGCCCCAGTGAAAGCGCGCCTCAGGGATGGTGAGAATGATCTCATGGAGAGCATTCAGTACGTGGTAGTTGTAGTTGTCCTTCTCCGCTTGTGTCGCCATGTAGCCGACATAAGTGGGAATCTCAACATGCATGATGCGTTCACCGTCGTTTACGCCTGCACGAACCGCATTGGCACCAAGGATGGTGTCGTCGGTTGCGTAGTCGTAACGGATGACCATACCAATGAGGGGGAGAGCCATCTGGCTCAGCTCATCACGGAGGATCTCGAGGGTTTGTACCTCACGAGATTGCGGCACGGCGACCTCCCAGTCCTGAGAAGAGAAGCGAGGCTGCCCTTCACGAAAATCGGGAAGTGTTGTGATGCGATGCGAAAGACCGATGAGATGATCGGTTGTCACCTCGGTGCCGTTGACCGTTTGGTATAGCCAAGGCTGTGTCTGTTGATAGCGCGCAAGCTCGACAAGCGCGTTGACCGCCGGACTGCAGAACGCCGCCTGGAACCCAGGAACCGCAGCATCGGTTGATGCCTGGTCCAGATCAGGGGTAAACAGACCATTCCATGCCGTTGGATCAGCGAGGTTGGCAGCGACGCGCATACCGCAGGTGTTCTTGACGCGATTCACGAAAGGAAACCAATGCGTGAAGGCGTAATCACAGTCTTCTACGAAGGCACCGACGTCTGCGAACAGATCGTCTGCCGGCGAATCGGAGATGACGGTATCAAGACCGAACTGAGGTACGAGCTCCACGCGTACGGCGGCGATGAATCCCAGAAGACCAAGATGAGAGAGCAGAGCTCGCCACTGGTCTTGCTGAAAGGCATTGCCGTTGCCGGTGGTGCCACGTGTGTAGGTTGTGAGCGCGCCACTGGGGTCGATGACCTCAACAGAAACGATCTTGTGCGAGATGGAAGAGACGCTTGTTGGCGAACCTCCATGCAAACCGGTAGCGAGACCACCGATGACGGTGATGCCGCCATAGCCCGGAGCATTCATCTCGGTCGAGTAGCCGACAGCATTCGCCGCCACTTGAAGGGCGGAGAAACCGACGCCTGGCTCAACACGCATGGTGGGCACACCTTCAAAGACGGCGAGAGAGCCGATACCCTGAAGGTATTCTGTGGTGATGACCACCTGCCCACTGTCTGCGCAGAGGATGTCGGTATTACTGTGTCCGTGACCAACGACCTTGATGCGCAGTCCTTGACTGACGGACTGACGGATCATGCGTTGTGCTTCAGCGATCGATGTCGGTGCCAGAATATTGCCGCGTGGGCAACGGACTGACTCCGCGTAGTAGGCCGTGTGAACCGTGCTGTGGTCCACGCAGTCGTTCGTGCTCGTTGCAGCCGTCTCGCCAAGCAAGGGGTTGCAGTAGCCATCTTCGGCTTCACCGGCAACGGTGAGCGCTTGAAGGCTGCAGGCTCCTTGAGCGTGGGCGATCGGGGTTGAGGTTGCGGTACTGAACGCAGTCATGATGACCACGAGTACCGCAAACGTTAGGGGTGTGAGCATCCAAGGATGCCCGGCTTCAAAAGACCGTTCTCTCACATCTCACTCCTACGTAACAGGTTTTACTTTTTACTTTGTTCAAAGAAAAAGAAAAAGCTCGGGTATACTATCATGAAAAACACGACGCAGAAATATTTTGTGTTTAAATAGTTGATGAACGCTTCACAGTTTGAATGCGCTAGATTATTCTGTTTAAACTATGTCATTTAAAAAAGTTCGCAAAGTCATTATTCCGGTAGCTGGATTTGGTACGCGATTTTTACCTGCAACAAAGGCAACGCCAAAAGAGATGTTGCCGATTATCGATAAGCCCGTTATTCAATATATTGTTGAAGAGGCGGTAGCAGCAGGTATTGAGGATGTCATTTTGGTAACGAGCCACATGAAGCGCCCCGTCGAAGATCATTTTGATGATAATGAAGAGTTAGAACGATGGCTTGAGAAGCAAGGCAAAAAATCACTTCTAGAAGAAATAAAAGGGATTTCTCAACTCGCGAACTTTATTTATGTTCGCCAAAAAGGCCCTTATGGCAATGCGACACCGGTAAAAAACGTTGAGCATATTATTGGCGACGAGCCCTTTGCGGTGCTTTTTGGTGACGATGTCTTTGATTGCAAAACACCCCGCTTAAAGCAGATGTTAGATGTGTATGAACAATACGGCGGTCCTGTGCTTGCATCTATAAAGACGGATAAAGAGGGGACGAAGAAATTTGGCATCATCGAACCCGGAAAAAAACTCGGTAAACGTGTTTTTGAAGTAAAAGGGATGATTGAAAAGCCTGGCCCAGAAAAGGCGCCATCATTGTTAGCGACCGTTGGTGGCTATATCTTAACGCCAGATATTTTTAAACACCTGGCTAAGCTTAAAAAGAATAAAGTGAATGGCGAATATATTTTGGTGGATGCTATTACTGAGCTTATGAAAGAGCGGCCTATGTATGCTGTAGAGCTAGACGGTCGTTATCATGACACAGGTTCTAAGCTTGGTTGGCTTGAAGCGAATATTGCTTTTGCCCTCAAGCGGCCAGATCTAAAAGAAGGTGTAAAGAAAATGCTCAAAAAAGAATTGGGTAAGTAAGCAAAAAGCGTGTAAACGCTTTTTTTGTTATACTGTTGTCATATGTCTTTTTCTTTAAAGAAAGCGGTCGCTCTTTTGGGTGTTCTTGCGATTACTGGTCAAGGTTGTACAAAGGCTTTACCACAAGCAACCGTTAATGCATCAAAACCTGTAACCCTCAGAATCTGGGGAGTTGTTGATGACTATAATGTCTATCAGCCGGCGATAGAGTCATGGCGCAAATTGCATCCAAACGTCACGATTGAGTATAAGCGTTTTCGTTTAGAAGAGTATGAAAATGAGCTCCTCAATAATTTTGCCGAAGACCGTGGACCAGACATCTTTTTAATCCACAATACTTGGACAGGGGAGTACTTATCAAAGATTACCCCAATGCCTAAGCAGGTTTCTACGGCCTATCGTGTTACTTCGGGTGGTGTGAGACCGCAACTGACATGGGAGTTACGTGCTGAGCCTACGGTTTCACTTATTGATATCAAAAATCAATTTGCTGATACGGTTGCTCGTGATCTTGTTCGTACCGTCAACGTTGGTACGACCGACAAACCGGTAAACGAAGAACGTGCTATGGGTGTACCAGTCGGTATTGATACACTTGCGCTTTACTACAATAAGGATTTGTTAAATGCGGCTAATATCCCAACGCCACCTGAGGATTGGGGACAATTTACCGAACAAACGAAGGCGCTCACACAGATAGATACTGACGGTAATCTCACAAGAACAGCCGCTGGTATTGGTACATCCGCTAATGTTGAGCGAAGTGTGGATATTATCGCTGCACTTATGATGCAAAATGGTACTGTGATGGCGGATGATTTCGGTTACCCTACCTTTGACCGTATTCCTGCAGGCTTGACTGGGGTAGAGTTTCCGCCGGCATATCGCGCGCTTGAGTTCTATACAGATTTTGCAAATCCAAATAAAGACACCTATACCTGGGATGCTAAGCAACCAAATTCGTACGAAGCCTTTATCCAAGGGCAAACCGCCTTTTTCTTTGGCTATGCGTATCACGGTGATTTGATCCGTGCACGTGCGCCTCGTTTAAATCTCGGTATTACAAAACTACCTCAAATAGGCGGTAGACCACCTGTTAATATTGCGAACTATTGGTATTTTGCCGTTGCGAAAAAATCCGCTTCGCAGGATCTAAGTTGGTCATTACTTACGTATCTGTCTAAAGCAGATCAACAAAAAGCGATGCTCGCTATCGCAAAACGTCCTGCTTCACGAAAGGCTTTGCTTACGGAGCAATTAAATGATGAGCGTATTGGTGTATTTGCCTCGCAAGTTCTAACAGCGACAAATTGGTATCGCGGTAAAAATATCACCGCTACAGAAGATGCCTTGCAGTCGATGATTGATGATATTGTTGCGGGTAGAGCTCCAATCAATCAAGCGGTGCGTCGTGCATCCGATGTGATTTCGCAGACGATTCAATAACATGATACACTGGCGCACATATGCTACGTGCGCTTTCAAAGACGTTTGCCCTCTCGCTTGCCATATTAGGTTTAGGATTATTTACCAATCCTCAAATAAGTCTTGCACAGGCTGATCCTGCACCAGCTTCAACAGGTATTGGTGATGGTTGCGGAGAATCTACCAATAGTAGAATGAATAATGCAGAGCGAAGAACAATCGCTAATCTCGTCACACCCGAGGTTCCTGCATCCGCTTTTTCTTGTCGTGACGTTTCAAGTATCCCCGAAGCACAAAGACAAGCTTCTTGTGTATCAGGCCTATGTCCGGGGGCAGCAACAGTCATGTGCTGTAAGCCATCTATAGGCGCTTCTCTTAATGTTACCGGGGGGAGTGATGCAAGCTCGACGGGTCCTAGTACCACAGGTCAAACGGGAGGCGTAGGTAGACTCGCGCTCCCATCGTGTGTTTCTGATGGTAATTGTGGACTAGATGGTATGGTTACCATGGCCGTAAATTTTTCTAACTTTCTTTTTGGTATATCTGGCGCGATCTTTTTGTTGATATTTGTGTACGCGGGGTTTCGACTTATCTTCTTCGCGCCGGACGCTGGCACGGTCAAAGAAGCAAAGAGCATGCTCGTTAAAGCAACAACGGGTATGGTGATTATTGCGCTTGCAGGTGTTGCAACAACCTACCTCTACAATGGTTTACGTAGCGGTCAAGTAACCGGAGGTGGAGCGCCTACCACGAGTAGCGCATGTGCAACAAGAGAAGATGGGCAGCCATCGGGATTAACTTGTGTGCAAATCAGTAATGTCCCTAGAACAACAGATTATGCTGCTTATAGTGCCGCTCTTGAGAGTATGGGTTGTAGACCTTCGCCAAGAGGTCAAAGTCTTTGCACAGGAGCTACCAATTATTGCTGCCCAGCAGGCACTCCAGACACCTATGTTGCACGCTAATTTTTACGTTATGAAAAACGCTCTCATTACGCTCGCTTTAACTTTAAGCGTATTTATTATTATACCGTTACGTGCTCATGCTGAGAATGTTCCTTTTCTTTGTGCGGGGGATACTATCATCGTTAATGATTTTAATAGAGTTGTACCTGTCATTGGAAAAACTCAAGCATTAACTGCATGTATGGAATATATTGTTGCAAACAATAAAACAGGCAGCACCTTAGAAGCACGAGAAAAGGATATTCAAACAGGTGAGGCTCGTGCTGGGGGATTTTCTTATAATGCGAATTTTTGTTGGTGCTCCGTTCCAGGAAACTCAACGAGCTGTGTCCCTAAGGTGCTTTTTGCTGCCAATGATAGCGCGGCTTGTGATTCTAGATGTTCTGAGGGTGGCGCTGTGGCAGTCCGTCGGCATTTTGAGCCACAGTATAAAGATTATCGAGGCACAACAAATAGTAATAAGTGCGGTAACTATTGCTGGTGCAGCCAGCCAGCAGCTGCAGGAGAAACTGGTACGCGCTGTACACTGCATCGAGATACTCCCAAAAGAATTGGCGCTCAAGAAGTAAGAGTGCCGCTTACAGAGAGAGATGAATGTAGTGCATTATGTAATTCGATTGCCGGCGGGTCTGCAAAACAGTACCAAATGACCTACAGGAATTATTCAGGATCCTCTGACTGTTCTGTGGCAGAAGGCTCTGTTCCTGATGGTTCAGATTCAGTAACCCCACGTACAACTACCCCAGCTCCAACCGTTCGTTTGTTTAACCCGCTTTCAGGCGCTACAACCATCGTTGATATTGTTAATCGTGTGATAAAAATGATGCTAGGCGTGGTAGGGGGCGGCGCATTACTGATGTTTGTCTACGGCGGTTTTAGCTGGATGATGGCGGGTGGTGATACGGGTAAATTAAGTACGGCAAAGACCATTTTATTAAACGCTACGTTAGGAATACTATTGTTGATTTTCTCTTACGCTATTGTCTCAACCTTCTTTAGTCTATTAACTTAAGCTATAAATTGTTATGTTATTTTTTCAAAAAATAAAAACGTTCTTGTTGGTAGCAATTACCATGATTGGATTTGGTTCTTTTACTGCCGTGTATGCGTCAGACAATCCATTTACAGAATTTTTTAGCCGAGAAGGATATGATTCTTGCGCAAATATTGATGATAACCAAAACAATGACTGTGGTGCTGATGATTTTGAAGCGGTACGTGGCGCATTGGTAAGCTCTGGTCTTTGTCCAACAGATCAAGATTGTACGAGATCAGAATATAGGGTATTTCAGAGCGCTTTTTCTAGTTCGTATGCAGCACCTTTGGTTGAGAATCCATTTATAACCTACTTTGAACGCAATAATAATGCTACGTGCGCTACGCTTGATGGTAACCAAAACAATGACTGTGGTGCTGATGATTTTGAAGCGGTACGTGGCGCATTGGTAAGCTCTGGTCTTTGTCCAACAGATCAAGATTGTACACAAGGGCAATACAGCCTCTTTCAAGTTGAGTTTTCTAACTCTCGTGCCGGTACTGAAGAAGCGCCCTCACCGGGGCCAGATCCTTCACCAAGCGGAGGGGATGTTCCTACCTTTAGAAGCCCTACAGAATTTGGCTACCAAAGCCCTGTTGGTAACGATACAACGATAAATAGTTTTATAAGTCGCATCATTAAGTTTGCTCTCGGAATTGTTGGCGCTGTTTTTTTGGCGATGCTCATCTACTCCGGTATTTTGTGGATGACGGCCGGTTCACAGTTTTCAGGTTCAGGAGATAAGCCAGGATCTAGTACATCTCAAATCGCTAAAGCAAAAGCCTCTATTAAAAACGCGGTGATTGGTATGGCTATTGTGGCACTCTCTTATGCAATCGTCACGACCGTATTTAATGTCGGAAATAGCGTTCTCAGGAGTCCTCCAGCAGCAGGCTCGTCGGGCTCGGTTACCCCATAAGGCACTTATTGAGCTTGGTATAACAAAAGAGTTGCACGATGTTCTACTGATATTTCGGTGACTATGGTATACTTTTTGTGTCGTCCAAACATTCAGTGGGACGATCTATCTTACATGAGAAAGGAGGTGAATTACGCATGACCCCTCGTATGAAAAAACTCGCTGCATTTGCTGCAACGACTGCTATTGCAGCCGCTACAGTATTGCCAGCTGCAACTTTCGCACAAGGTACTTTAAACGCTAATGATCTTGGCGTCGGAGCTATTAGCAACGACATCAAGCTTGGCTCCGGGGATGTTCGTCAAACGGCAGCTCGTATTATTAACGTTGCTCTTAGTTTCCTCGGCCTCATTTCTGTTGTTATTGTCCTTATTGGTGGCTTTAAGTACATGGTATCAGGAGGCAACGACACGAAAACCGACGAAGCGAAGAAACTTATCACTTCCGGTATTATCGGTCTTGCTATCATCCTTTCAGCATGGGCGATCACAAGTTTTGTGATTAGCCAGTTACTTACCGCAACTTCGGATATCTAGTCCCATTGTATATATAATCCGGCGTACCGCCGG
>Ga0116152_10003804_pt1 | contig 12034 bp, 8 predicted proteins | sample AD_UKC119_MetaG_FD_89894 | JGI IMG/M metagenome (GOLD analysis project Ga0116152, IMG submission 89894) | Active sludge microbial communities of municipal wastewater-treating anaerobic digesters from Hong Kong - AD_UKC119_MetaG | ecosystem: Engineered > Bioreactor > Anaerobic > Digestate...
GGAAATCCGCCGTAACAAACTGGAAAACAGGTGATGAAACTGGAAACGGTCCTGCGAGACCAGCCGGTTCTTACTGGTCAGGCGTAACGGCGTCAGCAAACGCAGCGTCAGCCGCTCAGGACAGGGCGGCGCTGCGGGGATCGTTGGCGGTATGGGCGATAGAGGGCTGCCCGGCGTGTAGATGATGGGCCAGTTCTCGCCATCTGCTTGGGCAACGTGGAGTAATTCCAGCCTGCCGCGATTTTGACCCAACCCCTGTTGTCCGGCCCGGTTCAGGGCATGAATCACATAAGGCAGATGGCGGTTCCCGTGACCGAACAGATGGACATCCAGGGTCAACGTCTCGCCTGCGGCGATGATCCCGCCGCGATCATGGGGAATCAGTCCATAAGGATGCGGTGCAGCCGTGTACTTGGTCAGCTTGCCGGTGCGCGGATCGGGCGGGGTCTCGAACAGATAAGGATAGATGCAGGAGCGATAGAGCAAGCAGGGTGGACAGGCCGGTTCACGGGTGACGCACACTAGACGCCTGAGAGCATGGCCAAACGCGCCACGCCAAGCAGACCCGGTATAGGCGGGCAGCCGCAAATCAACAGTGGCGCGGAAACTGAGCCGGTAGCGGGCCAGCGATAGGGTTGGGGTAGTAGACATGACTCCATGCTGAATTTTCTTTTAGCATCGCAGAAGCCGATGTCACAAAACAAGTGGCTAAGAATTCAAAAATAAGAAAAAATTTGGAGGTTTAATTACTTATTCAACAGCATAATTGCCTCATGAATGTCATATAAGCATTCTTAAGTCTTACGGATGAAACACAAAAGCGCATTTTGCCCAGCCTGTGGCCTACAGCCAACAGCGTGAAACCTGTGCAGTCATGGGTATTACCTTAATGATTCTCCCGCAGCAATCGCCGCAGGATCTTGCCGACGTTGCTCTTGGGCAGTTCATCACGGAATTCGACACGGCGCGGCACTTTGTAATTAGTCAAGTGCTGATGGCAATGCTCGATAAGCGCTTGGGCGGTCAGCGCCGGATCTTTTTTGACAACTACGATTTTGACCGCTTCACCGGATTTCTCATCGGGCACTCCGACAGCCGCCGCTTCTTGCACCCCCGGATGCAGCATCACGATATCCTCGATTTCATTGGGATAGACGTTAAAGCCGGACACCAGGATCATATCTTTCTTGCGGTCGACGATACGCACATAGCCGCGCTCGTCCACATAACCAATGTCGCCCGTGCGCAGATAGCCATCTTGGGTCATCACCTTGGCGGTTTCCTCAGGCCGTTGCCAGTAACCGCGCATCACCTGCGGACCACGTAGACAAATCTCGCCAATTTGATCTGGACCGATGCCCATCTCCCGGTCCTCATCGTCGCGGATCGATAATTCAGTCGAAGAAACCGGCAAACCGATACTGCCGTTATAGGCTGGCAGGGTCAGCGGATTAATGCAGGCGGCAGGCGAGGTTTCGGTTAAGCCATAGGCTTCGATCAACGGTGTGCCGGTTACCTTCTTCCAGTTTTCCGCGACGGCCCGTTGCACTGCCATGCCGCCGCCCAGGGCGATCTTAAAAGCACTGAAATCCAGTTGATCGAAACCCGGTGTGTGTAGCAGACCATTGAACAGGGTGTTGACTCCTGTCATGGCCGTGAACCGGATCCGGCGCAGTTCTTTAACAAAGCCTGGCATGTCACGGGGATTGGTGATGAGGATATTGTGACCGCCCAGTTTCATGAAGGTCAGGCAATTGGCCATCAGTGAGAAGATATGATACAGCGGCAAGGCAGTAATAATGGTCTCTTCTGCTGGCTTGGAACAAGGCCGCAGCCACGCTGACGCCTGTTGCAGATTCGCTACCAGGTTGCCGTGGGTCAGCATCGCTCCCTTGGAGACGCCGGTCGTGCCGCCGGTATATTGCAGGAACGCCAAATCGTCATGGGTTAGCGGCACATCGGTCAGGGTTCGTTTTGCGCCTTCCGTCAAGGTCCGTTGAAAGGGGATCGTGCCAGGGATATGCCAGGGTGGCACCATCTTCTTGATCCGTTTGACTACGAAATTGACAAATAGCCGTTTGGGAAACGGGAGTAAGTCGCCCAACTGTGTGGTCACCACCGCTTTGACTGATGTTTTATCCAGCACTTCTTCGAGGGTATGGGCAAAGTTCTCGATGATGACGATGACCTGAGTCCCAGAATCCTTAAGTTGATGCTCCAGCTCACGGGCGGTGTAAAGCGGATTGACATTCACTACGGTCAATCCTATCCGCAACGCGCCAAATAAGGCAATTGGGTATTGCAGGATGTTGGGCATCATGATGGCAATCCGTTCGCCCTTGCCCAGTCCCAGGCTTTGCAGCCAAGCGCCGAAATCACGGCTGAGCCGGTCGATATCCCGGTAGCGGAGTGTCGTGCCCATGTTGGAGTAGGCCGGTAAACCGGCAAACCGTTGACAGCTCTTTTCGAGAATATCCTTTAGCGAAGAAAACTCGGTCAGGTCGATATCCGCAGGCACTTCCGGCGGATATTCTTTCAGCCAGATTCTTTCCATATTCTTCTCCTTTGGTCATGCGTAGCAGTCATTAAGTCTTGTTGCTGTCATCGATTTTGGCTTGACAGGTGAGGCAACCGGTCCATTTGCCGGACCGGCACCCGGTTCGTTACGGCTTCTAGTTAGGATTCATGCCAGTCGTCCTCAATAGACTTGGGGCCGGTACCGGTTGACAGGATTCTTTCAGTCTGCACAGTAAAGATTTTCAGCATCCCGAAATCTATAATTGTTTAATCCTTACTAGAATGCCACTAATGCCACTTCCGTGGAGCCGCAACGACATGAATTACTTTGTTACCGGCGCATCCGGCTTTATCGGCCGCCGCCTCGTCGAAAAATTGCTGCAACGCCCGGATAGCGTGGTCTACTACTTGATGCTGGAACGTGATTTATCAATGGTGGAGGCATTGCATCACCGCTGGGGCCGGAATGCTGACCGTAGCATTCCGGTCATCGGGGACCTGACGCAACCGCAGCTTGGCGTTTCGGACCGTGATCTGGCCCGGCTCAAGGGGCATATTGATCACCTGTTCCATCTGGCGGCAATTTACGATCTCAAGGCCAGCGCCAAGATCCAGGAACAGGTCAATATCCAGGGCACTCGCAACGTGGTCGCCTTTGCTGAGGCCATCGAGGCTGGCTGTTTCCATCTGACCAGCTCGATTGCGGCCGCTGGCCTGTATGAAGGCGTATTCCGTGAGGATATGTTTGAAGAGGCTGAAGTGCTTGATAATCCCTATTATCGCACCAAGCACGAATCAGAAAGGATTGTTCGTCGCGAGTGCTCCCGGCCTTGGCGGGTCTACCGGCCCGGCGCAGTGGTCGGTGATTCGCGCACCGGCGAAATGGATAAAATCGACGGTCCATACTACTTTTTTAAACTGATTCAGAAGCTGCGCAGCTTGCTGCCGCCCTGGATGCCAATGATTGGCATCGAAGGGGGCCGCCTGAATCTGGTGCCGGTTAACTTCGTTGCCGACGCCATGGACCATATCGCTCATCAGCCGGGTCTGGATGGTCAATGCTTTCACCTGGTGGATCCGCAGCCGCACCGGGTAGGCGATATCCTCAACCTATTCGCGCGCGCCGCTCATGCGCCGGAGATGACGCTGCGGTTTAACGCACTGATGTTCGCCTTCGTGCCGGAAATCATCAAGGCCGGGTTGTCACAGCTCAAACCGGTGCGGCGGATCAAGGATCAAATTCTCAAGGATCTCGGTATTCCGTCCGATGTGCTGGGTTTGATCAATTATCCGACCCGCTTCGATTGCCGTGAGACGCTGAAAGCGCTTCAGGGGACGGATATTGCCGTGCCTCCCTTGGAAACCTACGCCTGGAAGCTCTGGGATTACTGGGAACGCCACCTTGACCCTGACCTGTTTGTTGATCACACCCTGAGCGGGGCGGTGAGGGATAAAGTCGTCTTGATTACCGGGGCCTCTTCAGGTATCGGCAAGGCTGCTGCTCTTAAGATCGCCGAGGCGGGCGCTAAAACCCTGATCGTCGCTCGCACTGAAGAAAAGCTGTTGGAAACCCAGCGGGAAATTCAGGAACGTGGTGGTACCGCTTACGTTTACACGGCGGATGTGGCCGATCTTGCATCCTGCGATGCGTTGATCCAGCAGGTGTTGGACGATCATGGCGGGGTGGATATTCTGGTTAATAACGCTGGCCGCTCGATTCGCCGGGCGATTGAGAACTCGCTGGAACGTTTTCATGACTACGAACGCACCATGCAGCTCAACTACTTTGGCGCGCTGCGATTGATTATGGGTTTTATCCCTTGCATGATGGCTAAAAAACGCGGGCACATCATCAATATCTCATCGATAGGGGTGCTCAGCAACGCGCCGCGTTTCTCAGCTTACGTCGCCTCAAAGGCAGCGCTGGACGCCTTTGCCCGCTGCGCAGCGGCTGAATTCTCCGACAGCGGCATTGAGTTCACGACCATTAACATGCCATTGGTGCGCACGCCAATGATCGCGCCGACGAAAATTTACCAGCATGTGCCGGCACTCAGCCCGGACGAAGCTGGCGATCTCATCATTCAAGCGATCATTTACCGGCCGGAGCGCATTGCTACCCGGACCGGGGTCTTTGCCCAGGTGCTCCACGCCGTAGCGCCTAAAGTGTATGCAGTGATCATGAATACAGCGTTCCGGCTGTTTCCCGAATCGTCTGCTGCCAAGGGATCACAATCTGAACTCCAGGAACCCTCTCTGGAACAAATCTCCTTTGCACAGTTCACACGAGGTATTTACTGGTAGTAATTTCAGGGTCCTGCCAGCGTTCGCGTGACAGAATCCTGGAGGTATTAACCCCGCGAACTTGTTTGAAACCACCCGTGAGAGAAGAGCAATGAAATTGAAAATTGGCGATCCAGCCCCCCAATTCACCGCAACGGCCACTGATAACAGCACGGTCAAATTATCTGATTATTTTGGTCAGAAACTGGTGCTGTACTTCTATCCGATGGACGATACCCCTGGCTGCACGAAACAAGCGTGTTCCCTGCGCGACCATTATCAGGAAATCCAGGATAAAGATGCAGCTATTCTTGGGGTTTCCACCCAGGATGTCGCCTCTCATCAGCGTTTTACCGAAAAGTACAATATCAGCTTCCCGCTGATCGCGGACACCGACGGCGCGGTTAGCCGGGCTTATGGTGCCATCGGTAGCGGCGGGCTGATGGGGACAACCGCGAGCCTGTTTGGTGTGGCGAGCCGTATCACCTACCTTATTGATGAAAGCGGCCACATTGCCCACATCCTTGATAAGCCTGATTGCGCTAATCATGCGCAGGAAGTGCTCAACTTGTTGTAGGATGTTCGCGCGCTCATGGGATGTTCAGCTAGAACCACCGGTTGCAGGCGAGGTTTTGACTTGTCTGGCTGTAATTGGCGGTTACATAATAACAAATTAGGGAGGGAGTGCCGGAGTATCGCTGGTGCGATACCGGCTCCCGATTTTGATGTGGGTTCGCCTTTAGGCGAACAAGATCCGCTGTTCGGCTGATGCCGAACCCACAAATCATAGTGATCATGAAGCGAATGACTACCGGTTCCGCCCCGTCTTTAAAGTCTTCCATCCAAGAGTCTGGCCAATCTATCCTTTGGGAACGAGGGGTTGCTAGTCATTTGGGGGGACGTAGTGAACAACAGGATCGCTGGGGATTTTTTCAGCCGCACAGCCAGGAAGGATTGCTGGCGATTGTTGCAGATGGAATGGGAGGGCACCGGGAGGGTGCTTTAGGTGCGCAAATTGCTATCGATATCGCCCGCCATTTCATTTTAGATCCGCCAGCATCTTTAGGAACTGATCCTCCTGCAGCGCTTAACCATCTGTGCAATCAAATGCATAAGGTGATTAACAGCCGCTCGGAAACCGCCCGCAGCACATTGGTCATGGTTTGGCTGGCGCCTGCAAAAGCTTACTGGCTGAATATTGGGGACAGCCGGCTCTATCATTTCCGGGATGGCCACCGGTTGATGCGCACTCGTGATCATTCTGTTGTGCAATTGCTGACAGATCTTGGTGAAATCCAGGAATCTGAGATGGGTACCCATCCGGCGCAAAACCGGCTTTACCGCTGCTTAGGCGGCGAGGAGTTGCCGCGATTTGATCAGGGTGATTTGGTCATTCAGACAGGTGATCTACTAGCGCTCTGTTCAGACGGTGTCTGGGAACATGTCACTGAAAATGAGTTTTGGACGGCAACGCTGGATTGTGGCCCGGCAGCGGCGGCTCGCCAGTTGGTTGATATGGCCGTCCAGCGTGGTGGTGCAGATGCCGATAATGCAACATTGGTGCTGCTGCGGGCAGACGCAGAGACGGCACATGATGTGCCGCGCTGGTTACACTGGCTGTCGGCGGGGTTTGCATCGCTGCTCAATCGCAACCAGCGCTAGGGGGGCTAACCGATTGCGCCAGCAACGTCCACTGCACTGCAAAGGGCAGCCCGATGACTGAAGAGACAAACGCCTTACCTAACGGCTACAACCTGCATCGCTATCAGATCGAAGGGGTGTTAGGTGCTGGCGGTTTTGGCATCACCTACCGGGCCATCCATGAAGCACTGCAAAACGAAGTGGCTATCAAGGAGTATTTTCCGGCGGAGTGGGCCTATCGCGATCACAATGGCATCAACGTCCGCCCGAATGCCCAAGGACAGATCCCCGCCCGGCAGAGCGAACCGCCTTGTTACCAATGGGGTTTGGAACGATTTCTCGATGAAGCCAAAATTTTGGTGCAAGTCAATCATCCGGGTGTCGTGCGGGTACGGGATTACTTTTCGGCGAATGGCAGCGCTTATATCGTCATGGAGTATGAGGATGGTGAATCGCTGAGCGCTATGTTGCAACGGGGCGGTATTCTCCCCGAGCACGAGGTGCACCGGTTACTAAACGATATTATGCCGGCTTTGGAAGCGGTCCACAGCCAGAATTACTTGCACCGGGATCTTAAGCCAAGCAACCTCTACATTCGCAGCCGCGACGGGCATGTCATGCTGCTTGATTTTGGCGCGGCCCGTCAGGCACTGGGCCGGCGCACCCGCAGTGTTACCAGTGTTGTGACGCCTGGCTATTCACCGATTGAGCAATATGTGACCGTTGGAGAGGATTACGGTCCCTGGACTGATATCTATGCTCTCGGCGCTGTCATGTACCGCTGTATTACCGGTGCGCCACCGATTGAGGCGCCTGGTCGAGTCCTTAAGGATCCAGTCCAGCCAGCGATGGAAATCGGTGCTGGTCTCTATTCACGTGGGCTGTTGCAAGTTGTTGATCAAGCGTTGGCGGTTCGTCCCGAAGACCGCTTTCAGAGCGTAGCGGCTATGCGGCAGGCGTTACAAGCGGTAGATCAATCCGATGACCGTGCCGATTTCTCCCAAGTGCCACCGATTAAGGCTGATTTGCTGGATCTACCCTCATCGGCGTCTTCATTGCGTTTTGAGCCGCTTGCCCCGCGATCAGGACCATCGCTGCCATCGACCCACTGGCCGGATCAGGCTGTATTGGGGCAAGAATCTCCATTGCTGCCGAAGCGGCGCTCAGCACCCTCTCAACCGCCGGTTCCCAATGGATCCGGGCAGAGCGGTGTGCATGAAGCGCGTTCCTTACCCCCTAAACCTCTGGATTGGACCCTAGATCAAATTGGACCGCGTGTCCCGCCAGAGACGGTTGATAGTGAAATATCATCTGCGCCGCTTCAGTCCACAGATAGCGATCTGTCTTTGCCCATGCTGGAGAACATTTGGGAGCATCTAGACGAAGGCCAGTCTGCAGTCTCTCCGGCAGAGCCTGCCATACAAGTCCCTCCGCAAGAGCCCGAATCGTTACTCAAGCGATCGCCGAAATCTGCACTGGAGCATCTGAAAAAGGTTTCACCCAAACGGACGACCTCACGGCGAACCTCTACGAGCATCCCTGGAGAGCCGGTAGAACCGCTTTCAACGCCCCGGTCGCGAACCAATCCTTCTGTGGGGCAAGCGATTGTCCAGCAGCCGTTGAGTAAATCACAAGTTGCGTTCGAGCAAGCAGATTCCGCTGCCAGTACCCCGGCAGTTAACTGGAAACGAGGGTTGTTAATCGCATTTGCCATTTCAGGGCTGTCGGGGATCAGCTTGCTTTCTTATGAGTACTATCAAGCCATTCAGGGGCAGCGTCGGCTTGAAGCCGCTGCTTTGAAGAAACAGCAAGAGGAAGCAATGGCGCAGCATGCTCAGGAGGTAGCCCGGCAACGCGAGGCGGAATTGACAGGTTATATTGATCAGGCCCGCAAATTCATCGCCCGCCGGGAGTGGGATCAGGCCCGCAACGCCTTGAATCAAGCATCGGCTATCGATCGTCAGTATCCCGCACTGGCTGCCGTTCAGGCTGAGTTACATGCTGCGCAAGGCGCTGTGTCTGCTACCCGGACTTTTATTGACAGTACCTTGGGCATGGAATTGACCTGGGTTGAAGGTGGCTGTTTTGATATGGGTAGTCCATTGACCGAGCGTGATCGCGGTAGCGATGAATCGATCCACCAAGCCTGTGTAAAAGGCTTCTGGATAGGTAAAACGGAGGTGACCAATGGCCAATTCCGGCGTTTTAAATCCAAGCACAGCAGTGGTTCTTTCCAGGGGCGTTCGCTGGATGCGAACACACAGCCGGCAGTCAATCTGAACTGGGAAGATGCGCAAGCGTTCGTTGAGTGGCTTACTTGGGAATCAGGTACTGGCAGACACTTCCGCTTGCCCACGGAAGCCGAGTGGGAATACGCTGCCCGTGCTGGCGCGGCTACCCGGTATTATTGGGGCAACTTGATCGACCCGCGCTATGCCAATTTTTCCGACCGTAACGATCCGACCGGTGCTTCTATCGGTAATCTGGATGATGGTCATGCAGTTACCGCTGAGGCCGGTAGTTATTTGCCTAACGCGCTAGGATTGTACGATGTGGCTGGAAATGTCTGGGAATGGACCTGCTCGGAATACTATCCAAACTACGCAGGTGAGGAACAGCGCTGTTCGGCCAAGCGGCCCAACCAGGGCCAGCGGGTTACGCGCGGCGGCTCCTGGAATAACGGAGCTGGCGATCTGCGCTCGGCCAAGCGCTTGCCCCGGAATCCTGAGAGCCGCGATGCGCTAACCGGTTTCCGGGTGGTGATGGAAGAGTGAGTTACGCTTTGGCGCGGCGGCTGACCAGGAACGTCGCGGTTCCCTCAACGACTACTTTGTCATCGACTGTGCAAACCGTGTTCATGACGACCCGCCGGCGCTCCTGGATAATTTCCTGGATAGTGCATAACGCCGTGACAGTATCGCCGATACGTACCGGTGCCTTGAAGCGCAACTGCTGGTCCACGTAAACCGCACCCGGCCCAGGCAAACGGGTGCCTGCCACGCAGGAAATCAGGCCGGCACAGAACATGCCGTGGGCGATGCGGCTTTTGAACTGTGTCTGGGTAGCAAACACCTCATTGCAATGAATGGGGTTGTTATCGCCCGTCAATCCTGCAAACAATACGACATCCGTTTCGGTAACAGTTTTGGCGTGGGAAGCTTTCATACCGACAGCGAGATCTTCCAGATAATAACCGTGCAAGGTGTCATTGTGGCCTTCATGAGTGGGGTACATATTTTTGTCTCCAGAAAGAAGAAGATTTCGCTGATGGGATGCTGAATGACATAGCCTACACGAATGAACGGGTTCGTACGAAACCGGGCATGTGAACCAGTTCTACTATCAATAAAGGCATTGCATCGTTGGAGGGGACTAAATACCATAACTTAATTAATAGAGTTTAACCCGATGGGTTATTTTAAAATCACGAGCAACCCCAAGCAAAGGTCAACAATGAAAATTCTAGTCGCCGTAAAACGGGTCGTGGACTACAACGTCAAGGTTCGAGCTAAAGCCGATGGTTCGGGTGTGGAAACCGCCAATGTCAAGATGTCCATGAATCCCTTCGATGAAATCGCCGTGGAAGAAGCGGTGCGCTTGCAGGAAGCCGGCAAGGCTAAGGAGCTCGTTGCCGTGTCGCTGGGCATCTCCAGCTGCCAGGACACCATCCGCACCGCGCTGGCCATGGGCGCTGACCGAGGTATCCTGGTGGAAACCGGCGTTGAGCTACAACCATTGGCGGTTGCCAAGCTGCTGAAGGCCGTGGTGGAAAAGGAAAAGCCAGATATGGTGATTCTCGGCAAGCAGGCTATCGATGACGACGCCAATCAGACCGGCCAGATGCTGGCAGCGTTGCTGGGCTGGCCACAAGGTACTTTTGCCTCTCAGGTTGAGGTGGGCGAGGGGACGGTGAATGTTACCCGCGAAGTCGATGGCGGACTGGAAACGGTGGCGCTGAAGCTGCCGGCAGTCGTAACGACCGACTTGCGGTTGAATGAGCCACGTTTCGTCAAACTGCCTAATATTATGAAAGCAAAGAAGAAACCGCTGGATGTGCTAAAGCCGGCGGATTTGGGTGTCGATCCAGCGCCGCGCCTGACCACCCTCAAGGTGCAGGAACCGCCCAAGCGTCAGGCCGGTATCAAGGTCGACACGGTCGCTGCACTGGTCGATAAGCTGCACAAAGAAGCCCATGTCATCTAAGGTCTGCGAGTACTGAATTATGAGCATTTTGGTTATTGCCGAACACGATAACGCTGTCCTCAAAGCGGCAACACTGAATACCATTACTGCCGCTGTGCAACTGGGTGACGATATCCATGTGCTGGTAGCGGGTCAGGGTTGCGGCGCGGTTGCCGAGGCCGCTGCCCAAGTCGCAGGGGTCAAGAAAGTTCTGATTGCTGATGCCCCGCATTACGCCCATCAATTGGCCGAGAACGTGGCGGCGTTAGTGGTTAGTTTGGCAGGCGGCTACAGCCACCTCCTGGCTCCGGCTACTGCTGCGGGTAAAAACATGCTGCCGCGTGCTGCTGCGTTGCTGGATGTGGCACAAATATCTGACATTATTAAGGTGGAGAGCGCTGATACTTTCGTCCGTCCCATCTATGCCGGCAACGTGCTGGCTACGGTTCAGTCCAGTGATGCGATCAAAGTTATCACCGTGCGTGGCACGGCATTTCCCGCCACAGCGGCGACGGGTGGTTCCGCATGTGTTGAAACGGTTGCTCCAGTGACGGATGCTGGTATATCCAGTTTTGTCAGCCAGCAACTCACCCAATCGGACCGGCCGGAATTGACCGCTGCGCGCATCATCATCTCTGGCGGCCGCGGCATGGGCAACGGCGAGAATTTCAAATTACTCGAAGACGTGGCCGATAAACTCGGTGCGGCGGTGGGCGCTTCCCGCGCTGCCGTGGACTCTGGCTTTGTGCCCAACGACTACCAGGTCGGCCAGACCGGCAAGGTGGTTGCCCCAGAATTGTATATCGCCGTTGGCATCTCGGGCGCGATTCAGCATTTGGCCGGCATGAAGGACAGCAAGGTGATCGCCGCTATTAACAAAGACGAGGAAGCGCCGATCTTCCAGGTTGCTGATTATGGTCTGGTTGCTGATTTGTTCACCGCTGTGCCTGAATTGTCCCAAGAACTGGACAAGCTAAAAGCAGCAGGCTAAACCATCGGTTGCTTTCTGTCCTTCCTTTCCTGAACCCTCTCCCTATTACGATCAGGGGGAGGGTTTTTATTCTCATTCCCTGAGTTCCTCGAACCAAGGAGGCGTTATGACCGCCTATTTCGCCCCGACCCGTGACATGCAGTTTGTAATCAATGAATTGGCTGGGCTTAGTGAGGTCGCCGCATTGCCTGTTTTTGCTGAACAGGAGGTCAGCCCGGAACTGGTGGAGGCGGTTCTGGAGGAGGCTGCCAAGCTGGCTGCTGAGGTACTGGCGCCATTGAACAGGATTGGCGATATTCAGGGTGCGCACCTGAATTCGCAAGGAGGCGTCGTTCCCGCTGATGGCTTCGCCGGCGCCTACCAGAGATTTATTGACGGTGGCTGGAACGGACTTGGCAGCCCGGTCGAACAGGGTGGCCA
>Ga0116152_10003805_pt1 | contig 12034 bp, 9 predicted proteins | sample AD_UKC119_MetaG_FD_89894 | JGI IMG/M metagenome (GOLD analysis project Ga0116152, IMG submission 89894) | Active sludge microbial communities of municipal wastewater-treating anaerobic digesters from Hong Kong - AD_UKC119_MetaG | ecosystem: Engineered > Bioreactor > Anaerobic > Digestate...
GCCGGGTTCAGAGGGCTGGGGGATACCGGTTGCAACCGATATCGCTTTCGCATTGGGGATTTTGCAATTGCTTGGCAAAAGGGTTCCGATTGGGTTAAAAGTATTTTTAATGGCCTTTGCAATCATTGATGATTTGGGAGCAATAGTTATAATTGCACTTTTTTATAGTTCAAATCTGGTGTGGGAATATATTGGAATAGGTATATTAATTGTTGCTTTGCTTTTGACACTTTCCTACAAAGGCTACTATTCGAAATATTTTTTCTTTCTGATGGGTGTTGTTGTTTGGGTTTTATTCCTAAAATCGGGTATACATGCAACAATTGCAGGTGTTTTACTTGCCTTTACCATACCCATAAAACGAAAAACAAACACCAAAACATTCTACAATAATGTAAAAAAAGAACTTGATCTTTTTCTTGCTGATTGTGATAACAATATTGACCAAACAAAAATTCTGACAGAAAACCAACTTTCAGCTCTCGAAGAAATTGAAGAATTGGCTGAAAAAACCTCTCCCCCGCTTCAAAATCTTGAACATTCCTTGCATGGGTGGGTTTCATACCTGATTATGCCTTTATTTGCATTTGCCAATGCCGGAGTTGTTTTTAATTTTTCAGGAGATACAAATTTGGGGCTTTCGGCTAATATTGCATTAAGCATGATTTTTGGCAAGGCGATCGGAATTTTTCTATTTTCGTTTTTGTCAATTAAAACAAAGTTATCAGCCTTACCTGATAAAATATCCTACAAAATGATTGGAGGCATATCAATTTTAGGTGGACTTGGCTTTACCATGTCGTTATTCATTAACAATCTTGCATATACAGACCAGGCCTTTATTGATTCAGCCAAAATGGGTATTTTGATTGGCTCAATTATAACTGGAATAGTGGGGTTCCTCGTTTTAAAAGCAGCTTTAAATGGGGTAGAAAAAAACGAGATGTCATGATTATTTGACATCTCGTTTTTTTTTTAATTCAGATTCAATTCCACATATCCCGCTTTTTCTGTTTTATAGACCTCATATGAGCGGGCAAAATTCAGAATGTTTTCGATTATCTGATCCGATGGTCCTTCGTCTTTCTTTGACATCGTTTCACGATTTCCGTTAATACTTGTTTCAATTAAACTAAACTGGTTTAATTCCGATTGAAAACTGTTAACTAAATAAATTAAGGTAGAGTAATTTCTCATAGGCAATTTTAAGATTTTCATTTACTTAGTAACGCCTACGAGTAGCATTTATTGTGTTAACAAAGGTTAAAATTTAGTGAGAATTAAATTCTTTTTTTCCACCAACTTACGCAAGTTTATCAACGCATAACGCATCCTTCCAAGTGCAGTATTGATGCTTACATCAGTTTGTTCAGCGATTTCCTTGAAGCTTAAATCGAGATAATGGCGCATAATAATAACCTGTTGCTGATCATCGGGCAATTCCTTAATCAAATCTTTCACTTCACTCAAAATCTGCAGGTTAACCATTTGGTCTTCGATTGTATCTTCAGAATACTTTTGCGAATTGAAAATATCAATTTCCAAACTGTCATTTGAAACTGTGCCTTTTAGTTTCTCCTTTCTGAAATGATCAATTATCAGGTTGTGGGAGATTCTTAAAACCCATGAAACAAACTTTCCGTTCTCAATGTATTTTCCTTTTTTCAGGGATCTTATTACCTTAATAAAGGTTTCCTGGAAAATGTCTTCAGCCAGTTCCTGTTTTTTAACAATTAGCAGAATATAGGAAAACACCCTGCCTTTATGTCTATGAATTAAAATTTCCAATGAATTTTGATCACCTGCTATAAATCGCTGAACAAGTTCATTATCGTTCAGTAAATTTTCTTTCGACATTACCTTCTATTTAAGTTTAAACAAAAAGTAAATTTTTTCTATAGGCGACCTTTTTTATTTGAAGTAAAACAATTTGTTAATTTTGCAGCTGTAAAAATGATACATTTTAGCGAATTAAACAAATTTTGAACAAAATATTGCACAGCCACGAAAATGACAGGAAACAACTCATCAAAATTCATCGAAATTCATCATGCGCGAGTGCATAACTTAAAGAATATCAGCTTAAAAATACCGTTAAATAAGTTTATCGTTGTTACTGGCGTGTCGGGATCAGGAAAATCATCACTGGCATTTGACACGCTTTTTGCCGAGGGTCAACGTCGTTATGTTGAGAGCCTTTCGTCATATGCACGTCAATTTTTAGGAAGGATAAATAAACCTGAAGTAGATTTTATTAAAGGAATTCCTCCGGCTATCGCTATAGAACAAAAGGTTAATACAAGAAATCCACGATCTACTGTTGGTACTTCAACTGAAATTTATGATTATCTTAAACTGTTTTATGCGCGAATTGGAAAAACCATTTCACCGGTAACCGGCGAAACAGTGAAGAGACAAAGTATTTCTGACGTTTTGGATTATATTAACTCGTTTAGTGTCGGAACCCGAATAATTATTACAGCCCCACTTATACAAAAAAATGGCCGCACAATTCTACAGGAAGCAGAGTTGCTTATGCAGCAGGGTTTTACAAGATTGGAAACAAACAATGAGATTTTACAGATTGCCGAATTACTGGAAAAAGGTTCCGATAAATTCTGCAATGGTGCTTGCAATATTGTAATCGACAGAGTTTCTGTTGATCCGGATGAAGATGCCCAGAGCAGAATGGCAGACTCCATTCAAACTGCATTTTTTGAAGGACATGGTACGTGTTTGGTAAAGGTTTTTGAAAACGGTGAAATTCCAAGCCGGTCGTTTTCCGATCTTTTTGAAGCTGACGGGATTGAATTTGAAGAGCCAAGTGTTCACATGTTCAGCTTTAACAATCCGGTAGGTGCATGTCCAACCTGCGAAGGCTATGGAAAAGTAATCGGGATTGATGAAGACCTAGTTATTCCCAATAAATCATTGTCAGTTTACCAGGATGCAGTTGCATGTTGGAAGGGTGAAAAAATGAGTGAATGGAAAGATGAATTAATATACTCAGCCGAAAAATTCAATTTTCCAATTCATAAACCATTTTACGAACTTACTGATGCCCAAAGATTTTTGGTTTGGACTGGTAACAAATACTTCAAAGGGTTAAACCAGTTTTTTAAATATCTCGAAGAAAACAGTTATAAAATCCAATACCGCGTAATGCTGTCACGGTATCGTGGAAAAACCACCTGCCCTGAATGTAAAGGCAGCCGGTTAAAAAAAGAAGCCGGTTATGTTAAAATTGCAGGCAAATCTTTGCAGGAACTTGTTTTAATGCCGGTGTCTGATTTAAAAACTTTTTTTGCCGAAATCGAATTAAATGAACACGACCTTGAAGTCAGCAAAAGAATTCTAATTGAAATATCAAGTCGTTTAAACTTTTTATGCGACGTTGGGTTGGGTTATCTCACATTAAACCGTTTGTCATCAACACTTTCAGGTGGCGAATCGCAGCGAATAAACCTTGCAACCTCACTTGGCAGCAGTTTGGTAGGGTCGCTATATATTTTAGATGAACCAAGTATTGGATTACATTCGCGTGATTCGGAACGATTGATCAAAGTTTTGCGTCAGCTTCAAAAAATTGGAAATACAGTTCTGGTTGTTGAACATGACGAAGAAATAATCAGGGCAGCTGATGAAATTATTGATATTGGCCCTTATGCAGGCGTTCATGGAGGAGAAGTTGTTTTCCAGGGAAACCACACTGAACTTGAAACCAAACCTGAGAGTTTAACAACAAAATATTTAACGGGAGTTGAAAAAATAGAGATTCCGAAACAGCGCCGTAAATGGACAAATTTTATCCAGGTTTTGGGAGCCAGGGAAAACAACCTGGAAAATTTATCGGTTAAGTTCCCTTTAAACATATTAACTGTAGTTACCGGAGTTAGTGGTTCAGGAAAATCTTCACTTGTTTCAAAAATTTTAACGCCCGCACTTACAAAATTGTTGGGTGGCTACGGCGAACGAACCGGGCACCATGACGCAATTCTGGGTGATTACAAGCAAATAACCGCACTTGAATTTATTGATCAAAATCCTATCGGGAAATCATCGCGTTCAAATCCGGTAACCTATTTAAAGGCCTACGACGAAATCAGGAAATTGTATTCAGAGCAACAATCAGCAAAAATGCAGGGATTAAAACCTTCTCACTTTTCGTTTAATGTTGATGGAGGGCGTTGCGACGAATGCCAGGGAGAAGGCACAATAAAAGTGGAAATGCAATTTCTGGCTGATGTGTTTCTGGTATGCGAAAGTTGCAACGGAAAACGGTTTAAAGAAGATATTCTTGATGTCAGGTACAAAGAAAAGAACATTGACGATATTTTAAATTTAACAGTAAATCAGGCAATCGAATTATTTTCGCATGGTAAAAGTTCGACTGAGAAAAAAATTACAAAACGATTAAAACCATTGCAGGACGTTGGGCTGGGATATATTAAATTAGGTCAATCGTCAAGCACACTCTCCGGTGGAGAAAGCCAAAGGGTAAAACTGGCTTCATTTTTGGCTCTTGAAAAAGACTCTCCTACTCTTTTCATTTTTGACGAACCTACAACAGGATTGCATTTTCATGACATAAAAAAATTGCTCGATTCTTTTAATGCACTTATCTCACGTGGCCATTCAATTATAATTATTGAACATAACCTCGAAATTATCAAGTCAGCCGACTGGATCATCGATCTCGGTCCGGAGGGAGGAGACAAAGGCGGAAAAATAATTTTTGAGGGTGTGCCCGAAGATTTGGTAAAAGTTAAGGAATCATACACAGGTCAGGCTCTTAAAGAAAAATTACTGTAAAATGCAGCCTCCATCATACAAGAACCGCAATTAACAATTTAAAATGAATCAAACTGGTAATTTTTCTACAACTGACGGAATCACGACCGACGTAAATATCATGTTATCAGCTATCGGACAACGAAAAGCAATTTCTTTCAAAAATACATCCTTTTCAGCTTTTGTCAGATCAGCATCAAAATGAACAAAACTCCGAATTTCTGTAAAACCAGCCCTTCCTTCAGTTGTTTTGCCCAATAAAAAATCCTTATCAATATCACCCTCCACTTCCACTTCCATTCCTCTCAGATTAATTCTGCGTTGATTGGCAATTATCCGGCCAATTGCACAAATACACGCCGGCAAACTTGAAAGAAATATTTCCAAAGGATTTGGGCCTGCATCATTTCCTCCAGCTGATTTAGGCTGATCAACTATAAACGGATGAGAACAATCTATTAACGTACTGAAACCTACACCCATTTTTGCACTAACCTTTATTTTTGATATTGACATAATTCGATATATTTTAAAATAAATAATTACTACAAAGCTAATAGAAACAATCGTTATCAAAAACAAATTCAATATTTTTTTGAACTATATTTCATTTTAAACAAATAAACAATAAAGACTAGCTGGCTATTTGTTCAAAATAAATTGATTGAATGAATAACACGGAGAAAGAATTCTTAAAATTGCACATATTTACAGGAACTGTGAAAAACAATTGCTGACAACAACTGTTAATCAATTTTATATTATGATAAAACTATTTTTACTAAAACCAGGATTTTCTGACAGCGAAAATAACACTGATAACAAGCGATATTTTTGCCCTCAATGTGCAATGATTGAAGGAGTTATTAAATACTACCCTCAACTTGAGAAAATGGTTGAAATCCATTATGTTGATTTTAAGAAGCCAAGACTGGAAATTGTAGAATTCATAGGCGAGGAAAATCAAAGTTGTCCGGTTTTAATAATTGACAGTAAACATGTTAGCAATAAAGATATAAGCTATTTTAATATGTATGGCGGCAAATTCTTTGTTAATTCAATTGAATTTATCATCCGCTATTTCACTGAAAATTTTGGTATTGGAAATTTACATTGAATTTCAATAAACAAACCCATAAACAAAAAAACAGTTTAACAAGCGTAAAATGAATAAAATTACGATAAAAAGACTGAATGAATTAAATCGCAAATACTTTTAACCATTCATCTTATTCACACAACTTTGTTTAAACTTCGCAATAAAAAACAAAGTAAGCAGTTATTTAAGCAGTTAATTTTTACTTCTTTTGGCAAACTAAAAAATGAGGTTAAAACTGTTGAAACGGATCAAATCAAGAAATATAATTTTATCAATTATTTTAATAGTTGCAGCATCAAATGGATTATTTGGCCAAAGTTTAATAAATGCAGGTGTTAAAATTGGCGGTTCAAAACTTTTGGGAGAATATCCGGCAGGAGGTTCAGGTATTATAAACGAATTCAACAATAAAACAGGTTTTGCGTATGCTTTTGAAGTATCAAAATATCTTTCTAAGCATTGGGAACTTGGAATTGATTTTGCAAATTCAAAATTAAGAGGAGAAACCAACTATCCTGATTTTTCAGCAGAAGGATTACAAGCCGGAATTCCCAGTGAAATAACAGACCCTGTTGAATATGAAAATAAACTGGCAGGACAAAATATCTACTTTCGTTATTTTTTCAAACCTGTTGATTCGGAAGGACTTTTTAACCCGTTCGTAAAAGCCGGCGGTGGTTATTTAAACTACACCTCAAAATTCAAATATATTAATGCGCCTGATAACGAATTGCTTTTTGGTAAGGGAGAAGAAGGTTATACTGATTTATCGACACCCGTCTTCATTTTAGGCACCGGAATTAAATCAACAATTTCTCCAAATATCTATGTAATAAGTTCTGTAGATTTAAATCTTGTCAGCTATGATTTTTTGGATGTAATTCATAACTACGCTGCTGATAACACCCGTCATCAAATTACAGGAGTTTATACTGAATTTAAGATAGGTATTTTTTATACAGTTAAGAATCCGCAAGCAAAAGAGAAAAAAGAAAAAAAGGAGAAAAGCAAAAATAAAGGTGGTTCATCGAAAAGTACATATTTGCCGTTTTCACGCAGTTCCAAATAAAAGCTGGCTTTAACTTTTAAAGTTAAAAATCAAAAATGCTTTTATACAAAATCGTTTATAATATCCGTTTTTTAAACAATTTGTTAATATAAGTCAACAATTTCAATAACTATCTGAAAATGTTGGCATAACGAAATAAATAAAACAATTTAAATATTACAATTAGTTGCCAAACACATAAAAAATCAAAGTTTATAACCATTTTCAAGATAATTATTGAGTACATTTGTTACTCAAAAAAAACAGCAAAATATTACTTATACTCAAGCAATCTGAATGTAACTGAGGAAGCGAAGCTGTAAGATACCACAACAATTATTAAAGTATAAACCACTGAAATACTACACCTTAAAGTTACTTTGATAAAAAATGTTTTGTTTAAATGCTCAATTCAATTATTACATCTAAAACAAGGATAAAACTACTTCTCAAGTTTTTTTTAAACAGCAATACAAAAAGCTATTTAAGAAATCTTGAACAGGAATTTGGCGAATCCTCGAATGCAATCAGGGTTGAGTTAAACCGCCTGGAAAGTGCAGATTTATTGTGCTCGGAAGTTTCGGGCAATAAAAAATACTTTAGTGCAAATACAAACCACCCGCTTTATAAAGACATAAATAGTATTGTGAAAAATTTTGTCGGAATCGACAAAGTTATTGAAAAGATTACCAACCAAATCGGCAACCTTGAAACAGCTTATATAACGGGAGATTTAGCCCGGGGTATTGATTCTCAGATTATTGATCTGGTGCTGGTCGGTAAGGAACTTGAAACAAATTATATTGATAAATTAATAGCCAAAACTGAAATGCTAATCGGGAAAAAAATAAGAAGTTTAGTACTTACAGAAAATCAGATGTCAGATTATTTTAAAAATAAACCGGTTTTACTTATTTGGCAACAAGACAATCAAAATAAATTAAAAATGTTATGAAAATCCTCGTAACCGGAACAGCCGGATTTATTGGATATCACCTTGCCAAAACCCTTTTAAAAAGAGGAGATACAGTGGTAGGTATCGATAACATAAACGACTATTACAATGTTAATCTAAAATTCGACAGGTTATTTGACTGCGGAATTTCAAGAGAGGCCGAGAAATGGAATACGCCGGTAACTAGTTCATTGTTTTCAAACTATTCCTTCATTCGGATGAATCTTGAAGATAATTATGAATTAAACAAGATCATTGAAATTGAAAAATTCGATGTGGTTTGTAATCTTGCTGCTCAGGCCGGGGTGCGATACAGTCTCCAAAATCCACAGGCTTACATTAGCAGTAATATTGTCGGATTTGTAAACATACTTGAAGCTTGCAGACATAATAATATACAACATTTGGTTTATGCAAGCTCATCAAGTGTTTACGGCGATAGCAATAAAATGCCGCTTTCAATTTCCGACACTGTAGATAATCCAGTAAGTTTGTACGCAGCTACAAAAAAAAGTAACGAATTGATGGCACATACCTACAGCCATTTATATAAGTTCAGAACAACAGGATTGCGCTTTTTTACGGTTTACGGCCCCTGGGGAAGACCTGATATGGCTCCAATTCTATTTGCTAATGCAATTGCCAGAAATGAAACTATTAAAGTATTTAACAATGGCAATCTTGAACGTGATTTTACATACATTGGCGATATAGTTGAAGGAATTATACGGGTAATTGATTCCAAAAAAAATGATGATCCATTTTTGGAAAAACAAAGTCAGCAGCATAGTTCAAAATATAAAATATACAACATAGGAAAAGGAAATCCTGTTAAACTAATGGATTTCATAGAAACTTTGGAAACTGCTTTTAACAAAAAAGCAAAAAAAGAATATTTGCCAATGCAACAAGGTGATGTTTTGAAAACATATGCAGATGTTGAAGCCCTTAAATTGGATTTTGGTTATGAGCCAAAGATTTCATTAAAAAAAGGGATTGAAGAATTTGCAAAATGGTATAAGTCTTATTATGAACAAGTGTTGTGAAAAAAATTGAACTTTAAGGTTGTATATTTGGCAAAGTATAACAGATAAAAGCTAAGTTTAGGTAATTAAAACTAAAAATCAGGAATAATGCGATTTAAATTAAAGTTTATCATTTTACTGAGTATAATATTTATTGCAAATAGTATAGCAGTTGCTCAGGAAGTTCAAGGGGTAGATGTAAAAGCATTGCCGCAATCTGAAATCCAGAAAGCACAAAAAGCTATGCAGGATGCAGGACTCTCAACGCAGGATGCTGCAAATATTGCACGTCAAAAAGGAGCAACGGAACAACAAATTCAGGATTTTGAAAACCGGTTGCAAGATGGAAACACGCCTGCTGCCAATGAAATTTCTGATCCCGTTCAGGATGCTTCTGAGAATGTTGAAGAACAGCAGGATATTGAAAAATCCAAACGGCAATCAGGTTATGAAGCTAACGGAAGAATTTTTGGCTCATACCTTTTTAATAATAGAAACCTGACTTTTAACCCAAGTATAAATATTCAAACCCCTAAAAATTATGAAATTGGCATCGGAGATCAGATAATTGTTAATATTTGGGGAAACTCTCAAAATAATTACCAACTTCAGGTAAATAAAAACGGGCAAATTTTAATTCCTGATGTTGGCCCTGTTTATATTGCCGGTAATACATTTCAGGAAGCAGAAAACAAAATCATTCAAAGATTGACTTCAATTTATGCTGATATGGGTGGCAGCAACCCGCAAACATTTGCGCAGGTTAACATGGGCCAGTTGCGTTCAATACAGGTAAATTTAGTAGGAGAAGTTGCCGCTCCGGGAACATATACCCTACCTGTTACTGCAACTGTTTTTAATGGATTATACCTTTCTGGAGGGCCAAACAATATCGGATCATTCAGAAACATAAAAATAATTCGTAACAATAAGGTGTTTAAAACCATTGACATTTATAAATTCCTTGTCAATGCAGATCCTTCAGAAAATATACTTTTAAATGACGATGATATTATTTTTATTCCCGCTGCTGAAAAACGGGTGGAAGTTAATGGTGAATTTAAAAGAAATGGCCTTTTTGAACTAAAGGAAGATGAAATGTTAAGCGATTTGATCCGGTTTGCAGGAGGTTTCACTGAAAACTCTTATTTATCGAAAACTCAAATTTACCGAAAAACTCAACAAGGATATCAAATTAGCGATGTGGCTTTTTCCCAATTGGCAACAACTCAGTTAATTAATGGTGATGAAATCAGGAACAAACAAATACTTAGTTCATTTGAAAATCGCGTAACCATTTCGGGATCAGTTTACCGGCCAGGTGATTATGAGTGGTCGCCCGGGCTAACTTTAAAACAATTAATACTAAAGGCAGACAGTATTATGCCTGACGCATTTCTTAAAAGAGGTATCATTACCCGCTACAATCCTGATTTAACAACTTCTGTAATTTCATTTAATCTCGAAGATATTTTAACAGGTAATTCAAATATCGCACTGTTTCCGGAAGATATGGTGCTTATTAAGTCTCACTTTCAACTAAAAGAACAATCCTACATTACAGTAAATGGTGAAGTACTAGCTCCCGGAAAATTTAACTGGAGCGATGAACTAACCTTAGGTGACGCAATTTTTCTTGCAGGCGGCTTCACTGAAGGTGCCGACAGTACATTTATCGAAGTAGCCCGCAGGCTTAGTTATGAAGAAACGGCTGAATTAACTGATAAATTAGTACATACCGAAATTTTAAACCTTTCAAGAGATTTAAGCTTAAACAGCAACGACGCAGGATTTTTACTCAAACCCTACGACCAGGTTTCTGTTCGTCAGGCACCTGGTTTCAGACAAGATAAAACTGTTTTTATATCAGGAGAAGTTGCTTATGCCGGAGCTTATGCAGTTAGTGATAAAAAACAAAGAATATCCGACCTGATTCAAATGGCTGGTGGATTAACACCACAAGCTTTTATAGAAGGTGCCACCCTCCAGCGTTTTTCCAATGAACTTGGAAGCGAACAGGTAGCAATCGACTTAAAACTTGTTATGAATAATCCCGGAAGTGAAACAGACTTTTTTCTAAACAACGGGGATAGAATTTATATTCCTGAATATTTGCCAACAGTAAAAATCACAGGAAGTGTACAAAATCCTTTTTCTATTGCTTTTGAATCAGGAAAAACGGCAAAATATTATATCGATCGTTCAGGCGGATTTAATTTTGATGCACATAAAAAGAAAACTTATGTACGGTATGCAAATGGAACGACTGCTGTTACAAAAAGTTTTTTAATAAAGAACTACCCCGAGGTTCAACCGGGTAGCCAGATAATTGTGCCACAAAAACCAGAGAAGAAAGCAACTGATTCGGGAAAATGGATTGCTTGGGCCAGTGTATTATCATCTTTGGCAGTTTCGGCCGCAACTATTTATAACATTACGAAATAGTGAAAGTTCGGGATTTGAGTTCAGAGTTCAGAGTTTAAAGTAGTCTAATATTTCAATATTTAGTATCAAGTATCAACATTTCTTATCCAAAATGAAATGACCAACGAAATAAAAAATAATAAAAAGACCGAGATGGATGATGAAATCGACCTCATCGCACTGGCAAAAACCTTGTGGAAAGGAAGAAAACTGATTATAAAAACTATTTTGGTTTTTATGCTTTTCGGATTGACAATTGCTATTTTCTCGGATAAAGAATTTACTGCATCTTCAACCATGGTTCCGCAACTTTCGAGTAGCAAATCAAAAATGGGCGGTTTATCTTCGCTTGCAGCAATAGCTGGATTTAACCTGAATATGAACATGGAATCAAATGATCTCTCTCCATATATTTATCCTCAAATTGTTCAGAGCGTGCCTTTTCAACTTGAATTAATGGAGACACCGTTTAATTTCGAAGGCATTGATCATCCTATTTCAATTTATGAGTACTATATAAATTATGCAAAGCCAAATGTAATTACGCTTATCTCCAAATATACTATTGGACTTCCATTTGTAATAATTAACGCTTTAAAACCCAATAAACCTGAATTATCGCCTGTTGTTGCAAGTGACAGTTTACTATATTCTCCAATAGCTTTAACTGAAAATCAGGAATTAATTAGGAA
>Ga0116152_10003808_pt1 | contig 12030 bp, 9 predicted proteins | sample AD_UKC119_MetaG_FD_89894 | JGI IMG/M metagenome (GOLD analysis project Ga0116152, IMG submission 89894) | Active sludge microbial communities of municipal wastewater-treating anaerobic digesters from Hong Kong - AD_UKC119_MetaG | ecosystem: Engineered > Bioreactor > Anaerobic > Digestate...
CCCGTTGCAACGTCTGTTGTTTACGAAGCAGTGAATGTCCGTAATTCCTATAGGCAGCCAGGGTATGGTTACTGACCGTCCTAACCATTGGCATCGTCAGTTTATGAAACCAATTCAATGGATGATAAAGAGCGCTTGTATAAAAATCTGCGGCTTCTTCCCATTCCCCATGATCTTCTATCAAAGCACCGGTTTGCACAAAACCCTGATTCCAATCGCCTTCAATTTGAGGATCAATGGGGCCCAGGCCATAACCGAAAGAGCGTTCCTTTTCTTTAAACAGCATCGCTTTGGCAGCCACCAATAAAGGATAATCAATGATGTGGGCATCTACTTCATGCCAACCATCTTCGAGGGCTACTTTTATCCACATATGTGACGCACCCGGTGGTAAAAAAGGGAAAGCCCAATTGGGAAAGATGCGTTTCATGACCCGGGTATTGATCAGCCCCGCCCGAAGTCTCACCGGAATATGGGCGGCCTGGCAAAGTGCTTGCAATAAAATGGATTTGGTGTTGCAGTATCCAACCCCAAATTCGAGCGTTTGTAAAGCCTTGACATAGTCCCATACCGGAGGAAATCCGAATGGAATTTCATCGCGAACAAAATAAAAAAGTGTCCTGAATTGCTCCCTTACACGCATTCCGGGGGTACATTTCTCCCGGATAATTTCGATAATTTTGGCATGATCCGCATCAGCATAGTGCGTTCCCGGTAAATTTCTCATCGCGGATTGTTTTGCATTCAGTTAAGCTGAAAATACCTGAAGCGCAATGATATGGGTCATTCTTAAAAAAATGAATTTGCTGTGCTTTCCTCAGTCCATTTGGATTAAACTTTCCTGCGGATCAATTCCACCAGACCGCATAGCGTTGCCTGCGCAATTCCAGCGCCAGCTTTTCTTCCATTTTCAACGCTTCTTCGCGTGTATTCATGGGTTCGATATGGCTATACAAACTGGGTCTGAGGAATCTACCATATTTTTGAACGATGCTGGAAGACAGATTATGGCCTTGCTTATTGCGGTATCCGGAACGGTGTTGTTCAAAACGTTCCCTGGGGTCTTTGCTGGTCATCCCGACATAGAGGCATTCGAGGACACCATTGTATTGCGGGTTGGCTAATCGAAAACGGGAGTGCTCCGTAAATACTTTTCTGGATAACTCGATGACGTAAACCCGGTATTTAGCTGCCATACAGCCAAGGTAAGCCTTATCAACCAATTGAATCGAAGCCAAAAATTGAATTCGCTTACAAATGCCTGGCCAGAGCCTTCCGCCAGGATCTTATGCCCATGGCTATGCCAAACCCCACCAGTTGTGTATCATTACACAATTGATTAAACGACGACCAAATGGAAAAACACATTGCCAAAGGGACCTTCGAGGTAAAGATGAATCCTCAAGCTCAGGAACAAGCAGGTATGCACACCCTGGGCCGCTATCTTCTGGATAAAAAATTCCAAGGTGACCTTGAAGCGGTCAGCACCGTTGAAATGTTAGCTGCCGGCACCGAAAATGGCGCGGGAGCCTATGTTGCTATCGAACGTATTTCCGGCAAACTAGCTGGAAAGGAAGGAACCTTCATCCTAACCCACACGGGAACCCGCACGAAGACTTCCCAGGAATTACGGGTTGCTATTGTGCCTGGTTGTTGCACCGGAGAATTGTCCGGAATGACCGGAACGATGGAAATTATTATTGAAAATAAAGTCCACTATTACATGCTAACCTATCAATTCGAGGATTGAATGCCCGCAACGTCATCAATTTAAGCGCACGTATGGTGCATCCAGTTGTTTTAATGCTCCATTAAGCGTGTTGACTTCAGCCAATATCCGATCGTACATGGTTTTCTTCTCAGCAACCAGATTCACCAGATCATCGTAGCGTTCATAACAGCCCGGCGTTGGCCGGTCATCCTGCGCATTGACGATGGAGTACAGATAAGCGATCTGGTCATCAAGCATTGACGGATAATTGATTGGATCCTGGCGGCTTTCACTTTTAGTCTGGATGAGCTGGTTTTCCAGTTCATTGATTGCCGTGGTGAGCTGTTGACTCTGGTTTAGCCAGGATGGCTTTGAATTATCCCTTGTCCCCCAGGCTTCGAGGCTTTTTACCTGTTCCCGGATCGTCCGAATCTGTCCAATCATCCTGTGGACATCCTGAAGCAGGCCTTCACATTGCTTGGATAACTGAAATTGTGCTTGTAAATCGGCTTCCGAACAAGTCCATCGAGGGTCTATCAGAACCTGTAAGGTCTGGGAAACGGTGCGTCTGCCATCTGTAAATACAACGGTGTGATTACCGGGGACAGCCCGGATTCCACGGGTATTTGCCAGTGAAAAAACCGATCCTTTCTCCACTTTTGGCGCCGAATAGCGCAAGTCCCATAATATTCTGTTTAATCCGGGTTTTAATTCGAGTTTTTGCTCTCCTTCTTTAGGCTTAACGGCAAGGACCATGCTTTGCGTGCTGTCCGGACTGGTTATGGTCAGCCGGGCCTGGGACCAATCTGCGCCGGAAGTCTGATACAAGTAGATCAATGCGCCCAGGGGAGCCTGATCCGGTGAGGTGCTGCCACCTCCATAATTATTGGATAATTGCGTCCGGTAAGCGTCCGCAATCGGTAATAATGGTTGACTGGTGGCTATGTCCGCTCGGAGCACCGGCAGATCATCCAGGATCCAGAAAGATCTGCCCTGGGTGGCAATCACCAGATCATTGCCTTTTACTTCTAAATCCGAGATGGGTACAATAGGCAAATTGCCCTGCATGGAAGTCCAGGAATTCCCATTGTCCCTGGAAAGGTAAAGACCATATTCGGTGCCTGCATACAGCAAACCCTGCCGGACAGGGTCCTCGCGAACCACTCGTACAAAGTGATCCGATGGTATTCCATTATTCCCATCGGTGAGCAGTTCCCATCCCCGGCCAAAATCATTGGTGCGGAATACATAAGGCCGATAATCATTATCGCGGTATTTGTATACCGAAATGTATGCCGTCCCGGGGGAGTGAGGAGAAACCTCTATGCTGTTTACCGTTCCCTGGGCAGGCATCCCCGCTGGGGTGATCTCCTTCCACGTTTTACCGCCGTCCCGGGTAATATGCACCAATCCATCGTCACTACCACCCCACAGCGTAAAAGGATCGTGGGGTGACTCCTCGAAGGCAAAAATGGTATTGTACAACTCCACCCCGGTATGGTCGTGTTGTACCGGTCCTCCGGGTATATCCTGCTGTGCATCGTTGTTGGTCGTCAGATCGGGGCTGATCACGGACCAGGTAATACCGCCGTCGGTCGACTGATGGACAAATTGGGAACAATGGTAGATGGTATTTCGGTTAAAGTGGGAGATGTGGATCGGTGCATTCCATTGAAAGCGGTATTTAATATCCCGTGGCGCCGTTCCGTCATGCATCTGTGGATAAGCTACTACATCTCTTGCCCGCCCCTGATCACGATACAATAAAGTGATCTGGCCTATGTAGTTGCCAGCAAAAATACGATCGGGGTTTTGCGGATCTACCGCCACGTAGCCACTTTCGCCACCACCGACCGGATACCAGTACTGAATTGGTGACAAACCTCCTCCGGTTTCGGAAGGAATACTAATGGTGGTATTATCCTGTTGGGCCCCATAGACCCGGTAAGGAAACTGTCCGTCTGTGGTAACCCGATAAAATTCGGCAGTTGGTTGATTGTATTGGGTCGACCAACTGGTGCCTCCGTTAAAGGATATGTTTGAGCCTCCATCGTTGGACTCGATCATCACCTGCGGGTTCAGCGGATTGATCCACAAGTCGTGATTGTCTCCATGGGGTGTAGCTATCCGGGTGAAATTTTTGCCGTCATCGGTAGACTTCAGCATTCCGGTGTTGAGAACAAAGAGGGTATGCTCCTCGGTAGGATGCGCAAATACATGACTGTAATACCAAGCACGCTGACGCAGGTTATGATCCCGGTTAACTTTTTTCCAGGAAATGCCGCCATCTTCACTTTGATAGAGTCCGCCGGTCGTTTCTTCCGCAGCTTCCTGAAGGACCCACATGCGGTCCGGATTAACTGGTGAAATGGCGATACCGATCCGGCCTACGATTCCTTCCGGTAAACCATTACGGACCTGATTCCAGGTGTCTCCCCCATCCGTGCTTTTCCATAATCCTCCTTCATCGCTACCATCGACCATTGTCCAGGGCTTGCGTTCTGCCGTCCACATCCCGGCAAAAAGGATGTTGGAATAGCGAGGGTGGATAACCAGGTCTATAGCCCCGGTACGATTACTGATGAAATGGACTTTCCGCCAGGTGGCGCCTCCATCGGTCGTTCGATAGACGCCACGATCTGCCGATGGTCCAAATGCATTTCCCAACACCGCTGCATAAGCGATATCGGGGTTGTCCGGTTGAATCACAATGCGGCCGATCTGAGCCTGTATTTTCAATACATGCCGCCAGGTTTTACCCCCATCCAGGGATTTGTAAATACCGTCGCCCGGAGAAACATTGCCCCGTATGCATGCTGAACCCGCTCCGACATAAATTATCCCGGGATTGGCTTGATAGACAGCTATGGCTCCGATGGATCCAACATTAAAAAATCCATCGGATACATTCTTCCAGGTGTTACCGCCGTCAACGGTTTTCCATACCCCACCACCGGTAGTACCCATGTAATACGTAAACAAATCCGTATTGACCCCGCTTACTGCAGTGGATCTTCCACCCCGGGTCGGACCGATCATCCGGTAATGCAGCGAAGAAAGTACATCGGAAGGAACGGACTGCGCAGGCAAGTCCAAACCAAGAACGAAAAGCATTGCGAACAATAAAACGCGCTGGAGATACCGCAACATCATAAGTTTCCGGCTATTTTAATTGCTCAAAAATGCTAAAAATATTCCGGTCTATGATCTCAGGCTGCATAATTCCTGGCCTTGTGGGATAAAGAAACGGAAGGCACCAAAGCATGTATAGCCAATTGCATTAAATTCATACGAATACCATCAAAGCATCGTCTGCCATGTCACAAATCCTTCCTATCTCTGATCAGCAATTGGAATCTGCCCTGTCTTATCCCCGTTTAATCGAAACATTGAAGCGGGAATTGCCTGCTCCTGAACTGCAAATCCCTGCGCGACAACATCTGGATGTAGGTAGAAATACCCTGCTCCTGATGCCTGCCTGGAATGAAAAGTACATCGGAGTCAAAATGGTTACCATTTTCCCCGAAAACAAGTCCCTGATGTTACCTTCTATTCAGGGTACATACACGTTAATGGACCGCAGGAATGGCAGCATTCTGGCAACCATGGATGCCAAATTGCTCACCAACTTAAGGACTGCCGCCACCTCCGCACTCATGGCTGGATATCTGGCCAGAAAAGAGTCCCGTATTCTGACCATGATCGGAACTGGTTCATTGGCTTCACAACTTATCCGGTCACATTGCAGCCAATTTCCTATCGAAAAAATCTTCATCTGGGGACGGAATCCGGACCATGCCAAGCGATTGGCTGACGGATTGAATGATTTAGCTTTAGAAATCACCTGGACAACAGACCTGGAGCAAGCCATCCGCGAGGCCGATATCATCAGTACAGGCACTATGTCAGCAAATCCTCTGGTCTCAGGAGCCTGTGTCCAACCAGGCACCCACATTGATGCCGTCGGTTCTTACAAACCCAATCTCCGGGAACTGGATGATGTACTGATCCGGAAGTGTGCGATTTACGTCGACACCATCGAAGGAGCTACGACAGAAAGTGGGGATTTGGCCATCCCTTTACGACATGGAGTGATCCGGACGCGACAGATCCGGGGTACCCTTTTCGATCTTTGTCGTGGCACGGTAGATGGTCGGGTGAATGACGAAGAAATCACCTTGTTCAAATCTGTAGGTCACGCCTCCGAAGATTTGATCGCAGCAGGATTGGCTTACGAAGTTCTAAGTGGTTTACAATAAATAGTCCTTAATTTAGGTCGAATTGAGCAACCTGATCTCTCCGAGCGTCTTTCTGCGGTGGCTTGATCGAGACGACAATTAGACGTTATGTTTTTGCACCATAAATCAGCAACAACGGATTATCCTAACCCTGATCACTGGCTGGAGATCAGGACCGTCGAGATGCACACCGGCGGTGAACCCCTACGGGTGATCCTGTCCGGCTGGCCGGAATTATCAGGAAATTCTGTTTTGGAACGCAGGCGGCAACAAATGGAGCATTTTGACCACCTGCGCAAAGCGCTGATGTGGGAACCTCGCGGGCATGCCGATATGTACGGCTGTCTGATCGTTCCACCCAACGATGCCGGCGCCGATTTCGGAATCATCTTCATGCACAACGAGGGTTATTCGACCATGTGCGGACATGCCACCATCGCCATCACCCGGCTTGCGGTAGAACTGCACTGGGTGGAAATTCAAGAACCGGAAACCAGGGTGGTGATCGATGCACCCTGTGGCCGGTTGGTAAGCTATGCCAGCATTCGGGACGGGAAAGTCCTTTCGGTTCGATTTGAAGGGGTGCCTTCTTTTGTGCTGGCTCGGGATCAAATGCTGCAAGTACCTGGTCTGGGATCCATCATCTTCGACCTGGCCTATGGGGGCGCCTTCTATGCATTTGTGCAGATCGAAGAAGATCGCCTGCCATTGACACCGGAATATTACCAGCAGCACATCCATTACGGACGGATGATCAAACAGCTGGTCCAGGCCGGTTCCTGGGATATCCGCCATCCATTTGAACATGACCTCTCCTTCCTCTACGGCACCATATTTATGCAGGGACCAGTCGGCCCGGGAGCAGTCAGTCGCAATGTCTGTGTCTTTGCCGATGGCGAAGTGGACCGCAGCCCCACCGGATCCGGTGTGAGTTGCCGGATGGCTTTGCATTACGACCAGGGATTGCTGCAGGTGGGTGATACCATGACCATCGAGTCGATTGTAGGAAGTGCCTTCACCGGCAAGGTATTGTGTACAACCAATTATGGACCCTACGAGGCGGTCATTCCGGAAGTGGGCGGTATGGCGTATGTGACGGGAGAAAACCAGTTCTGGATCGATCCGGATGATCCGTTCCGGGAAGGGTTTTTCCTGCGGTGATTTGGTTTTTCAACCACAATTTTCACGGTGTATATGAATATTAAGGGAGATCTATTTCGGGAATACGATTTAAACTTTCGATGCAATTCCGTGATTTCTCCGTGGCCCTCCGTGTAACAACTTTCTCCTACCTCGCACGCAGCATCGAATGGCCGTGTCCTATTCTGATAAAAATTATACCCTCTGTGTAACTCCGCGTCTTCTCCGTGGCCCTCCGTGTAACAACTACCACTACCTCGCACGCGGTATCGAATGGCTTGTCCTATTCTGATAAAAAATTATTCTCTCTGTGTAACTCCGCGTCTTCTCTGTGGCCTTCCGTGAAACAACTACTCCTACCTCGTGCGCGTCATCGAATGGCTTGTCCTATTCTGATAAAAAATTATTCTCTCTGTGTAACTCCGCGTCTTCTCCGTGGCCCTCCGTGTAACAACTACTCCTACCTCGTGCGCGGTATCGAATGGCAGTGTCCTATTCTGATAAAAATTTTACCCTCTGTGTAACTCCGCGTCTTCTCCGTGGCCTTCCATGTAAAAACTACTCCTACCTCGTGCGCGGTATCGAATGGCTTGTCCTATTCTGATAAAAATTTTACCCTCTGTGTAACTCTCCGTCTTCTCCGTGGCCCTCCGTGTAAAAACTACTCCTGCCTCGTGCGCGGTATCGAATGGCATGTCCTATTCTGATAAAAAATTATTCTCTCTGTGTAACTCCCCGTCTTCTCCGTGGCCCTCCGTGTAACAACTACTCCTACCCCTTATTCGCCAACTGCCCGCAGGCGGCATCGATGTCTTTGCCCCGGCTGCGACGGATGGTAACCGGGATCCCCTTATTTTGCAGGTAGGAAGCAAAGATCTCCAGCCGGTCTTCCCCGGATTTTCGGCCATCGAAGCCTTCGATCGGGTTGTATTCGATGATGTTGATCTTGACCGGAAAATGACGGCATAGTTCCGCCAGATGACGCGCATCCTGCAGGGTATCGTTGAAGCGGTCGAAAGCGATGTATTCGAAGGTGATCTTGTTCTTGGTCTTGTTATAGAATTGGGTGAGCGACCGGATCAGCGCTTCCAGGTTATTGGACTCGTTAATGGGCATGATGGTATTGCGCTTGCTGTCGTCAGCGGCATGGAGTGACAAGGCCAGATTAAACCGGACATCTTCTTCGGTAAGTTTATCGATCATCTTGGCGATTCCCGCCGTGCTGATGGTGATGCGTTTGATGCCAAATTCCATTTCCTGATTCAGGATACGTACACTTTCCATGACTTCCGCATAATTCAGGAGCGGCTCGCCCATACCCATGTAAACCACATTAGTCAGCGGGTGGCCAAAATGAGCTTCAGATTGCATATTCACCTGAATAAACTGATCTACGATCTCATGGGCCCGCAGGTTGCGCATCCGCTTCATCTGGCCGGTTGCACAAAAAGAACAGGTCAGGCTACATCCGACCTGGGATGAAACACAGGCGGTAAAACGCTTTTCTTCAGGCACCGGGATCAGGACGCTCTCAATCAAATGGTCATCTGCCAGCCTGAACCGGGACTTGATGGTGCCATCGCTGCTGACCTGGGTGACATCGGTACGCAAACCAGGAATTTCGAAGGCAGCAGCCAGTTCTTCCCGCAGTGCTTTGGAAAGATTGGTCATGTCGTGGAAATCACGGGCCTGTCTTTTCCACAGCCAGTCATAGACCTGGCGTCCTTTAAAGCCCGGTTCTCCACGTTCCTTAAACCAGTTTTCCAGGTCGGCACGAGACTTGCAGAGGATGTTGGTGGTGGTCATGAAGCAAAGATAATGCGATTTAGCGGCCGGATAATGAAAGAGGCCCTTTTCGCGTTTATTTGTATAACTGAGAGAAACCTCCTATTTTTCAAGCCTAGGCCGTATGGATTATGAAGACCTCCCTTCCGGTTGAGTTCTATTATTTAAATAACAAGTGGAAGACCTATCTGGGTATTGGCGGGGCATTGATCATCTTGCTCACCATGATCTATGTCAATTACCTGACGCAACGCCTGAAAGAAGGTGAACGGTATACCGCATTGGTATTTTCCGGGGCCATGGAAAACATTACCCGCAAGCAGGACATGAATCAGGATTTCACCTTTGAAAGTGATATCATTTCCTCCATCAAGTCCATTCCGATGATCCTCACCGACAAAAATATGGTGCCTAAACTGGGTCGAAATTACGGCGAGGGAAAAAATGAAGATACCGACTACCTCTCCCGGCGGGTGCAGAAATTAGTCGCTTCGGGAAAAAAACCGCTTGAAATACCGGGAGAAGGCGTGGTGGAGTATTTGTATTACGAGAATTCTCGTCTGTACACCATGCTGACTTACTTTCCGCTGTTTCAGGGTATCCTGTTATTTGGTTTCATTGCGCTTGGGTACATTGGTTTCAGCAATGCCCGGCGCGCCGAACAGAATCAGGTATGGGTTGGCATGGCTAAGGAGACGGCTCACCAGCTGGGGACGCCGATCAGCGCCATCATGGGTTGGCTGCAATACCTGGAGGAAGAAGAGCAAATGGATCCTTCCCTGCGCAGGGAATATCTGCATGAAATGGGCAAGGATGTGGACCGGCTTAAGCTGATTGCCGATCGCTTTTCGAAGATCGGATCCACACCGGAACTGGTGAGGATCAATCTCTTCGAAGAGCTGGACAAGTGCAAAGGATACATGCAGAAGCGGTCACCCAAAAAGGTTCAGTTTGCTTTTCCCGACCCTGACCAATCCGCCTTGTACGTCAAGATCAATCCGCCTCTGTTTGACTGGGTGATCGAAAACCTGGTCCGCAATGCGCTGGATGCCATGGAAGGCGCCGGCCAGATCTCAGCCAATGTGCTCGAAGAAGACGGCTACCTGAACATCGATATCACCGACACGGGAAAGGGTATCCCTGCCAATAAATTCAAAACCGTCTTCCAGCCAGGTTTTACCACTAAATCAAGGGGTTGGGGACTCGGACTCAGTTTGGCCCAACGGATTATCGAACAGTACCATCAGGGCAAGATCTTCGTCAAACATTCCCGGCTTAACGAGGGTACCACCTTTTCTATCAAATTGCCGAAGGTCGGCGAGGCTGAAGTGGTCAAAACGAAAATCCAAGCGAAAATTTAAGCGTCAGGCTGTTGTCCTTATCCGCTCGTTGTATCCGGTCACGATTTGCGTCCAGGGTCAATTTGGAATAATCGTAAAAGTTTTTGGTTACATCTGCGAATCCATACTGGATTTCTGCCCCGAAATAGAACGTCTCATTGATAAAATAGGAGGCTCCGCCCGTAAGGCCATAGTCAAATACATTAAAGAGCGAGCCTTTTTTAACCGGTTCTTCGTAATAGGCCCCGATGATGGATGGGAAAAATACTTCTTCTCCGGTAATGATTCGGGACTGCAGAACTCCGTTTCCCGTACCTACCCGGTCAGATCCATAATTGTAATCCAGGCTAAACATGACATCAGCCACCGAGTTATTCCCGGACAAGGTGCGGATATTGGTCAAATTCAGAGATCCTCCGGCATTTCCGGCAACCAGTACCGAGCCGTAAAGACCTCCTCTTAGTTCCAGGGAACCCAGGCGGGCAAAGATCATGACCGGAATGTCAATATTGGCATTGGTAAATTTTATTTCCTGCTGCCTGGTCACCAGGGTAGCCACCGGCGCTTTTGCTCCTTCACGCTTAAAAAAGAAGTAAGAAGGCCCATCGTATTTGTATTTCGTCCCTTTTTGATTAAACACCAATCCGGTCCTTAATCCTACCTGGTCCGTCAATTTATAATTAAATAGTCCTCCAACATGAAATCCGTTAGCAAAATCAAATGACTCCAGATCGGTACCGGCATCTTGTTCCACCGGCCCCTGCAATTTTGAAAATGTCAATCCTGCCTGAAAACCAAAGCTCCAGCTTTGACCGGATGCAGACCACACCATTGTAAAAAAAAGCACTCCAAAAAAAGCTTTGCGGACAAATCGGATCATGAAACAAGTTTTTTCATTAAGTAAATTCGAAATTGTTCGATCTCCGGTTGCGGCTCAACTGCCGTAATGTTAAAGCCGCTTTGGAGGGCAAAGATGATCATTCTTTTATGAATATTCCTGGTTTTCATCCTTACCTCCTGATAACCTTGACCGATCAGCCACTCCTCCTGAGCCAGGGCAAGAGACCTGGCGATGCCCTGTCTCCGGTATGCCGGTAGCACGCCTCCCAGCCAGGAATAAAACACCTGATCATCCAGCGCATAACCCAATTTAAAGCCGATGGGCACTTCATTGGACCATGCTACCAGATTTAAATAACGTACAGAACCCGTCCTTCGCTGGTACTCCTCCAGTGAATAGGGCTCGGTAAACTCTGGCAATCCTTTCGATATTTGCCATGACGTTTCTAATTTGGCAGCGCTAATAACCCAGTCCATCTGGATCCGTATTTATGGGAAGAAAAAATAAACTTAAAAAATTTGCAGCGATCCGGGATTATCCAAATGTGATAGAAAACCTGCACGCATCGACTGAAGAAGCATTAACGTCTTCCGAAAGGGATCCTCATCGCTTAAAAGGAAAATGGAGGAGTGCATATTTTCATAACGACCATCCCATTACCCTGGAACTGGCTTGTGGAAAAGGCGAATACACCGTTCAGCTGGCCCAACAGTACCCCCATCGTAATTTTATTGGTGTAGACATTAAGGGCGCCCGCATCTGGAGAGGTGCAACGGAAGCGTTGGAATTAGCGCTACCGAATGTAGCTTTCCTTCGTACCCGCATCGAACTCCTGGATCATTTTTTTTCACCGGGTGAAGTCAATGAAATCTGGATTACTTTCCCTGACCCTTTCCTGCGCAATTCGCAGGCTCAGAAAAGGCTTAGTTCCGACCGGTTTCTGGACATCTATCGCCGAATATTACCACCAGGGGC
>Ga0116152_10003809_pt1 | contig 12028 bp, 14 predicted proteins | sample AD_UKC119_MetaG_FD_89894 | JGI IMG/M metagenome (GOLD analysis project Ga0116152, IMG submission 89894) | Active sludge microbial communities of municipal wastewater-treating anaerobic digesters from Hong Kong - AD_UKC119_MetaG | ecosystem: Engineered > Bioreactor > Anaerobic > Digestate...
ATCACCAACGCCTCGGGCGATGCGATCCGCATCGCCGCCGACTCGGTCCAGGCCATCGTGGACGGGCGCGACCCGGTGATCTTCACCGACGACTACGCCCCCATCGACCGCCTGCTGGGCGACCGGGGCGAGGGCTGAGCCCCTCCGCCTGCGCTTTGCCCGCTCGCAAGGCTGTCAGCGTTCCCCGCTTGCCCCTCCCGGCGCTTGGCCCTACACAAGGCCAGCCCTGAGACCGTCCAGCCAGCCGGAGTCCGACGATGGCCAAGAAGAACAGCGCGCAACTGATCCTTGCCTGGGTCCTTTTGGCGATGGTGATCGCCGGTCTCGGCGGATTCGGCATCGACAATTTCCTGAGCCAGCGCGCAACCGCCGTCGCCACCGTGGGTGACCGGCCGATCACCGCGCAGGTCTACGGCCGGGCGCTGCAAGCGGAAATGCGTGCCTTCGAGCAGCAGGTCGGCCAGCCGGTGACGCTGGCGATGGCGCAGGCGGCGGGGCTGGATGCGCGCGTGCGCAGCCAGCTCATCACCCAGGCGGCGCTGGAAAACGAGGCGGCGCGTGTCGGCATCTCGGTCGGTGACGATCAGGTCGCCCGGACGATCCGCGACATCCGGGCCTTCCAGGGGCCGGGCGGCGCCTTCGACATGGACACCTATCGCTTCCAGCTGCAAAACGCCGGCATGACGGTCAACGAGTTCGAGGACGAGGTTCGCCGCGAAGCCGCGCGCGGCATCTTGCAGGCGGCCACCTCGGGCGGGGTCGAAACGCCCGCGAGCCTGCGCACCGCTCTGGTCGATTTCTATGCGATCCGGCACAATTTCACGGTCTTCCTGATGGGCGAGGATCAGTTGCCGGCGCCCGTCGCCGCGCCCGACGACGCCACCGTCCAGGCCTATTACGACGCCCATATCGACCAGTTCACCGCGCCGGAAACGCGCCATATCACCTATGCCTGGATCACCCCCGAGATGTTGCTCGACACCGTCGAGGTGGACGAGCAGGCGATCCGCGATCTCTACCAGCAGCGCATCAGCGACTATGTGCAACCCGAGCGGCGGCTGGTGGAACGACTGGTGTTCCAGGACGCGGCCGCCGCGCAGGCGGCCCGGGACCGTCTCGATGCCGGCACCGCCAGCTTCGAGGACATCGTGGCCGAACGCGGGCTGACGCTGGACGACATCGACCTGGGCGATGTCAGCGAGGCCCAGCTTGGCGCCGCTGGTGCGGCGGTGTTCGCGTTGACCGAGCCCGGGCAGGTCGCGGGGCCGGCGGATTCGCCCCTGGGCCCGGCGCTGTTTCGCATGAATGCGATCCTGAACGCGCAGGAAACCCCCTATGACGAGGCGCGCGCCGACCTGCGCGCCGAACTGGCCGCCGACCGGGCGCGCCGCGCGATCGCCGACCAGCAGGAAAGCTTTGACGACATTCTGGCGGGCGGGGCCACGCTGGAACAGGTCGCCGGCGAAACGCCGATGCAACTGGGCACCATCGACTGGACCACCGAGTCGAACGAGGGGATCGCGGCCTATACCGAATTCGCCCGTGCCGCCGCCGCCGTTACCACCAATGACTTCCCCGAACTGACCGCGCTGTCCGACGGCGGGTTGTTCGCGCTGCGTCTCGACAGCGTGACGCCGCCGACGCCGCACCCGCTGGACGAGGTCCGCGATGCTGTCGTCGCCGGCGCCCGCGCCGAGGCGGTGAACGCCGCGCTCATGACCCTGGGGCAAAGCCTCAGCGTCGAACTGTCCAGCCAGGGCAACGACGCCTTTGCCCAGGCGCACGGCGTCACGCCCGAAACCTACGCCGATGTGACGCGGCTGGACCGGTTGACGCAGATTCCGCAAACGATGCTGGAATCGCTGATGGGTTCGGCCGCCGGCACGCCCGTGGTGCAGGTGAGCGACCAGCAACTGATGCTGGGCCTGGTGGGCGACACGCAGCCCGCCGACCCCGAGGACGCGCAGACCCAACGGTTGATCGGCGCCATCGACGAGCAGATCGGCGGCGCGTTGGCGCAGGACGTCTACACCTATTTCGCCAACGCCCTGACCGCCGAGGCCGGGATCACCCTGAACCAGCCCGCCATCGACGCGGTCCACACTTCCTTCCGCTGATCTCGTGCGCGTAACCAAAGGCCTCCGGACGTGTCCCAATCCGCCCTGCTGACCCCCGATTTCGCCGCGTTCGAGGCCGGCTGGGCCCGCGGCGAGAACCAGCTCGTCTACGCCCGGCTGGCGGCCGACCTCGACACGCCGGTGTCGCTGATGCTGAAGATCGTCGGCAACCGCAAGGACAGCTTCATGCTGGAATCGGTGACCGGCGGCGAGGTGCGCGGGCGCTATTCCATCGTCGGCACCAAGCCCGATCTGATCTGGCAATGCCGGGGCGGCACCAGTCGCGTCAACCGCGAGGCGCGGTTCGACGACGCCGCCTTTGTCGATCTGCCCGGCCATGCGCTGGCAGAGTTGCGCGCGCTGCTGGCCGAAAGCCGCATCACCATGCCCGCCGACCTGCCGCCGATCGCGTCCGGGCTGTTCGGGTATCTGGGCTATGACATGATCCGCCTGGTCGAGGATCTGCCGCAGACCAATCCCGACCCTTTGAACCTGCCCGACGCGGTGCTGATGCGCCCGTCGGTCGTCGCGGTGCTGGACGGGGTCAAGGGCGAGGTGACGATCGTCTCGCCCGCCTGGGCCGGCGCGGGCCTGTCGGCGCGCGCCGCCTATGCGCAGGCCGGCGAACGGGTGATGGATGCGCTGCGCGATCTAGAACGCGAGGCCGTGGGCCTGGGCCGCACGCTGGGCTCTGTCGCCAAGGTCGGCGAGGCGCGTTCGAATTTCACCAAGGACGGCTACAAGCAGGCGGTGGAAAAGGCCAGGGACTACATCCGCGCCGGCGACATTTTCCAGGTCGTGCCCTCGCAACGCTGGGCGCAGGCGTTTCCGCTGCCGCCTTTCGCGCTCTATCGCTCGCTCCGGCGGATGAACCCGTCGCCGTTCATGGTCTATTTCGACCTGGGCGCCTTTCACATCGTCGGCGCCTCGCCCGAGATCCTGGTGCGGCTGCGCGATGGCGAGGTGACGATCCGTCCGATTGCCGGCACCCGCCCGCGCGGCACCACGCCCGAAGACGACAAGGCGCTGGAACAGGACCTGCTGGCCGACAAGAAGGAACTGGCCGAGCATCTGATGTTGCTGGACCTGGGCCGCAACGATGTCGGCCGCGTGGCCAAGATCGGCACGGTGCATCCGACCGAGAAATTCATCATCGAACGCTACAGCCATGTCATGCACATCGTCTCGAACGTGGTGGGCGACCTCGCCCCTGGGCACGATGCGCTCTCGGCCTTGTTGGCGGGTCTGCCCGCGGGCACCGTCTCGGGCGCGCCCAAGATCCGCGCGATGCAGATCATCGACGAACTCGAGCCCGAAAAGCGCGGCGTCTACGGCGGCGGCGTGGGCTATTTCGCGGCCAATGGCGAGATGGACTTCTGCATTGCCCTGCGCACGGCGGTGGTCAAGGACGGGGTGATGTATATCCAGGCCGGCGGCGGCGTCGTCTACGACAGCGACCCCGAGGCCGAATGGCAGGAATCGGTGAACAAGGCCAAGGCCCTGCGCGCCGCCGCCGAGGGTGCCGGCCTGTTCGTGCGCGGCAACGGCTGAGCCCGCCCCGCCGATTGCCTTTCGCGTCGCGCGCGGGCTAGCATGGACCTGTTGCAGGGGATGGACCGGACATGAAGATCGCGAGCTTCAACATCAACGGCGTCAAGGCCCGTGCCGAGGTCCTCGGCCGTTGGCTGGACGAGGCCGCGCCCGATCTCGCCGTGCTGCAAGAGATCAAGTCGCAAGACGACGGCTTTCCCCGCAACCTGATCGAGTCGCGCGGCTATCATCTGGAGACCCACGGCCAGAAGGGGTTCAACGGGGTCGCGATCCTGTCGAAGCTACCGCTTGGCGACGTCGTGCGGGGCCTGCCGGGGGATGACGGCGACGAACAGGCCCGCTGGATCGAGGCCGACGTGGGCGACACCGGGCTCAGGGTGTGCGGGCTCTATCTGCCGAACGGCAACCCCGCGCCGGGCCCCAAGTTCGACTACAAGCTGGCCTGGATGGCGCGGATGGAAGCGCGCGTGCGCAGCCTGATGGCGCGCGAACGGCCGCTGATCCTGGGGGGCGACTATAACGTCATTCCCCAGCCCGACGACGCCGCCCGCCCCGACGCCTGGCGCGAGGATGCGCTGTTCCGCCCCGAAAGCCGGGCCGCCTTGCGCCGGATCGAGGCGCTGGGATTCTACGATGCGGTGCGGCTCAGGCATCCCGGCCCGGGGATCTATTCGTTCTGGGATTATCAGGCGAACGCCTGGCTCAGGAACGACGGTATCCGCATCGACCACTGGCTTCTCAGCCCGCAGGCCGCCGACCGGCTGACCGATGCCTGGGTCGAAACCGGCCCGCGCGGCTGGGACAAGCCGTCGGACCACACGCCGGTCTGGATCGACCTGGCGCTGTAAGGCTTGTCTGACGGCGGGTGCCGTGGCAGCATGAGCGCGCCGACCCCTGACAGGCCGGGTATTTGTGATGAGCGATTTGAATTGTCCGACCTGCGGCGCCGCGCTGGGTCCGCGGATCGGCACGGTGAAAATGATTTCCTGCGCCCATTGTGGCACGACCTCGTATCTCGAGGACGATCAGTTCCGCGCCGCCGGTCAGTCCGGCGTGATGCACGACGGACCCCAACTGCTGGCCCTGGATCGGCCCGCCCTTGTCGCCGGCTTGCGCTACACGCCGCGCGGGCAGGCGCGCTTCAGCTACGGGCGCGGCGAATGGGATGAATTCTGGGCCCTCGACGATGCCGGTGCGGGGGTGTGGATCGCGATCGACGAGGGCGACGTGGTGGTGCAGGCCGCGCTGCCCGCCGGCAACGCGCCGCGCCCCAAGGGGCCGCTGGCGCTGGGGCAGGGTTTGCAGGCCCGGGGCGAAAGCTTTGCTGTGTCCGAGATCGAGACCGCCACCTGCATCGCGCTGCGCGGCGTCTTCCCCGAGGTCCTGCGCCTGGGCGAGACCTACCGGTTCGTCAACGCCACCGCGCCCTCGGGGCGGCTGTTGTCCGGCGAGGAAGGGCCGGACGGCTGGGAGTGGTTCCTGGGCGACTGGGTCGATCCCTTCGAGGTCCGCGCGCCATGAGGGACCCGGGGCAGATACGCGCGATCCAGTGCACCCAATGCGGTGCCGGTCTCGATGTGCTGGGCGGCGGGCGCGTCACCACGCATGTCTGCCCCTATTGCGGCAGCGCCCTGGATGCGCTGGACAATTACCGCGTTCTGACCCGCTTCACCGAGATGACGCGCCCGGCGACGCCTCTGTCGATCGGTGACAGGGGGCGGGTGATGGGGCAGGACTGGCAGGTGATCGGCATCCTGGGCCTGAGCGAACGCTGGCAGACGCAAGTCTGGACCTGGGTGGATCACCTGCTCTATTCCCCGACACACGGCTATGTCTGGCTCACGCTCGAGGACGGGCATCTGATCCTGACCCGCCGGTGGCGCAAGGCGGTCAGCCCTGGCTGGATCTCGGCCGCGCAGGTCGAACAGGCCAACGCCCGCCCCGGTGCCGACAGCGACGGCGAGCATTTCCGCTATTTCGAGACCTCGACCGCCAGCATCACCTTTGCCGAGGGCGAATTCACCTGGCGTCCCCGGCAGGACGACCGCACCATCACCGTGTCGCTGCTGGGCGATCGCACCATGCTGAGCTATGTCGAGGGGGCGCACGAACGCGAGATCGAGCGGTCCTGGTATCTGCCCCAGGCCGACGTCTGGGCCGCGTTCGGCGTGACCGGCGCGGCGGTGCCCCGCACCGAGGGCGCGCACCCGCTCGCCCCCGTGCGCCTGCCGCGCGACCTGTCCTTCCTGATCGGCGCCAGCGCGGTCTTCGCGGCGCTTTGCGGTCTGCTGGCGCTGGTCTTTCTGGCCATGAACGGGCGCACCGTGCTGGCCCAGACGACGTTGCGCGCCAGCCAGTTGCCGACCGAAATGGCCTTTGACATCGCCGACACCTCGCGGCTGGCCGAACTGCGATTCGAGGGGGATCTGGGCACCAACACCTGGGCCTGGATCGAGGTGACGCTGAGCGACCCCGAGGACGTGCCGCTGTTCGAGGCGGGGCGCGAACTCGGCTATTACGCGGGTCGGGATTCCGACGGTGCCTGGACCGAGGACGACCGCGTCACCGTGATCCGCTTTCACCCGACTCAGTCGGGCCGCTACACGCTCGATCTCGATGCCCCCGAGGGCGGCGCCGGCGAGGCCCAGGACGGGCCCCGCCTGGGCGGGCTCAGGGTCTCGGCACGCGAGGGGGCGTCGAGCGCGCGCCCACCGCTGGCGCTGGCGGTCCTTTTCGCCCTGCTGGCGGGCGGGCTGGTCCTGTGGCGCCGCACCGCCGAGGCGCGACGCTGGCAGGGCTCGGACTGGGAGGATGACGATTGACCCCGATCCGCATGGTCTTTCTGACCGCCGCCCTGATCGTGACCGTCGGCACCGGGTATCTGGGCTACAGGGGGATCGGTGGTGCCAGCACCGATCTGGACCGGTCGATCCGCGTCGGATCGGCGAGCAACGCGCTGACAAGTTCCCACGTCAAATGAAAGGCGCAGCATGACCCTTCTTTCGGCCTTCAACCTCGGTGAATTCGTCTCGACGATCATCTACACGACGCTGGGCGTGGCGATGATGGCGCTGTTCTGGTGGATCATCGCCAAGCTCTCGCCCTTTTCGATCGTGCGCGAGATCGAGGAGGACCAGAATGTCGCCCTGGCGATCCTGATCGGCGCCGTGTTCATCGCGCTGGCCATCATCATCGCGGGTGTCATCCGTTCATGACCGACGCCACGCCGCCGCGCGGCGCCGCGGGGCAGGGACCCACCGCGCGGGGCCCCGAGATCTGGCTGCTGGTCGCGACCTTTCTGGTCGCCGTCGCGGGCATGGTTTACGAGCTGATCGCCGCCACGCTGTCCAGTTACCTGCTGGGCGACAGCGTGCGGCAGTTCTCGCTGGTGATCGGCGTGTTCCTGGCGGCGATGGGGCTGGGGGCCTGGGTCTCGCGTCTGGTCGCGGACGCGGTGCGCGGATTCGTCTGGGCGCAGATCGCGCTGGGGGTGGTCGGCGGCTTCATGGCGCCGGCGCTCTATTTCGCCTATGCGTGGTCCGGAGCGGTCGAATTGCCGCTCTATCTGCTGCTGGTGCTGACCGGGGCGCTGTGCGGGATGGAGATCCCGCTGATCGCGCGCGTCCTCAAGGACATCGGCGCGCCCGAGTTCCGCTTCGAGAACGTGCTCAGCGTGGATTATGTCGGCGCGCTGGTGGCGTCGGTGGCGTTCCCGCTGGTGATCGTGCCGCACCTGGGGCTGATGTCGGCGTCGCTGTCGCTGGGCATCCTGAACCTGCTGGTCGCCGGCTTTTCGCTGTGGCTGTTTCGCGCCCGGATGGGGCGGGGCGTCGCCGTGGTCTGGGCGCTGGCGCTGGCCGCGTCGGTGACGGGGCTGGTGGCGGCCGAGCGGATGGTGTCGGTCGTCGAGGCCAGCCTCTACGAGGACGAGGTGCTGATCAGCCAGGACAGCCGCTATCAGCACATCACCCTGACGCGGTTCCGCAATCGCACGCGGCTTTATCTGGATGCCTCGATCCAGTTCGACAGCCTGGACGAGTATCGCTATCACGAGATGCTGGTGCAGCCGGCGATGGCGCTGGCGCCGCGGGTGGCGACCGTGCTGATCCTGGGCGGCGGCGACGGCATGGCCGCGCGCGAGGTGTTGCGCCATCCGGGCGTGCAGGCGGTGACGCTGGTCGATCTGGACGCCGCGGTGACCGACCTGTTCCGCACCCATCCCGACCTTCGCGCGCTCAATGGCGATGCCCTGAACGACCCGCGGCTGGCCATCGTCAATGCGGATGCCTGGCGCTTCGTGCAGGAGGATGCGCGCAGCTACGACGTGATCGTGGTCGATCTGCCCGACCCCAAGTCGATCGCGCTGTCGATGCTGTATACGCAGGAATTCTATGCCCGGCTGGTCGAACGCCTGTCGGCGACCGGGCTGATGGTGGTGCAGTCCGGCTCGCCCCTGTTCGCGCGGCAGGGCTATTGGTCGGTGGTGCACACGCTGGCCGCGACGCGCAGCACGGCGGCGCCCGGGGCCCGGATGTCGGTGCTGCCCTACCATGTCTATGTGCCCAGTTTCGGCGATTGGGGATTCACCCTGGCCGCCCCCAGGCCGCTGGCGCCCCGGCGCTTGTCCGGGCTGCCCGACGGGTTGCGGTATCTGTCGCAGGCGACCTGGGAGGCCGCGCAGGTCTTTGCCCCCGACGCAGGCGACACCGAAGCGGCGGTCAACCGCCTGCAATCGCACGCCCTGCTTGGCTATTACAACGCGGGCTGGGACGCCTGGTTCCGCTGATGCCGGGGGGGTGCGGGGGGCTGCCGCCCCCCGCACCCCCTGCTTCAAGGGGGGCACGCCCCCCTTGAAAATCCCCGTGCGTATTGGGGACAAGATGATGGGGCGGTTCAGTCCTGACGGGTGCCGCGCGCGATGCGGGTGCGGATCGCCCGGGTCGGCGCGAGGGCGGCTTCGATGTGGTCGCAGGCCCGTTCGGGCAAGGCGTCGCCGCACACGAACACATCGACGGCGGCGAAGCCGATTTCGGGCCAGGTGTGGATCGTGATATGCGATTCCGCCAACAGCACCACGCCGGTCACGCCGCCGGTATCGCCGAAGTGGTGGAAGCGGGCCTCGAGCACGCGAGCGCCGGCGGCCAGGGCGGCCTGCCGCAGCACCGTTTCCAGCCGCGCGGGGTGATCGAGGTCGCGGCCCCCGTAGAGGTCGAGGAGGAGATGCGCGCCGGGCGGGTGCGGCGATTGTGTCACCGATGGCCCTGCTGGCGCCGCGCCATGAAGGCCAGCCGCTCGAACAGATGCACGTCCTGCTCGTTCTTGAGCAGCGCGCCGTGCAGCGGCGGGATCAGTTTCTTCGGGTCGCGCTCGCGCAGCATCTCGGGCCCGATGTCTTCGTTGAGCAGCAGCTTCAGCCAGTCCAGAAGTTCGGACGTGGAGGGCTTCTTTTTCAGGCCGGGCACATCGCGCACTTCGAAGAAAATGCGCAGCGCCTCTTCCACTAGCCGCTTCTTGATGCCGGGAAAGTGGACGTCGACGATCTGCTCCATCGTCTCGGCGTCGGGGAATTTGATGTAGTGGAAGAAGCAGCGGCGCAGGAAGGCGTCCGGCAGTTCCTTCTCGTTGTTGGAGGTGATGACGACGATCGGGCGCTTCGACGCCTTGATGTTCTCGCCGGTCTCGTAGACGTGGAACTCCATGCGGTCGAGTTCGAGCAGCAGATCGTTCGGGAATTCGATATCTGCCTTGTCGATCTCGTCGATCAGCAGCACCGGCCGCTGTTCGGAGGCGAAGGCCTCCCACATCTTGCCGCGCTTGATGTAATTGTGAATGTCCGACACGCGGGGATCGCCGAGCTGCGAGTCGCGCAGGCGCGAGACCGCGTCGTACTCGTAGAGGCCCTGCTGCGCCTTGGTGGTGGACTTGATGTGCCAGGTCAGCAGCGGCGCGCCGATCGCTTTCGCGACTTCTTCGGCCAGCACGGTCTTGCCGGTGCCGGGCTCGCCCTTCACGAGCAGCGGACGCTCGAGCACGATAGCGGCGTTGACGGCGACCTTGAGGTCTTCGGTCGCGACGTAGTCCTTGGTTCCGGTGAAACGCATGTCAGTCCCTTGTGTTTAACCGGCAAGTTAAACGGGGCCGCGGGCCGGAGCAAGCCGGACGCGGACGCCCGCATGGTAGGGTTGCGGAATGAAGAGCGACGATCCTGCCGGGAGGGGCCGTGCCAGGGGCTTGCAGCTCCTCCTGATCACGGCGATCGGCTGGGGGCTCAACTGGCCCGCCATCAAGTACCTGCTGCAGGAATGGCCGCCGCTGTTCTCCCGCGGGCTCGCCGGCGTCATGGCGGCGGCGCTGCTGGCGGCCGTCGCGCTGGCGCGGGGCGAGCGTCTCGCCTTGCCGCCGCGCGACCTGCCGCGCATGGCGGTCGCCGCTTTCACCAACGTCTTCGCCTGGATGGGCTTCACCACCATCGCCATGCAATGGCTGACGGTCGGCGAAGGCGGGATGCTCGTCTACACCATGCCGATCTGGGCGACGCTGCTCGCCTGGCCGCTGCGTGGCGCGCGACCCGGCCCGCTCGGCATCGCCGCGCTCTGCCTGGGCTTTTCCGGCATAGTCCTGCTGCTCGGCGTCGACGGCTTCCATCTCGGCGCCGACAAGCTCATCGGCGTCGGGCTAGCCCTGTTCGCCGCGATCGCCTTTGCGCTGGGCACGATCCTCAACCGCGCGCCGGTGGCGCTGTCGCCCATCGGAATCGTGGTCTGGCAGGTCGGGCTCGGCTGCGCGCCCATGCTGATCCTCGGCCTCGCCTTCGAACATCCGCAGATCGGCGCGCTTTCATCCGCTGGGGCGGCCGCTTTCGTCTACATGGCCCTCGTACCTATGGGCGCCTGCTACCTCAGCTGGTTCGCGGCGATCGAACATCTGCCGCCCGCCATCGCCTCGACCGGCATGCTTCTGGTGCCGGTCATCGGCGTCGTCTCGGCCGCTTTGCTGCTGGGCGAGGGGCTCGGCGCGCGCCAGTTGTTTGCCTTGACGCTCGCCATCGCCGGCGTCGCGCTCGCCTTGCGCGAAAACCGCGGCAAGTAGTCATCGACGCCGCGCGCCGCGCTTTTCCTTCAGCACGCGCGAGGTCGCGGTGCTCTCGTGGAAATCCGGGTCCTTGGCAGCGATCCATTTCAAGAAGGTCGCAATGTCGGGATGCGCCCGCAGCGCCGGGATCGTGTGAAACGCGTCCTTCAGTTCGCGCTCGGTCAAGACCGAATGGATCTTGCGGTGGCAGATCGCATGCAGCGCGACCGTCTCCCGCCCCTTGTAGGTGCGGGGAACGAGATGATGGTCCTCGACGCGCGCGCCGAGGGGGCGCTGACAAAGCGGGCAGACGCGCGCCGCCGGCACGCCTATTTCCGCTGGATCGACTTGAGATAGCGCAGGAAGTCGCCAGCCTGCCTGGGCGTCAGCTTCACGCTCGGCATACCCGCGGCATGGCCGACGACAATGCCCTCGACGAGCGATTCCTGAAGGTTTTCCAGCGGATAGCGCTGCGCCAACGTGCGGAACGGCGGCGACGCCGGATTGGGACTCGCCCCCCGAACCCCGATCGAATGGCAGGACTTGCACTGCTGCGCGATGCGCAGCCCAGCGGCCGTGCCGGACGCGGCAAAAGCCGGAGGCGTGACGCAAGCCAGAGGCGTCACGACGAGAAGCGAGGCGAGAATCAGAGGGATGCGCATATCCCCAATGTGCGGCGAGCGGCTGGCGCGCGCAATGCGCCGAACGCCGCTTCGGATGGCCGGCGACAATATTGCTGCATGGCTTACCTGCAAGACTTGCATAATTGGCATTGGTCGCGCAGCCACTCGGCTCTAGGTGCAGTTTATCGCGCCATGTCTCGACCGGCCGATCGCGCGAGCGCCGGCCGCGCTCGGGGCAGGCGTGGCAAGCAAGGGGGAGCGCCATGAACAAGCTGCTCGTCATCCTCGCCATGTCCGCCGCCGTCGCATCGACATCGGGCGGACTGCACGCGCAGCCGCAGAGCGGCCCCGGACTGTCTCCGTTCGGGACCCCGTTTCAACCGGTCATTGATGTCGGCGTCGGACCGCCCGTTCGATCTGGCCCCTTCGTGGACGCAGTCGTGGGCCAGCCGTTCATCGCGTGCTATGGGCCCGAATGCCCGCGCCTGGCGAATTTTCCGACAGGGCCGCATCCCGAGGGCCCCTTTGGATCTCCTTCGGTCGGCAACGGCACAGGCGGAGGCGCGGGCGCGGCGGCCGACTGACCCCGGAAACGAGGCGCGCGACCTTTCGCGCGCCGGCGTCGGGCAGGGCGGCGGCGCCTTGGCGCCGCGGCCTCGACCTGCG
>Ga0116152_10003810_pt1 | contig 12027 bp, 7 predicted proteins | sample AD_UKC119_MetaG_FD_89894 | JGI IMG/M metagenome (GOLD analysis project Ga0116152, IMG submission 89894) | Active sludge microbial communities of municipal wastewater-treating anaerobic digesters from Hong Kong - AD_UKC119_MetaG | ecosystem: Engineered > Bioreactor > Anaerobic > Digestate...
CCAGCCAGTTGCCGAAGCGGCCGCTGCCCACCTCGGGCGGCGCCCAGGTGATGGCCTTGTTGGCCTCGACCAGCTGCTCGCGCATCTCGCTGGTGCGGATGAACCAGCTGGGCGTGGCGAAGTAGATCAGCGCGTTGTCGCAGCGGTCGTGGAACGGGTAGTCGTGGCGGTACTGCTGCGCCTTGTAGAGGCTGCCCTGCTCGTCGAGGTGCCGGATGATCTTCGGGTCGGCCTTCTTGACGTGCAGGCCGTGCCACGGCGTGATCTCGGCGGTGAACTGGCCGTTGCGGTCGACGGGCCGGAAGAAGGCCAGGCCCTCGGCGCGGCCCACCTGGTAGTCGTCCTCGCCGAAGGCGGGCGCGATGTGCACGATGCCCGTGCCCGAGTCGAGGGTCACGAACGGCGCGGTGACGACGCGGAACGCATCCTCGCCCTCGCCCGGCGCCACGAAGGGCAGCAGCTGCCGGTAGCGCCGGCCCGCCAGGTCGCGGCCCTTCATGCGGCCCAGGATCTCGACGCCGCGCTCGGGGTCGAGCACCGACAGGCGCGCCTCGGCCAGCACCAGCACCTCGTCGCCGTGGCGCACGCGCACGTAGTCGAAGTCCTCGCCCACGGCCAGCGCCACGTTCGAGGGCAGGGTCCACGGCGTGGTGGTCCAGGTCAGGAACGCCTCGTCGGCGTCGGCGGCCTGCAGGCGCACGTAGATGCTGGGGTCGTCCACCTCGCGGTAGCTGTTGGCCATCTCGTGGCTGGACAGCGGCGTCGCGCACACCGGGCAGTAGGGCACGACCTTGTGGCCCTGGTACAGCAGGCCCTTGGCCTGGAACTGCGCCAGGATCCACCACACCGACTCGATGTACCGGTTGTCGTAGGTGATGTAGGGATCGTCCAGGTCCACCCAGTAGCCGACGCGCTCGGTGAACTCGTCCCAGTCGGACTTGCAGGCCCAGACGCTCTCGCGGCACTTCTCGTTGAAGGGCTCGAGGCCGTAGTCGAGGATGGCCTGCGCGCCCTGGATGCCCAGCTTCTTCTCGACGCTGCGCTCGACCGGAAGGCCATGGGTGTCCCAGCCGGCCTTGCGCACCACGCGGTGGCCGGTCATGGTCTTGAACCGGCACATCACGTCCTTGCACAGGCGCGCCATGACGTGGTGCACGCCGGGCATGCCGTTGGCCGTGGGCGGCCCCTCGTAGAAGACCCAGTTCGGCGCGCCCTCGCGCTGCGCGATGGTGCGGCGGAAGGTGCCCTGCGCCTTCCAGTGGGCGGCCACCAGCTCCTCGCTGCCCGCGTCGTGGAACGGGCGGGCCAGGGCCCCGTACAGGGGCGTGCCGGCGTTGCTGTCGTCCTTGGCCATGTCGGCGGTCGTTCCTTCCCGGCCCGGTCCCGGGGACCGGCGCCGTCGGCGCTACAGCTCCATCTGCGCCAGGAACCCGGTCACCAGCGCCTCGAGGCGCGGCTGGGCCAGGTTGGCGATGCGGATGATCTCCTGGACGTCGGCCGGCCTGAGCGCGTCGGGCAGGCACGCGTCGGTGATGACCGACAGCCCCAGCACGCGCATGCCGCCGTGGACGGCCACCAGGCACTCGGGCACGCTCGACATGCCGACGGTGTCGGCGCCGATGGCCCGCAGGAACCGGTACTCGGCCGCGGTCTCGAGGTTCGGTCCGGCCACCGCCACGTACACGGCGCGCCGGACCGGCGCCTTCTGCTCGATCGAGACGCGCTCGACCGTGGCGATGAAGCGGCGGTCGTAGGGCTCGCTCATGTCGGGGAAGCGCGGCCCGAGGCGGTCGTCGTTGGGCCCGATGAGCGGGTTGTCGCCCATCAGGTTGATGTGGTCGGTGATGACCGCGATGTCGCCGGGCGCGAAGTTCGGGTTCATGCCCCCGACCGCGTTGCTCATGACCAGGGCCCGGCAGCCGAGGGCCTGCATCACCCTGACCGGCAGGGTGACCTGCTGCATGGTGTAGCCCTCGTAGAAGTGGACGCGGCCCTGCATGGCCATGACGCGGCGGCCGCCCAGGGTGCCCAGCACCAGGTTGCCGTCGTGGCTGGTGGCGGTGGACTCGACGAAGTGCGGCACCTCGCCGTAGGGGATGGTGCAGACGGCGTCGATGCGGTGGCCCAGCTCGCCCAGGCCCGTGCCCAGGATCAGGCCCACCTCGGGCACGAAATCGGTGCGCCCGCGGATGAACGCGGCGGCTTCGGCGATGGTGTCCCAGAGGTGGTTCAAGGCGGTCCTCCGATCCGGGGGGTGCGACGGGACGGGACAAGGTAGCACGGCCCGGGGAAGCGACCAAAGGAAAAAGCGGGAATCGGCTGATTCCCGCTTGTTTCCGCCGTTTCCGGCGCTTGAAACGGATCTGTCGCCCAGGGGCGTTCGCGGCTACCAGACAGCGGCCGGCTGCGGCTTGTCCTGGTCCTCGTGCAGGGCCGAGATCGCCTCGTCGGCCTCGTCGGCGTCAGCCAGGGCGGCGTCGACCTCCTCGGCCACGGTCTCGGCCTGGGTGTCGGCGTCCTTGTCGCCCCAGCCCGCGGTGGACCACGGGTTGGCCTCGGCCACGGGATGGGCGGCCTGCGCCGGGGCCGACTTCGGAGCCGACGCCGGCTGCCAGTCGCGCCACATGTCCGGCTCGGCGGACGCGGCGGGCGCGGCCTGCTCGACGGGGGCCTCGTCCTCGTCGTGGCTGCCGGCCACCGGGTTGGTCCAGGCCGGGGCGGCCGGGCGCGCCGCCGGGCGCGGAGCGGCCTGCGGCTGGTCGTGGGCCGCGGCCTTGGGCTGGGCCGCGGCGCCGCCGACGGTCCCCATCACGGTGTCGACCATGTCGATGATGCGGCGGTCGATGTCCTTGAAGTCCTGGCGGTGGTTCTCGATGAACTGGATCTGGGCCTCGGCCAGCGACTTGAACCGCGCCAGGTAGTTTTCCTTCTCCTTGCGCAGGTTGCCCATCTCCCGGCGCATCTCCTCGGTGCGCACGCGGCACTCCTCGAGGATCTGGCGGGCCTTCAGCTGGGCGTCGCGGACGATGAGCTCGCTCTCCTTGCCGGCGCTCTCGCGGGAGTCCTGCATCAGGCGCTCGGCGGTCATCAGCGTGTCGCGCAGGGTGCGCTCCATGGTCTTGTACTCGCCGATCTTGTCCTCCTGCTCCATCAGGCGCTCGCGCAGCTGCTTGTTGTCCACGAGCACGGTCTCGTACTCGTCGGCGAGCGTGGACAGGAAGGCCCGCACCTCGTCGCAGTCGTAGCCGCGGACAGCCTTGCGGAACTCCTGCTTGCGGGCGTCCAGGGGCGTGATCCTCATGGTTCGGTCCTCCGTCTGGCTGACGCCGCCCCGGCCGCGGCGTGGGCGATTCCCGACCGGCGGCCGCCCGGAAACCGGACGAGCCGGGCCGGGATGGGGCTGATTGATCCGTTTCGGGGATCAGGCCATCAAGAGGCGTGCCACGCCCCTACCAGGAGGAACCCAGGACCAGGCGCATCAACAGGCGCAGCAGCAGGAAGGCGACCAGGGGCGAGAAGTCGAGGCCGCCCATGGGGATCAGCCGCCTCAGCGGGGCGAGCACGGGCTCGGTGACGGCGATCACGCCGCGCAGGATCTCGTTGCGGGGCATGGGGTTGACCCAGCTCAGGATGACCCGCACGAAGATCAGCCAGGTGTAGACGTTCAGGATGGCCAGCACGAGCTTGCGGATGTCCATGGGGCCCACCTCCAGGGGCGCGGTTCACGGGTGCGGCCGACCCGACGGGTCAGCCGCGGGGACCGAAGATGGCGCTGCCTACGCGCACGATGGTCGCTCCCTCGGCGATGGCGGCCGGGAAATCGTCGCTCATGCCCATGCTCAGCTCGGGCAGCGGCCGCCCGGTGGCGGTCCGGGCCTGCTCGGCCAGGCGGCGCAGCCGGGCGAAGCTCGCCCGCAGCTCGGCCTCGGGGGCATCCCAGCGGGCCATGCCCATCAGGCCCTGCAGGTCGAGGTTGGGCAGGGCCGCCACGGCCTCGGCCGCGGGCACCGCCTGGTCGGGCTGCAGGCCGTTCTTCTGGTCCTCGCCCGAGATGTTCACTTCCAGCAGCACCGGCTGCCGCACGCCCGCGTCGCCGGCCAGGCGGTCCAGGCGCACGGCCAGCGCCTGCGCGTCGATGCCGTGCAGCAGGTCGAAGGCGCCCACGGCGCGCCCGGCCTTGTTGGACTGCAGGTGCCCGATGAAGTGCCAGTGCACGCGGCCCGGGTCGAGCCCCTGTGCGCGGAGCAGCGCGGCCAGTTCGGCCTGGCGCGGCACCGCGTCCTGGATGCGGTTCTCCCCCAGCGCCCACTGCCCGTCGGCGCAGGCTGCAGCCACCAGATCCAGGGGGATGCGCTTGGACACCGCCACCAGGCGCACCGCGTCCGCCGGCCGTCCGGCCTGCCGGCAGGCCTCGGCCATGCGGTCGCGGACGGCGGCCAGGTTGTGGGCGACGGCGGCGGGATCCACGGGGGCTCCTTGCGTCGGGGGTCCGCCGCCCATATTGGCGAAAAGACGGCCGCGGGGCAAGGCCCCGCGGCCGTCGTGTCGGTCGCGCCCCCGCGCCGCCGGCTAGCGCCAGCGCAGCAGCAGCGTCTGCGGGTCGAGCTCCATCTGCACCTGGGCCGGGCTGCCGGTCTGGTGCTCCTTGGCGATCTTCACCTTGATGTGGTCGCTCTCGGGGCAGAGGTTGATCATCACCGAGATGTCGCCCTCGAAGCGCGCCACCTCGGTCGGCACGCCGCGCCCGTCGAGGTCCTGGCCCTCGCGGTGCACGATGGCGCTGGTCCAGACCTCGGCGTTCCACTCGCGCGCGAGCTTGCGGATGCCGTCGATCTCCCAGGCCTCGGTCTTCTCGAAGCGCGGGGTGCCGTCCATGATCACCATGTCGGGCGAGAACCCGGTGGTCTCCTTCAGGAACGAGACCGACTGCTCGAGCTTCTCCAGCGAGAAGAACTCGCGGTTGTAGCACAGGATGTGCCGGCCGCGCTCCATCAGGAGCTGGCGCTGGGGCACCTCGTTCATGCCCAGCTCGTCGGCCATCGCGTGGAAGATCTGCTCGAAGAAGGCGGTGATGTGCTCCACCGACTCCTTCGTCGAGATGTACAGGACCTTGCGGCCCTGCAGCAGGGCGTCGATGGCCAGGCCGATCAGGAAACCGGTCTTGCCCACGCCGGTGCGGGCGAGCACCACGCCGATGTTGCCCGCCCCGAGACCGCCGCCGATGGCGCGGTCGAAGATGCGGACAGGGCTGCGCTCGATGAGGTTCTTGTGCGGCATCGTCTTCTTCACTCCCTGGATGGGTTCCCGGGGGAACCGAACCCGTCTAGCGGCCCTCGGCCCGCTTCTCCTGGTACTTCTTGACGAGGTCCGCGGCGACCTCGGCCGGAGCCGGAGCGTAGCGGGCGAACTCCATGGTGAACTCCGCCTTGCCGGCCGTGGCCGAGCGCAGGACCGAAGCATAACCGAACATCTCGGCCAGGGGAACATTGGCGTCGATCCGGACGAAGCCCTCGTCCTCGGTGGTGCCGACGATGACGCCGCGGCGCTGCATCAGGGTCTTGATGATGTCGCCCTGGTGCTCGCTCGGGCCCTCGACGCTCACGAGCATCAGCGGCTCGAGGGCGACGGGGTTGCACTGGCCGTAGAACCGGCGCACGGCCATGCGGCAGGCCGTGGTGAAGGCCATGTCCGACGAGTCGACCGCGTGGGCCGCGCCGTCCATCAGCGTGACGATCAGGCCCTGCACCGGCGCGCCGATGTACTGGCCCTCCTCCACCGAGGAGGCGAAGCCCTTCTCGCAGGCGCCGATGTACTCGGACGGGATGTTGCCGCCGATGACCTTGTTCTCGAAGTGGAACTCGCCGTCGTCGGACGGGGAGATGCGGCCGCTGACCTTCGCGTACTGGCCCGAGCCGCCGGTCTGCTTCTTGTGGATGTACTCGAAGTCGACCGGGCGCGTGATGGTCTCGCGGTACTTCACCTGCGGCGCGCCCGTGGTGACCACGGCGCCGTACTCGCGCTTGATGCGCTCGATGTAGACCTCGAGGTGCAGCTCGCCCATGCCGCTGATGATGGTGTCCGACGTCTCCGGGTCCACGTGGGTGCGGAAGGTCGGATCCTCGCGGGTGAAGCGGTGCAGGGCCTTGGCCATCTTGGCCGAGGCCTTGGCGTCCTCGGGGTACACGGCCAGGCTGACCACCGGCTCGGGCACGTGCATGCTCGACAGGGTGATGCGGTCGCCTGAGGTGAAGGTGTCGCCGCTGGCGCAGTCGATGCCGAACAGGGCGATGATGTCGCCGGCGTGGGCGCCGTCGATCTCCTCCATCTGGTCGGCGTGCATGCGGCCCATGCGGCCGACCTTGACCTTCTTGCCGGTGCGGCTGTTGAAGATGTCGTCGGCCTTGCGCACCCAGCCCTGGTAGATGCGCACGTACGTCAGCTGGCCGTACGGGCCTTCCTCGAGCTTGAACGCGTTGGCGACCAGCGCGTCGTCCGAGCTGTTGGACAGCACGAGCTCGCGCTCCTCGCCGCCGCGCAGCACCTCGAGCGCCTTGTTCTCGACGTCGGTCGGCGAGGGCAGGTAGCGCGTGACCGCGTCCAGCAGCAGCTGCACGCCCTTGTTCTTGTAGGCCGAGCCCATGAACACGGGCGTCAGGTCGTTCGCCAGCACGCCCTTGCGGACGGCGGCATGGATCATGTCCTCGGTGGCCGCGCCCTCGAGCAGGGCCTCCATCAGCTCGTCGCTAAACATGCTGACCGCGTCGAGCATGGCCTCGCGGCGCGCCTCGGCCTCGACCTCGAGGCTGGCGGGGATGTCCTTCCAGACGATCTTCTCGCCGCTGTCGCCCTCGAAGTAGGCGGCCTTCATGGTGACCAGGTCGACCACGCCCTCGAGCTTGTCCTCGAGCCCGATGGGGATCTGCATCATCACCGCGTTGTGCTTGAGCTTCTCGCGCAGCTGCTCGGTGACGCGCGCCGGGTTGGCGCCGGAGCGGTCGCACTTGTTGACGAACGCGATGCGCGGCACGTTGTAGCGGCGCATCTGCCGGTCGACGGTGATCGACTGGCTCTGCACGCCGGCGACGGAGCACAGCACGAGGATGGCGCCGTCGAGCACCTTCAGGGCGCGCTCCACCTCGATGGTGAAGTCGACGTGTCCCGGGGTGTCGATGATGTTGACGTGGTGGTCCTTCCACATGGTGAACGTCGCGGCGCTCTGGATCGTGATCCCGCGCTCGCGCTCGAGCTCCATGGAGTCCATGGTGGCGCCGACGCCGTCCTTGCCGCGCACCTCGTGGATGGCGCGGATGCGGCCGGTGTAATAGAGGATCCGCTCGGTCAGGGTCGTCTTGCCCGAATCGATGTGGGCGCTGATGCCGATGTTCCGGATCCGGCTCAGGTCTACGCTCATTGCCTCGTGTCCTTGCCTGGGCGGCGGTGACCGCCCGCTTTCAACAGGGTGACCGGCTCACAAAAAGACACGTCCGCGCAGGCACTGATGCGGCTCCGGCAGACGTGGCGAGCCGGGAAGATAGGCAAGGGTGCCCGGAAACGCAAATTCCAACCTGCCGTGTCGTATTTAATTTTCAGTTGGCCCGGCCTAGCCCCCGCCCCCGGTCTTCCCGCCCCCGCCCTTCTTGAGCCGATCCAGCAGGGATTTGCCCAGGTCCTGCAGCGTGGGCGCGGCTGCCGCCGAGTCGGGCTTGGCCGCCGCCGAGTCGGCCTGGGCCCCCAGCAGGCTCTGCAGCTGGCGGTTGGCCTCGGTGATGGCCTGCTGCTTGAGGCGGTCGGTCTCGCGGGCCAGCTTGGCCTGGGCCCGGTCGGCCGCGGCCGCCGCCAGGGCGTCGGTGTCCAGGCGCACGTCGGGCGCATCGGCCCGCCCGCCCACGCTGACCGGCAGCACCAGCGCCTTGCCCTCGGCGTCCAGCAGCAGGTCGGCCATCTGGGCCGGCAGCTGGCGCCTGAGGCCCTGGGCGTAGTCCGGCGGCAGGGTCAGGTCCAGGTGGGCGGCCATCCTGCCGTCCAGGGCCTGCCAGCCCGAGCCGGCCACGGTCACCGGGCCGGCCTTCAGGTTCACGCCCTCGACCGTCAGGCGTCCGTTGTCGATGCGGAAAGGCTGGCGCATCGAGGCGAAGGTGATGGCCTCGAGCTGCGGCGCCTCGAGCAGGCCCGCCAGCTGGTTCTGCAGGGGCAGCCCGGTCATGCTGCCGTCGCTGAGCCGGGCCTCGCCGCCGGCGGTCAGCGACGCCAGGTCCAGGCCCAGGGTGTCGTCCAGGCTGCCGGCCAGCGTGGCGGTGAGGTCGAGGCCGCCGTGCAGGGCGGACGCCAGCTGGGTGAAGCGGCCGGCCACGGTCGTGGTGGCGAAGTACTCCTCGGCCCGCGCGCCGGTCACGGCCAGGTCCAGCGCGAAGGTGCCCTTGGCCGGATCGGACAGGTCGATGCGCCCGCCCAGCTTGCCCGCCCCTCCGTAGACCCGCGCCGTGGCGTCGTCGAAGGTGATCAGCCCGCGCGCCAGGTGCGCCGTGCCGGCGATGGAGGTGAGCCGGTTCTGCCGCACCACCAGCGTGCCGATGGCGGCCTTCACCGGGCCGTCGAGCTTCGCGAGGGTCGTGATGGCGGCCGACGGCGCCTTCACTGCGGGCGTGCCCGCCGCTGCGCCGCCGGCATCGCCCGCGGCCTTCGCCGCCGCGCGCGCCTGGGTCTCGGCCTCGCGGCCCGCGGCCTGGATCTCGTCCACGTCGATGAGCGCGCTGGTCAGCTCGAGATCGACCGCCGCCGCCGCGGGCGCGCCGGGCAGGGGCGTGGGCATGAGCGCCAGCGGATCGCGGACCGTGCCCCGCACCGCGTAGTCGCTGCGGCCCTGGCGCAGGGACAGGCGATCCAGGCTGAGCACGGTGCCGTCGATGCGGCCCTCGCCCGCCAGGTCGGTCACCGGCAGGCCCATCGCCGGCCCCGCGATCGACACGCCCGCCAGCTTCAGCGGGCCGGCCAGGCGCAGCGACGCCGGATCGGCCGCCGCCCCGGTGATGTGCAGCGTGGCGGCGGCGCGGCCGGCGACCTTCGGCGCCGCGGGGTCGGGCGGGGCCAGGGCCGCGGCCTCGGCCAGGTCGACGTCGGCCGTGGCGTCGAAGGCGTAGACCGGCGCGGTCAGCAGCTGGTCCACCGTGCCCCGGGCCGAGATGCGGCTGGACTTCGTCGCCGCCGCGGCCTCGGTCACCACGAGGCGGCCAGGCTCGGCGTCCAGCACCACGGTGATGTCCTGGATGGGGGTCGGCAGCGCAGGATGGGCCAGCGCGCCCTGCTTCAGCGCGGCGTGCAGCGCCCACTTCAGCGCGGCGGGGTCGCCGCCGAGCGGCCCCTGCACGGAGGCGGAGAGCTCGGCGATGCCGCGGGACGCGACGTCTTCAAGGCCGGGCACCAGGCCCGCCGGCACCAGGCCCTGCAGCGAGGTCAGGTTCACCGGCCCACCCTGCAGGCGCAGGTCGGCCACCGGCGCGCCCGAGGCCAGGCCGTCCACGGCGCCGGTCACCGCGACCGGCAGCTCGCCCAGCGCCAGCTCGGAGGTGAGGATGCGCAGCCGCCCTGCGGCGGCATCCCACCGGAGGTCCTTGCGCCAGGTGGCGGTCAGCCCCTGGCCGAAGGTGCCCGCCGGCAGCACCAGGCGCAGGGTGTCCACGCGGGTCGTGCCGACGACGGAGATGTCGCCGCCCGTGGTGGCGTTGAGCGCGAGGTCCTCGTGCAGGCCGCCCAGCAGGGCGACCGGCTGCGCGTCGGGACCCAGCACGGTGATGCGTCCGTCGGTGATGGTCACGCGCTCGAAGGCCAGGGCGACGGGCAGGTGCGTGGGCGGCGCCGCGGCCGGCGCGGCACCGGCGCCGGCCTTCGTGGCGGAGGTCCCGGGCGCGGCCAGGCGCACCGTCACCTGCGGCGCGGCGAGCTCGGCCCTGCCCACCTCGATGCGGCGCTGCAGCAGCGGTCCCCAGGCCAGGCCCAGGCGCAGCGCGTCGGCCTTGATCGCCACGCCGTCCGGGCCCTCGGCGACATCCAGGCCGCGCAGCTCGACCCACGGGCCCGGCCAGACGCCGCCGCGCGCGTCGGCGATGGTCACCGGTCGTCCCAGCGATGCCGTCAGGCGCTCGGCCACGAACGTCCGCACCGCCCCGGCCGGCACCAGCAGGCGCCCCGCCACGACCGCCGCCAGGATCACGACCGCCACGACCGCCGGAACGATCCACCGCCGGCGTCCCTTCCCGCTGCGCTCTTCCTTCGCCACCGTGGGCACCTTTCCGCGGACCCTGCCGGGGCCCGACGGGAAACACGCTAACGCCGACCGGTCACCTTGACCACGGCCGACTCACTCGCCCATGGCCTCGACCACGCCCACGGTGGCGAGGTTGACGACCTCCTCGACGGTGGCCCCGTACTGCACCAGGTGCACCGGCAGCCGCGTGCCCATCAGCAGCGGGCCCACCGACTCCGCGCCGACCATGGTGTGCAGCGCCTGCATGGTCAGGGCGCCGGCCTGCAGGTCGGGGAAGACCAGCACGTTCGCGTCGTCCGTCAGCTCGGCGAAGGGGAACAGGTCCTCGCGCAGGGAACGCACGCGGGCGGTCAACAGCTGCATGTCGCCGTCGAGCTCGAGCTCGGGCGCGCGCTCGCGCACCAGGCCCACGGCGCGGCGCACCTTGCGGGCGGCCTCGTGGTCGCTGCTGCCGAAGTTCGAGAACGAGAGCATGGCCACCCGCGGCTCGAGGCCCAGGGCGCGGCCGGTGGTCGCGGCCAGGACCGCCGTCTCGGCCAGGTGCTCGGCGGTGGGGTCGACGTTCACCGCGCAGTCCGCCAGCAGCACGGCCTCCTTCTGCATCAGCACCAGGTGGTGGCTCGAGACGCGGCTGATGCCGGGCGCCGGGCCGATGACCTCGAGGATGACCTGCAGCGTCTCGGCGAAGTGCGTCGACGCGCCGGCGATCATCAGGTCGGCGTGGCCCATGTGCACCATCATGGCGCCGAAGCGGTCGGGCACGCGCAGGCGCTCCTGGGCCGCGGCGCGGATCACGCCTTGCCGGCTGCGCATGGCGAAGTAGGCCTCGGCGTAGTCCTCGAAGCGGGGATCGCGCGCGGGGTCGACGATCTCGGCGCCGGCCAGGTCGCGGCCCAGGGCGTCGATGCGCCGGCGGATCTCGCGCACGGGCCCCAGCAGGATCGGCTGCGCGATGCCCTCGTCCAGCAGGATGCCCGTGGCGCGCAGGATGGTCTCGCTGGTCCCCTCGGTGAACACGATCCGCGGGCACGAGCGGCGCGCGCGCATGGTGAGCTCGCGCATCTTCTCGCGGCCGGTGCCCAGGCGCACCGAGAGACGATCGGCGTATTCGGCCGGGTCGGCGGGCTGCGCCGCCAGCCCCTCGGCCACCGCCTGCGCCGCCACCGCCGCCGACTCGCGCACCAGGATGCGCGGGTCGATGGGCTTGGGCAGCAGGTACTCGGGCCCGAAGACGAGACGGCCGCCACCGTACGCCAGTTCGACCTCCTCGGGCACCTCCTCGCGGGCGAGGTCGGCCAGGGCGCGCGCCGCCGCGAGCATCATCCCCTCGCTGATGCTGGTGGACTGGACGTCGAGCGCGCCGCGGAAGACGTACGGGAAGCTGAGCACGTCGAGCACCGCGTTGGGATCGGGGCCCAGGCCGGTGGCCACGATGACGTCCTGGCGCACGGCGCGGGCGTCCTCGTAGCGGATCTCGGGCTCGGGCGTGGCCAGGGCGAACACCACCGGGAAGCGCGCCATGCCGCGGATCATCTCGAGGGTGAACACGCCGCCCGCCGACGCGCCGATCAGCACGTCGGCGCCGGCGACGCCCTCGGCCAGCGTGCGCAGCTTCGAGCGCACGGCGAACTCCCGCTGGTGCGGGTGCAGGCCCTTCGTGTCCGGGTGCAGCAGGCCGTCGACGTTGTACATCAGCATCTGATCCGGCCCCACCCCCAGGCGCCGCATGAGGCGCGCGCAGCCCAGGCCCACGGTGCCGGCGCCGC
>Ga0116152_10003811_pt1 | contig 12026 bp, 9 predicted proteins | sample AD_UKC119_MetaG_FD_89894 | JGI IMG/M metagenome (GOLD analysis project Ga0116152, IMG submission 89894) | Active sludge microbial communities of municipal wastewater-treating anaerobic digesters from Hong Kong - AD_UKC119_MetaG | ecosystem: Engineered > Bioreactor > Anaerobic > Digestate...
CCGGCAGTTCGCGCGCTACGGAGATCCGCCGCTCCTGCAGGTGGCTGTCCCGGGACCCGACCCGGCCGCGCACGCCGCGCCCACGCCCGATGCTGCGGTCAGCGAGCTGGGCCACTACGGCTACTTCTGGAGCGAGCGCGCCTTCCACTACCGCACGACGCTCATGTTCGCCGGCGTGGGCGGGCCGGCTGCCGCGGTGCTGAAGCATGACACGGGGCAGCAGCATCCCGACGGCGTCGATGCCTGGCGCGAGTACACCCTGATGATGGAACCGTTGTACGGCGCGCTGTACCGACTGGCCGGCGACCAGTCGCGGCCGCCGGTGGAGTTCTTGCTGAAGCTCGTCCCGCTGGTGCACGTGCTGCTGCTGCTGCCGCTGTACGTGCTGGCGCGCGCCCTGGGAGCCGGTCGCCCCGCGGCGGTGGCGGCCGCGGCCGCGGCATCCGCCGCGCCCGTGGGCTACGCGCGCCTGGTGGGCGCGCTGCTGCTGAAGGAGGACTTCGCGCTCCTGCTGCTGCTGCTGTTCGTCGCGCTGCACAGCGTGGCGTGGCGGCGCGGCAGCCGTCCGCTCACGCTCGTCGCGGCGCTGGTCCTGGCCGCCCTTCTGGCGAGCTGGCACCTGGCCCAGTTCCTGGCGGCGGCCGTGCTCGCCGCCGCGGCCCTGGCCCATGCGATCGCGCCGGACGACGAGGACCGTCGCGGGCGCTGGTTCATGCCGGCGGCCTATCTCGGGGCCTTCGTCCTGGCCGGATTGACGCCCTCGCTGCGCGCGCGTGCATTCCTGGTCAGCCTGCCGACGGCGGTGCCCGTCGCGTGGCTGTTGGCGGCGCTGCTCGCCCCGCGCCTGCGCGGACGCGCCTCGTCCGCGGCCGGCCGCGTGCTCGTCCTGGCGGCGCCGGGCCTGCTGCTGGCGGCCGCGGCGCTGGCCAATCCGTGGCGCACCGCCGACTACGGACACGTCACGAGCCTCTTCCTGGCCAAGCTGCAGCACGGCTTCGTGCGGCCGGACGACCCGTCGCAGCTCACCTGGGCGGTGCGCCAGTTCTGGGCGCCGCCGTTCCATACGCCGTCCCTGGACGAGGTGCTCGGAGGCGTGGGGGCGGTCGGCCTGCTGCTGGCGGTCGGGCTGGCCTGGTCGGTGGCCGCCTCGGTGCGGCGTGGGACGCCCGGGCCGGTTCGGGCGCTGGCGCTGCTGGTGCCCGTGCTCGCGGCGCTGTGGCTGCTGGCAGCCCGGCTGGGCCTGGTGTTCCTGCCGTTCGCCGCCGTGGCCGGCGTGCTGGCGCTGCAGGGCCTGGTCGCGCGGCGGGCGCCCGCCCGGGCCGCCCTGGCCGCGGCGTCCTTCGTCGTGGTGATGGTGGCGCTGAACCTCGCCACGGTGCTGTCGGGCCCCGTGGCCCTCGCGCGCGACGTGCGTGCGGGTCGCCCGGCCGCCGTGGCCACCAGTGACGACACGCGCGGCGACGTGCGCGCCGAGCTGCTGCGCTGGCTCACGCGCCGGACGCCGGGGCCGGGATCCTCCCTGGGCGGACCGCCGGGCGCCGTGCTCGCGGACATCGGCCTGTCGCCCGAGATCCTGCTCTACACCGGGCGCCCGGTGGTCCTGAACTCGCAGTTCGAGAACGTGGCCATCCGGCAGCGCACCGAGCGCTTCCAGGCGGCGCTCTACGCCGAGGATCCGTCGGCGCTGCAGGCGTTCTGCCGCGAGTTCGACGTCCGCTGGCTGGTCATCGACCGCACGATGGCCCTGGCCGACGAGCCGGGCAGCCCGGCCTGGGTCGCCGGCGCCCGGCGTCCGCTGACCACCGCGATGACGGTGGTGCGCCTGCACACGGCGCCCGAGAGCGTGGCGGGCTTCCGGCCCGCGTGGGACAACGAGTACTACCGCGTGTTCGCCGTGGTCGACCCCCGGCGTCCGGCGGCCTCGGGGCCCTGGGAGACGCGGGGATCGATCTGGTGGCAGCAGGACAACCTCACCATCGAGGGCGGCGAGCTGGTGGACCTGGCCGGCGACCGGGCCCGGCTCGCGGCCCGCGAGGCGCGCGCCGTCGAACTGCAGGATGCGCAGGCGGCCGTGCTGCGCGGCCTCGACCGTCGGCGTCCCGGCGGCGCCGCGCTGTTGACCCTGCAGCGGCAGCAGGCCTTGGCGGCGCTCGACCGCTGCGCCGGAGGGGCAGGGTCCGAGCCGGGCGCCGAGGCGCGCCTGGCCAACGCGGTGCAGGCCCTGCTGGCGGATGTCGACCCGGCCACGGGGCTATCGACCGCCCAGGCCCTCGGGAGGCTGCTGGACGGCCAGGACGGCTGGCGCAGCCTGCTGCAGGCGGGTCGGCCCGAGCCGACGCAACTGGCGGTGGCCGCCCAGCTGGCGGCGACGGCCGGACGCTGGCGCGAGGCCGCCGACCTGTTCCGGTCCGCGGCGGGACCGGCGCCCGCCGCCGGCGAAGCGTCCCCGCTGCAGCGGCAGCTGTGGGACGAGACCATCCTGTGGCTGTGCGCCGCCGGCCGCTGCGACGAGGCCTTGGCGGGGGCCGCCGACTGGCAGCCCGCCGCGGGCCGCGACGGACCCGGTGCGCTGGTCCGCCGCCTGGCGCCGGCGCCCTGAACGGGGCCGGCCTCACCCTGACGAAAGGACTCCGCCGATGCTGCACCGGATCATCCCGCGCGCCCTGGGCGCCGGCAGCCTGGGCCTGACCCTGCTGGTGGCCGCCGGCCTGGCCGTGGTCATCGCCGCGCTGTCCATGTGAGGCGGCCCGGCGCCCTGCTGCCGCCGACGGGGCGGGGGCGGACCGTGCTGGCGGCCTGCGCCGTCGCGTTCCTCGCCGAGCGCCTGCTCGAAGCCGCCGGCCGCGCGCCGGGCTGGGCCTCGTCCTACCTCGACGATCTCGCCTGCCTGCCCCTGGTGTTGACGGCCGTGGCGGCGGTGCATCGCGCGGGGGGACGCCCCGCCCACTGGTGCCTGCCCCGTCTGCACGGGCTCGCGGTGGTGGCGCTCTACGTCGTCGTGTTCGAGCTCTGGCTGCCGCGACGCGGCCTCGGCACCGCCGACCTGCGCGATGCCGCGGCCTACCTCGCCGGCTGGGCGCTGTACCACGGCCTGGTCGACCCGCGGCGCCCGCGCTGACCTTCGCCGCACCCCTTGCGGATGCGGGGTTTCGTCCGGATGTTGGGCGCGCATCACGATCGAGACATCCGTCCACCCGCCGCAGGAAAGGACCAACGCCGATGGACACGTTCGAGGCGATCCGTTCGCGCCGCTCCGTCAAGAAGTTCGATCCGAACCACGCCATGACCGAGGCCGAGATCCGGCAGCTCTTCGAGCTGGCGGTGCTCAGCCCGACCTCCTACAACATCCAGAACTGGCGCTTCGTCGCCGTCACCGATCCCGCGGTCAAGGCGGCCGCGCGCGAGGCGGGCTGGAACCAGGCCCAGTTCACCGACAGCTCGCTGCTGGTGTTCGTGTGCGGCGACCGCGGCGCCTACGCCAAGGACCCGGCGCGCTACTGGGCCAACGCGGGCGAGGCCACCGCGAAGATGATCGTGCCGATGATCATGGGCTCTTACGACGGCAAGCCCGAGCGGCAACGGGACGAGAACCTGCGGTCGGGCGGCATGGCGGCCCAGACCATCATGCTGGCCGCGCGCGCCATGGGCTACGACACCTGCCCCATGGTCGGCTTCGACTTCGCCAAGGTCGCGACGATCATCAACCTGCCGGCGGACCACGACATCGTCATGGGCATCGCCGTGGGCAAGGCGCTCGAGCCGGCGCGGCCGCGCGGCGGCCAGATCGCGCTGGACGAGGTGGTCATCCGCGACCGCTTCGCCTAGGCCGCGCGCGTCCCGCATGCCGGCCCGGGTCCGCTGGACAGGCGACCCGGGCCGGGTTACCTTCCGCCCATGAAGATCGCGTTCATCGGCACCCACGGCGTGGGCAAGACCACCCTCTGCTTCGACCTCGCGGCGTCGCTCAAGCGCCTGGACCTGAGCGTCGACCTCGTCAAGGAGGTCGCGCGGGGCTGTCCGCTGCCCATCAACCGCGAGACCACCGACGCGGCGCAGAACTGGATCCTGCACACGCAGGTGGCGCGCGAGATCGAGCTGGGGGCGGCCTACGAGGTGATCGTCTGCGACCGGGCGGTCGTCGACAACTACGCCTACATGGTGCACGCGGCCGGCCGCCGCCCCGAGATCGAGCCGTTCATCCGCCACTGGATGGGCACCTACGACCTGCTGGTGAAGGTCCCGGTCATCGCCCCGCCCGCCTTCGACGGCACCCGGGACACCTCGGTCGAGTTCCAGCTGGACATCGACCGCACCATCGACAACCTGCTGGACGAGTTCGACTTGCCCCGACTCGACCTGCCGGCTGCCGACCGCGGGGGCTGGATGGCCCTCGTCTTGCAGGCCCTGAAGCTGCCGGAGCGGCCGCCCCAGCTCGATCTTTTCGGGCAAGCTTGATTTTCTAAGGGATTCTCTTAGATTCAAGAGGGATTCAAGAGAAGAGGACTCCGGAACAAAGTCGGCCCCGGCGGCGTAGAAGCGTGCAAGTTGCCGCTCCGCCCGGGCGGAACGCGAAACCGCGAAGACCGACGAGCCCGAATCGACCGCCCACCCGGAGCGGGCCCGCCCTGGAGACGGAAACACCGTGATGACCACCACCCGCCTGCGCGTGATGACGTTCAACCTGCTGACGTCGACCAAGAAGCGCCGCACCCATCCGTGGCGCCTGCGCCGCCGCAACGTCGCGCGCCTGATCCGCAGCCAGATGCCCGATGTGATCGGCACCCAGGAGGCGAACCTGGCCCAGCTGCGCGACCTGGCGGCGCTGCTGCCGGAGTACGAGTTCCTGGGCGAGGGCAACCTCGGCCGCGCCCACGCCGACAGCGAGCGCAGCTGGTACTGCGCGGTGTTCTACCGCCGCGACCGCGTGCGCCCCATCGATCCGGATGCCGCCAGCGAGACCTACTGGCTGTCGCCGACCCCCGAGGTGCCGGCCTCGCAGTACTCGCTGGGCACGCGGCCGCGCCTGGTGACCTGGACCACCTTCGAGACCGTCGCCGACGGCCGCACCTTCGTGTTCGGCACCACGCACCTCGAGGCGGTCAACGCCTGGCACCGCCGGCGCAGCGCGCGCCTGCTGCGCGCGCAGGTCAGCCGCATGGTCGCGAGCCTCGGCCCCGACGTGCCGGTGTTCCTGACCGGCGACTTCAACGCCGTGGCCGATTCCCCCGAGATCCGGGCGATGAGCGAGCACGACGCCGACCTCGAGCCGCTGCACGACGCCTGGCGCGCCGCCGGCGGCGACGACGCCCTGGGCGGCACCTTCCGCGGCCTGGGCCTGCGCGACCGCGTGGGGCACCGGCTGCTGGGGCCGCGGCGCATCGACTACGTGTTCTTCCGCGGGCGCCTGGACGTGCGCCGCGTGCATCGCGTCGACTTCCGCGGGCTCGACCACCGCGAGGCGGCCGTGCCCTCGGACCACTATCCGGTGCTGGCCGAATTCGATCTTGCGGTCTGAGCCCCGCGGGGGGCATGCTGGGCCGCGACGACGCACCGCGGGCCGGACCTGACGGGGTCCGGCCCGCTTCGTTCCTGCCTCCGGGAGACGCCATGACCTCCATCGCCGACCCGACACCGGACGACCTCAAGGCCGCGGCCGATGCCGCCCTGCGCCTGTTCCCCGCGCCCGTGGCGGTGGTCGGCGCCGCCGCGGACGGCGTGCGCGCCGGCCTGCTGGCCGCCTGGGTGACCCGGGTGTCCATGGAGCCGCCGCTGGTGCTCGTGGCCGTCGGGCACACGCGCCACACCTACGGCGTCCTCGCTGCGGCCGCGTCGTTCACCGTGTCGCTGCTGGGCGAAGGCCAGATCGAGACCGCGCGGCTGTTCGGCCTGGTCTCGGGGCGCGAGCGCGACAAGTGGGCCGAGGTGCCCATGGTCCTGATGGACGACCGCACGCCGGCCCTGCGCGACTGCGCCGCGCGGCTGCTGTGCACCTCGGCCGGGCGCTTCACCGCCGGTGATCACGACTGCTTCGTGGGCCACATCATGGCGGCCGAGGTCGTGTCCGGCGGTCCGGCGCTGCCGCTGCGCGGCGCCGACTACGCCCCGCGGCCGTGAACGCCCGCCCTTGCGGGTCCGGCGCCATCTGGTAGAATGTGGAGGCACCGCAGCAGCGCGCCGCCGAGCCGCCGCAACGGTCCGGATCACCATCGAAAAAGGGGCCGAAGCATGGATCATCCGCAGAGCCACCCCGCCTTCAAGCTGCTTCCGAGAGAGATCCTCTCCCTGCCCAAGGTCGAGGTGCCCGTGGCCGGCGTCACCGGCTACAGCATGTGCGACGACGAGAAGCAGCTCGTCTTCTTCCTGTTCGACGAGGGCGTGAGCGTGCCCGACCATTCCCACTGCGAGCAGCGCGGCATGGTCGTGTCGGGCGAGATGCTGATCGAGATCGAGGGGGAGACGAACCTCTTCCAGGCCGGCGATTTCTACGTGGTGCCGGCGAATGTCCGCCACCGCGCCAGCTTCAGCAGGCCGACCTTCGTCATCGACCTGTCCGCCCTGCCCGACCGCTACAAGGCCACGGCCTAGCGGCAGCATGGCTTCCGCAGCACGACGCCCGGCTCCCGAGGGGGCCGGGCGTCGTCGCGTTCCGGGAACCGCCTCGCGCGCTCAGGGCCCGAGCACGACCTCGAAGCGCGCCTCGGGCGTGATGAACGCCGCGGCTGCGTCGCGCACGTCCGCGGGCGTACACGTCTCGACTCCGGCCACGACCTCCTCGAGGTCGCCGGGGCTGCGTCCGTAGAGGAACGAGCGCGAGGCGCGCGCGGCCTGCGCGGCGTTGCCCTGGACGCCGATCAGCAGGCCGCCCAGCAGCCGGCTGCGGGCCCGCGCGAACTCCACGTCGCCCACCGGCGCGTCCGTCAGGTCGGCCACTTCGCGGGCCAGCGCCGCGGCCGCTTCGCCGGCCGTCTCGGGCGCGGTCAGCACGTAGCCCATGAGCATGCCCTGGCCGAATCCCGCCGTCGACAGCAGGCCCGAGTTGTAGCACAGCGAACGCCGGTTGCGCAGCGCCTCGAACAGGCGACCGCTCTGGCCGTTCAGCAGTTCGCGCAGCAGCATCAGGGGGATGCGCTGCTCGTCCGGGTCGATCGGCCCCGGCCAGCCCGCCAGCACGACGGTCTGGTTCTGCCGCCGCTGCAGGCGCAGCTGCTCGATGCCGTCGGGCCGCCGCGCGGGTCCGACCGGCGGCACCGCAGGGGCGGCTCCCGGCGGCAGCGCGGCGAACAGCTGCCCGAGCCGGGCGAGCAGCCGGTCCTCGTCGAAGTCGCCCGAGACCACCACCTGGGGGGCGCCGCGGGTCCAGTCGGCCACGTGCCGGGCGGCCAGCGCGGCACGGTCCAGGCCGGGCAGGCTCGTCGCGGTGCCCGACAGCGGCCGGCCGTAGGGATGGTCGCCGTACATCAGCTCGCGCAGGCGCAGCGCGGCGGCCTGGAACGGGCTGTCCTCCAGCGAGGCGAGCTGCTGCAGCGCCAGCCGGCGCTCCTGCTCGACCTCGGCCTCGGGGAAATCGGGCGCCACGATGACCAGTTCCAGCAGGTCCAGGGCGTCGTCCAGCCGGTCGGACAGGGCGTGCAGGGCGAGCCCCGCGTGGTCCCGCTGCGCCGTCGGCGAGATCGAGGCGCCCTGGCCCTCGAGGTCCTCGTGCAGGGCCTGGGCGTCGCGGCCGGCGGCCCCCTTGACCTGCACCATGCGCACCAGCGTCGACAGCCCGGCGTCGCGCGCGGTCTCGGTCAGCGATCCGCCGGGCACCGTCAGCAGCGCCGACACCACCGGCACCGCCGGGTCGCGGCGCAGCCAGACCGATGGGCCGTCGCCCAGGGGCACCACCCGGAACCCCGTCGAAGCCGGCGCCCGGCCGACCCGCCGGGCGGGCTGCGCGACGCTCCGCACCGTCGGTGCGGGCACGTCGGCGGGCACCGCGGACAGGGCCGGGCCGACCAGGGCCGCCAGGGCCTGCCCGTCGCGCGGAAGGCCGAGGCCCTCGACGTCCGTACCGTCGGGCAGGTAAAGGACGCAGCCCAGGTTGTCCAGGCGGAAGACGCGGGCCGCGGCGGCGCCCACGTCGCCCGGGCGTACGGCGGCGATCTCGGCCGGCAGCCGGAACACCCGGCCCAGGTCGCCCAGCGCGTCGGCGTGCCCGAAGGCCGCGGCCTGGCCCTGCACCGATTCGGAGGCGAAAAGGTGGGCGCGCCGCACCCGCGTGGCGGCCCGGTCCAGCTCGGCCGGCGTGCAGGCGTCGCGGGCGACGCCCGCCAGGGTCTCGGCCGTCGCCGCCAGGGCCGCGGCCAGGCGCCCGGGGTCGGTCTCCAGGTCGACGATCAGCACGCCTTCGCGCGGCCCGGTCTCCAGGGCGACGCTCACGTCGTCCACCAGGTGCCGGTCCTCGACCAGGGTGCGGTGCAGGCGGCTGCTGCGCCCGTCGCCGAGCACGCGGCGCGCCACGGCCAGGGCGTGGCGCTCGGGCGCGTTCTCGCCGGGGGCGGGGAAGACCAGTTTCGCGTAGGCCTTGCGCACGTCGCCGGTCTCGAGCCGGCAACGGGGGCCGCGGTGGACCGGCTCGACCGGCGGTGCGGGCACCAGGGCCAACTCGGGATCGGTCACCGGCGGCGGGCCGGCTCCGGCGTCGGTGGGGAAGTGCCGGGCCACGAGGTCGGCCACCGCCGCGGCATCGACGTCGCCCGCCACCACCACGGTCATGTTGTCGGGGCGGTAGGCCGAGCGCCAGAAGGCGAGGATCTCGTCGCGGCTGCGCCCGAGCAGGTTCTCGTCGCGCCCGCCGATGGGATGCCGATAGGGGCTGACGTCGAAGGCCAGCTCCAGGGCCCAGCGCCAGGTCAGCCCGAAGCCCGACGGGATGTCGTCGTACATGTGGTTCTCGTGCACCAGGACCTTGCGCTCGGCGTCCAGCGCCTCGGGCGTGAAGGACGAGTGCAGCAGCGCATCGCCCAGGATGTCCAGGGCCGTGTCGAGGCGTGCGGCGGGCACCGTGACGTGGTAGTTGGTGGTCTCGTAGCCCGTGCCGGCGTTGGTCGAGCCGCCGGCCTCGGCCACCTCGCGGGCGAAGTCGCTCTCGCCCCGGCGGTCGGTGCCCTTGAACAGCATGTGCTCGATGCCGTGGGACCAGCCCCGCAGGCGCTCGGGCTCGCGGTTCGAGCCCAACCGCACCCACACGTTGGCCACGGCCACCGCGACGCGGCGGTCCTCCTGCACCACCAGGCGCAGGCCGCTGGGGAAGGTGGCCGTCCACAGGCCGTCGGCCAGGGGGCTGGGAACCGGAACGCCGTCGGGGACAACTGGCTGCGCCATGGGGCCTCGCTCGGTTGGGGTGGTGCGCTCGGGCCCACTATAGGTGCGAACGGCGCGATGTCCACGCTCCATCGCCGCTTCCGGGCCGTTCCCGGGGCGCGTCGGCCGGCCCCGAGGTTGACGGCGGGACTCCTGTTTGCGAGTGTTGGCCCCGCCGCAGGGGCAGGGCCCCGCCGGCGCGTTCCGCTACCGCATCCGCAACCGGGAGATGTCATGGCCTCGGCCCCCACCGCGCGCGGTCCCAGCCGCGTCCGCCTGACCGTCCTGAAGCTCATCGCGCGCTTCCAGCCCGACGAGACCGCCATCATGGTGGTCATGGCGGTGATCGTGGGCCTGATCGGGGGCTTCGGCGCCATCCTGTTCCGTTGGATGGTCCAGTTCTTCCAGGGCTTCGCCATCGGCCGCGGCGAGAACGTGGTGGAGTTGCTGGCGGTCGTGCCCTGGTGGAAGAAGATCCTGCTGCCGGTCATCGGCGGCGCCATCGTCGGCCCCATGGTGCACTTCGGCGCGCGCGAGGCCCGCGGCCACGGCGTGCCCGAGGTGCTCAACTCGATCGTCTTCCGCAAGGGCGTCATCCGGCCGGTGGTCGCGGCGGTGAAGATCACCGCCAGCGCCATCACCATCGGCTTCGGCGGCTCGGTGGGCCGCGAGGGTCCGATCGTGCAGATCGGCGCGGCCATGGGCAGCAGCATCGGCCAGTGGCTGCGCTTCTCGCCCCAGCGCCTGCGCACGCTCATCGGCTGCGGCGCGGCGGCCGGCATCGCCGCCACCTTCAACGCACCCATCGCCGGCGCGTTCTTCGCGCTCGAGATCCTGCTGCGCGACTTCGCCGTGGCCACCTTCAGCCCCATCATCGTGGCCGCCGTGACCGCGACCGCCGTCAGCCGCGAGTTCCTGGGCGCGCAGCCCGCGTTCCCCACGCCGGCCTTCGTGCTGGGCGGGCCGCAGGAGCTGCCCCTGTTCCTGGTGATGGGCCTGCTGGTGGGCCTGCTGGCGGTGGCCTACGTGCGCACCCTCTACGCCGCCGAGGACGCCTTCGAAAGCCTTCCACTGCCGCTCTGGGCGCAGCCGGCCCTGGGCGGCCTGCTGCTGGGCGTGCTGCTGATCTGGTTCCCGCAGGTGTACGGCGTGGGCTACGGCACGATGGTGCAGGCCCTGGACGGGCACCTGGCCTGGTGGCTGATGCTGCTGCTGGTGGCGGTGAAGCTGCTCGCGGTGGACATCACGCTGGGCTCGGGATTCTCGGGCGGCATCTTCGCGCCGGCCCTGTTCCTGGGGGGCATGCTCGGCGGCGGCTTCGGCGCCGTGACCGGCATGATCATGCCGGGCAGCCACGACCCGGTGGGTGCCTTCGCCATGGTGGGCATGGCGGCCATGGTGGGCGCGGCCACGGGCGGGCCGCTGACGGCCATCCTGATCCTGTTCGAGATGACGGGCGAGTACCGCGTCATCCTGCCGCTGATGCTCGCGTCGATCGGCGCGGCGCTGGTCTACCGCTCGCTGATGCGCGACTCGATCTTCACGCTGAAATTCGCGCGGCGCGGGCAGGAGCTGAGCTTCGGCCGCGACAGCGCCATCCTGCGCCAGTACCAGGTGCAGGACATCATGGAGGTCAACCCGGTCACCATCGCCAAGGACGCGGGCCTCGACGACGTGCTGAAGCTGTTCCTGAGCAACTCGGTCGAGCACTTCTACGTCGTCGACCACGAGGGGCGCCTGCAGGGCCGCATCTCGATCCATGACGTGAAGGAGATCCTGCACGAGCAGAACCTGGCCCAGGTGGTCATCGCCGACGACCTGTGCTCGCCCCAGGAGGACGTCGTCTACCGCCTCGACCACCTGGAGGACTGCCTGCTGGCCCTCGGCCATCGCGACACCACCGATCTGCCCGTGCTGTACAGCCGCGAGCACCCGGTGCTCGTGGGCGTCGTCACGCGCCAGTCGATCCTCGAGGTGTACAACCGCGAGGTGCTGCAGCACCAGGACCGCGGCATCCACATGGTCACGGGCGAGGCGCGCATGCACGACTGTGTCGAACTGCCCGAGCAGTACAAGGTGCAGCTGCTGTCGCCGCCGGACAGCTGGTACGGCCGCTCGCTGCGCGAGCTCGAGCTGCGGCCGCGCTACGGCATCTCGGTGCTGGCGGTCAAGCCCTACGCGCTGCTCGGCGGCGCCGTCAACCGCATCCCCGATCCGGACAAGGCGCTCGAGCCGGGCGACCGCCTGATCATCGTGGGCGAGGTCCACGACCTCGAGAAGCTGCTGATCGACACCAACCCGCGGGCCTTTCCCGGCCCGGCGGCGACGTGAGCGGGCCCGCGAAGGACGCGGCCTACTACGGCCGCCCCCGGCGCGAGATGCGCCGCTTCGTGCCCGCGGAGGCGCGGCGGATCCTGGACGTGGGCTGCGGCGCCGGGGCCTTCGGCGCGGGACTCAAGGACGAGCGCCCCGGCCTCGAGGTCTGGGGCGTGGAGATGGACCCCGAGGCGGCGGCGCGGGCCCGCACCGTGCTGGACCGCGTGCTCGAGGGCGACGCGGCCGGCGTGGCGCCGACGCTGGCGGGCGAGAGGTTCGACGCCATCGTGCTGAACGACGTGCTCGAGCACGTGCTCGAGCCCGAGGCCCTGCTGGCGCTGCTGCGGCCGCTGCTGGCCGACGGCGGA
>Ga0116152_10003813_pt1 | contig 12026 bp, 13 predicted proteins | sample AD_UKC119_MetaG_FD_89894 | JGI IMG/M metagenome (GOLD analysis project Ga0116152, IMG submission 89894) | Active sludge microbial communities of municipal wastewater-treating anaerobic digesters from Hong Kong - AD_UKC119_MetaG | ecosystem: Engineered > Bioreactor > Anaerobic > Digestate...
CTGCTCCACTTCGTCTCCCCGAACGAGTGGCCGTCTCGGACGAAATATGTCGACCGCTTCTGCTTGACTAGCTGGAACGCCTTTGGCGGTGTCGACATCGTCGGCCTGAACCCCCACAACCGGGACGAGTTCTTCAAGGTGGTCGACCCCCGCTTCCTCCGCCGCACCAAGGAGATGGTGCTGCCGCAGTTGCCGCCGAAGGTTCGTGTCCGGCGTGAGGTGGCCCTGGCTCCCAAGCAGTTCAAGGTCTACAAGGCGTTGCGGGACGACATGGTGGCCCAACTCGACTCCGGCGTGCTGTCGACGTTCGACAGCCTGTCTCTCGTAGGCAGGTTGTCTCAGGCTGCCTCTGCGTACCTGGAGGTGGACGAGGACGGGCGTGTGTCACTCACCGACCCGTCATCCAAGATCGACGCACTGGAGGAAGTGCTGGATGAGGCCAGTGAGCCGGTGGTGGTGTTCGCCGCATCGAAGAAGCTCATCGACCTGGCGTCCGCACGCCTGGAGCGCCGTGAGATCGCCCACGCCTGCATCACCGGGGATGTGCTCCCCGAGGACCGTGCTCGTGCGATCGAGATGTTCCAAGCGGGCAAACTCCAGGCCATCCTTCTCACGTTGGGTGCCGGCGCCGAGGGCCTGACCCTGACGGCAGCGCCGACCCTCGTGTTCCTCCAGAGGTCGTGGTCGCTAGTGGAGAGCCTCCAGGCGGAGGACCGCATCCACCGGCCCGGAGCCGAGAAGTGGGAGTCGGTCACGATCATCGACATCGTGGCCGAGGGGACGATCGAAGAAGATCAACTCGACGCCCTCGAAGGCAAGGGCGACATGCTCGAACAGATCACTCGTGACCAAGAAGCATTGAAGGGATTGCTATGCGGCGGTTGAGCCACTCAGAGATGAAGATGTGGCAGCGGTGTCGGAGGAAGTGGTGGCTGTCGAGCTACCGCAACCTCGTGCCGTTGCAGGAGAAGAAGTCGGGGGCGGCCGCCCTCGGTACCAGGGTCCACGAGGCCCTAGAGGTGATGTACGAGGTCAGCGATGACGCCGCCCTCGCCACGCTGGCCGCCGGCATCGAGGCCGACGCTGCCGCCTTCCCGGAGCAGGAGGAGCAGATCCGCAAGGACGGGGACATGGCGATGGCGATGGTCGAGGGCTACATCCAGTGGTCCGCCGAGGACGGCGTCGACCAGGATCTCGAAATCCTCGATGTCGAGGCCAAGATAGACGTGAAGCTCCCGGACTCCCCGGTGCTGCTCGTCGGCAAGCTCGACCAGCGCGCCCGCCGCAAGTCCGACGGCGCTCGTGTGTTCGTGGACCACAAGACGGTGGACGACTTCTCTCGTGTGGCTCTGCTCAAGCAGGACACGCAGATGAAGCACTACCACCTCATGGAGTTCCTCAAGCTGCTTGAGGAAGGCGTCTCGCCGGACGAGGCCGCCGAGGTCCGGACGGGTGGGGCGTACTACAACATGCTTCGCAAGGTGAAGCGGACGGGGAGGGCCAAGCCGCCCTTCTACATGCGGGAGTACGTCGGCCACAACATGGACGACCTCCGCTCGTACTTCTTCCACGTCTGGGCGGTTGCGGCTGAGATCATCGAGGCCGAGTTGGCGCTCGACGCCGGCCAAGACCACCGTCTCGTGGTCTACCCGAACCCGACCCGTGACTGCTCGTGGGACTGCGACTTCCAGGCCGTGTGCCCGATGTTCGATGACGGCTCCGACGCCGAGGGCATGGTGGAGATGATCTACCGCAAGGGCAACTACATGAGCCGCTACGACGACGACAGTCGTCCGAAGAACTGATCTGGTACAGTGGGACACACCACATCGAAGGGACCCAAGTTGTCAGCCATTGCTCTCCTGTTCGTTCTCACCGAGATCGGCCTTCTCATCCTCGGTGGCGTGACCGCCGGCCTGGCCGGTGTGCTTCTCGTGCTCGCCACGTTCCTCGTGACGTTCGCGTGGGGCCTTCTGGCCGCCATCATGGCCGCCAAGAACTTCGAGGACGCCCTGTGAACGAGACACTCTCACTTCTCGTCCACGGCGAACCCGGCGCCGGCAAGTCGTGGCTGGGGCAGACCGCCCCAGCGCCACGGCTCGTGCTCGACGCCGAGGGCGGTTCCCGAGCTCCCAAGCGGATCGGCAAGAACGGCAAGGTCGAACGCATCCCGCAGATCGTGTGGGACCCACACTCCGGCCCTCCTCCCGCCGCCGACGGATCGTGGGAGTCGTGCCGTGTGTCGGTCCTCAATTTCGACACGTTGCAGCGTGTGTTCGAGTACCTCAACTCCGGCCAGCACGAGTTCCGCTCGGTCGTGGTCGACTCGCTCACCGAGGTCCAGAAGCGGTGCAAGGACAGCATCCGCTCCGGTGATGAGGTGATGAACGAGCGGATGTGGGGCATCTTGCTCGACCGCATGGAACTTCTGATCCGTGCGTTCCGCGATCTGGTCGACCATCCGGTGCGGCCGATCGAAGCCCTCGTGATCCTGGCTCTGTCCAAGGAGCACAACTTCAAGACCAAGCCCGCCGTACAGGGCGCGCTTGGCACCAGTCTCCCCGGCTACGTCGACACCGAAGGCTTCCTAGCCCCCGGCGTGGACGAGACGACCGGCGAGGAAGTGCGTCGGCTCCTGATCCATCCGCACGAGCGGTACGAGGCCAAGGACCGGACGCACACGCTGACCGCCCACTACGGGCACGTCATCGAGAACCCCGACGTGGAGCAGATGCTCGACGTGCTCAACCAGGAGGAACAGTAAGTGGGAGTCGTCAACTACGCCCAACTCATGGAGTCGGCCGAGGAACCGCAGGCGTACACGCCCCTGCCTCCGGGTGTCTACGACGTGCGGGTTGAGTCGGCCGAGGTCAAGCAGACCAAGACCGGCAAGGTCATGTACGCCCTGACGCTCGTCGTCACCTCGGGGGACCACGCCAAGCGGAAGCTCTGGAACAACATGGTCGTCTCGCCGGAGTCGCCCAAGGCGATGGGCTTCTTCTTCCGGGACATGGCCGTCCTCGGGGCGACCCGTGAGTTCTTCCAGACCGATCCCGACGAGTCGGCGGTCGCCGCCAAGATCATCGGTGCGGATGCCAAGGCTCGCGTGGATCTCCAGTCCAACGATCCGACCCGCAACGAGGTCCGTGGCCTCCAGCCTGCTGGCGGTTCCTCGCCGGCTCAGGCGCCGGCTGCCGCTGCGGCTGCGCCCGCCCCGCCCAAGTCTCCGTTCTGACGGACGGAACCCCGGCTAGGCCCAGGCACCACTCGGGTGCCTGGGCGCTTGACTCTCTGAGGAGGACGTGTGGACTGGAACAACATCCTTGACAGCACCGATCCTCAGAGGATCAAGGACCAACTCTCCCTCGCGTCGGTCGTCCAGGCGCACGGTGTGGCGCTACGGCCGTCGGGGGAGAGGCTGGTCGGCATCTGCCCGTTCCACGACGACCACGACGCGTCCTTCGCTGTGTGGCGCACCGAGGACGGGTCCGAGATGTGTGGGTGCTGGTCGTGCGACTTCCGGCCCGGTGACCTGTTCACGTTCATCCAGAAGGCTGAGGGATGCAACTTCTCTCGCTCCTTGGACCTGGCTGCCGAGTACCTCCGTGACGGACTACCCGAGGCCCCGCCAGTGCCGGACCGTGTGGTCGACCCGGAGGCGCCGGCTCGCATCCGGGCTACGCACGAGTCAACCGAGGGCGTGCCGATCGACGCCCTGGCCGAGCTACTGATCCGCAAGAACCATCCGGCTACCGCAGAGTGGGTAGCGGCCGAGTTCCGGGTCGGATGCACGCCTTCCGGCGAGATCGTCATGCCGCACTTCGGTGCTGCCGGCGGCCTCGAAGCCGCCAAGTGGCGCACCGTCGACCGTAAGCCGGTGGCCTACAGCGGCTCCCAACTCTCCGCCCTCTACGGGGCCTGGCGTGACCGCAACTACAACGAGATCGTGGTGTGTGAGGGGGAGTCAGACACCTGGGCGATGGCCTGGGCGCTCCGTGACGCTCGCGCCGATGTCGTCGGCCTTCCGTCGGGGTCGTCCATGAAGCCTCGCCCTGAGTGGGTGGAGATGTTCCGTCGCCGGAATGTCACTCTCGTGTTCGACTCCGATCCTGCCGGCGAGTTCGGTCTGGCCCGCTGGATCAAGGCCCTCAAGGGCGTCGCCAACGAGCTTCGGATAGCGAAGCTTCCCGAGGGCGAGGACGTGGTGTCGGCCGGCGTCGTCACCGCAACCAGGGCGGTGTCGTCTGCTCATCCGCTGAGCGCCATCGAGGCCAACCTTGCCGATGCCAAGTTCTTCGCCAAGGCGAAGGGCGATGGTGAGTTCTCTGTCATCGCTGACTTCCGCCTGGAGGTCGTCTCGGTCGTGGAGGTCGAGGGGGCGGGCCTCACGTACGAGGTCACCGTGCCTGGGGACCAACGCGGTCCGTGGCTCCTTGAGGGGTCGGTCTTGCTCGATCCGAGGAAGATGAAGCGGTGGGCGCTTGACAACTTCGGCGGAATCTGGCGCGGGAAGCCCTCGGACGCCGACGACGTGCTCCAGTACATCAAGCTGGAGGGGGCCACGAAGCCCCGCTACCAGGGGACCGACGTGGTTGGTCTCCACGGCAACTCGTTTGTCCTCCCTGATCGTTGCATCGGGCCTCGGGGCTGGGTCTACACGACGCCGGCCATCGAGACACACTTCGGAGCCAACGTCGGTGTGCAGGACGAGTGGTGGTCCTTGAAAGCCCTCTCCGCTCTGCGTGACCTCCACGACCCTGCCGTCATCACACCTCTGCTCGGCTGGGTGGCCGCTGCGCCACTCCGGTCGCTGTGCTCACAGTTCCCGATCATGGCTCTCGTGGGTGGTGCCGGCTGGGGCAAGACGACCCTCGCTCAGTCGGTGCTGGCCGCCTTCGGGTTCTGGAACGCCCAGCCGATGACGCTCTCGTCCATGACGCCGTTCGCCATCGCCGCTCTGGCTGGCGCAACCAACGCCTTCCCCGTGTGGCTGGACGAGTACCGGCGAGGCACACGCGACGAGAGCCGGCGCTTCCTGGAGCAGATCGTCCGTGACGCCTGGGACGGTTCGTCCGGGATGAAGGGGTCGGTGAAGTCCTCGGGTGGGATGGAACTGGTGAACTATCAGGCGTCGGCGCCCATGCTGGTCACAGGCGAGGACATGTTCACCGAGCAGTCCCTAGCCGAGCGGACAGTCGCCATCGAGATGCCGAGGGAGGGCCGTAACTCGTCGGCCCTGTCGGCGCTCCGCAAGCTGTCGAGTGGGGGTCTCGGCTACGACTACCTCCAGTGGCTCCTGCGCCTTATCAGCGTGGATGAGCTACCGGCGCCGCCGGAGGAATCGAACCGACATGATCTCTGCATGTCGACAGTGCGGTGGGGCTGGGACCTCATCCACCAGTTCGCAGCCGAGCTTGGCGTGGACATGGGTGACCTGGATCTCAGTCGTGCCGAGTCGAGCTTCGAGGAGATGGACTCCTCGAATCCGTACGAGCAGGTTCTCCGTGAGGGCCTCAACAAGATGGCCCCGGACGGGAGCCCGATCGTGTGGGTAGACGGCCCGGACATCTGCTTCCGGTCTCAGGCCCTCGTGACCTGGGCAAGAAACGAGACGGACATCGTGCTCCCCGGCAAGTCGAGGGCGATGAACGCTTGGCTGAGGGAGAGGTGGCCGATGAAGGAGAACAGTAGGCTCGTGTCCCCCCTCCGTAGCTTCCGGCTCTACGGCGCTGCGGCCGACATCGCCGCCGACTGATCCCCGAAGGAATAGGTCATATGACCTATTCCACTAGACTAGGTGTCTCGATACTGTCAGACTCACCAACAACGAGAGGCGGAGAGTTGCTGCATACCGAGGTGGTGGAGTCAGCGGTACGTGAAGTGCTGCGGTCACAGGCGGGAAGCCCCGAGTTCAGCCAGATGGCGGACTACTACCGGGGATGGGCCAACGATGGCGGTGTTCGTGTGACCGACGACGAGTTGCGCGGGGCCTTGACTGCCCTCGCCCTGCTCTGGAGACGCGCATCGGCGTGGGGCCTTGGCACCAAGTTCTTGGAGATGCTCGGGGAGTGCGGAGCCTTCCTCACGACGATCAACCGCTCCAGGGAACTGACCGCTGACGAGGAAGCGGACATCCTCCGCTACTTGGAAGCAATGGCTGACGACAACGAGAAGGAGGATGGCAAGTGATCGTATCCGATGATGCTGCATGGATGAAGAACGCCAAGTGCTCGGGCGCCAAGACCGATCTCTGGTTCCCTGAGTTGGGCCAGAGCACTGTCCACGCCATCCGGGTCTGTCAGGAGTGCCCGGTGAAGCGTGAGTGTCTCAACTACGCGCTGGACAACGAGATCCTCCACGGTGTGTGGGGAGGCAAGAGTGCTCGGGAGCGTTCCAAGATACTCGGACGGTTCGTCCAGACCAGGAAGCCGGCGGCGTCGTGACCGAGACCACAGAGCGCGTGAAGCACCCCGCCCGCTACAGCAACGAGTTGGTGCCGGTCCTGGTTGACATTCTCCGGAAGGAGTCGAGTCGCCCGGATGCCATGCCGGCCTCACTGGTGCTCGACCCGTTCGCCGGCACCGGCCGCATCCACGAGATTGCGGATCTCGCCGGCTGGGGGTCGACGGGCGTCGAGATCGAGCCGGAGTGGGCGGCGATGCATCCGGCGACGGTGCAGGGGAACGCCTTGCACCTCCCCTGGCTGGATGGGGAGTTCGATGCGGTGATGACATCGCCCACCTACGGCAACCGCTTCGCTGACCACCACAACGCCAATGACCCCAGCCAGCGACGCTCGTATACGCACGACATCGGCCACAAGCTCCACGAGGACAACTCGGGGGCGATGCATTGGGGGCCGAGGTACCGCGACTTCCACCGCGATGCGTGGAAGGAGTCGGTGCGTGTGCTCCGGACCGGAGGCATCCTCGTGCTGAACATCTCGGACCACATCCGCAAGGGGGAGCGCCAGGCTGTCACAGGGTTCCACATCCGGGCTCTGTGCCACCTCGGGCTTGACGTGGAGGACATCGACATGGTGTCCACACGTCGGATGAGGTACGGAGCCAATAGCGACGCACGCCCGATCGGGGAGTACGTCATCACCTTCCGCAAGGGCTGGCACCTCTAGTGGCCTTTGCGTGGTGGAAGCTGGCAGCTTGCCGGGACCTCAACACCGACCTGTTCTTCGATGAGGACGAGTTCTCCATTCGGAGAGCGCGGGAGGTGTGTGGGTCATGTCCGTGCCTCAATGCCTGCCTGGACACGGCCCTTGAGGTGTCGAGAACCCTGTCGGCGGCGGGTACGCCCCACCACGACGTGGGAGTGTTCGCCGGCCTGACAGGGCCAGAACGTCAAGACCTGATCCGTCCTGCTACAGTGGGACAGTCCGATGAAGGGATGAACTAGTGACGACCGAGAAGCAGATCGTGGACGCCGTGGTGGCGGACCTCCAGGGCACGGCGCTCGCCGGCCTCGTGTACGAGACGTGGAAGTACGTCGAGCCGAGGGCGCTCCGGGCCGACGTGTGCCCGGAATGGCTCGTGGTCTACCCGACCCGCATCCAGCACGAGGTGATGTCCACCAAGTCGTCCTACGACGACTACACACGTCTCCGGGTCGAGTGGCGCTCCGAGGTGTTCAGCGGGCTGGAGCAGAACATCGGGGACCAACAGGCAGCGGAGGCTGGCCTGAAGGTCTACTCGCTGATCCGTGCCCGCCTGGAGACCTACGGGGCCGGCGTGCCTGGCCTCGATGCCAACGTGACGGCCGAGTTGTTCGAGAGCCACTTCGGCATCGGCACCAACGGCATGTGGTTTGGGTACGTCCTCATGGACGTGGAGTCGTTCGGAGGCGTCCTGTGAGTGACCTGTACGACCTCTGGCCGACGCCGGCACCAGAGAAGCACGAGGAGCCGAACACTCTCCGGTTCGTCCGCATCCTCTGTTCGGCGTGTGGTCGTGCTGAGGCTGCGTTCTCCTCCGGGTTCTGCCTGGAGTGCAAGCGTATCCACCACGCCGTCAAGTGCTGGAAGAAGGAGCACGAGTCGTGACCTCGATGCGTCTCAAGGCGGTCTACAACTCGAAGAAGTGGAGGACGGAAGTTCGCTCCGAGGTGTTGCGCCGCTGCCACTTCCGGTGCGAGGCAACCCGCCTCAACGTGTTCGGTGAGTACGACCGCTGCCGCACGGTGGACATCGTGGCCGGCGGGGACAAGTCGCTCCTGATCGACCACATCGACCCGTTCCACCCGGACCCGTACGACATCGACAACCTCCAGGCCCTCTGCTCGGAGTGCTCGGGCCGCAAGGACGGCGGACGGAGGCGGTCGTAGTGGGTGTCGGAGGGCGGAGGCCCAACACGATCTCCCCGGCGGTCAAGGACCGCGACCGCATCGTGGACCCGTCCCAGGCCGGCGGCTACATCGTGGCCTTCGAGCCGCCCGACGAGTTGAGCAAGGGCGGCCGTGACATCTGGGAGACGATCACGCCCGAGTTGGTGAAGGGCCGTGTCCTCCGCATGGACGACATCCCCATCCTGATCGAAGCGTGCGAGGCGTGGGCGCTCACCCGGACCTTCCGTCGGCAGTTGTGGAAGGCCGTGCAGATGTACGAGGAAGTGGCCGAGAACGAGCCGAAGGACCCGGCGGAGTTCGAGGCGTGGTCCGCCAAGCTGGACGCTGCGTCAGCGGTGGTGAAGCGGACCCGCTCAGCGTGGGTCGCTGCCTACCGTGTGGCGTCCTCCGCTGCCGGTGATCTCGGTCTCGGGCCGACGGCGCGTGTGCGTCTCGGCCTTGCCCAAGTCCAGGGGCAGTCGCTCCTGGAGTCATTGACGGAAGGTGCTTCCTTCGGAAGTATCCCAGGACAGGGGGACAGTCAGTGAGCAAGAAGCGTGAACCGTCGGCTGACGAGTGGGAGGACGTGGCGAACGACCTCTACGACCTCGTGTGCGAACAGATCGGGTGGGATACCGAGGCGTGCGACGAGTTCCGCCGCCTGTCCGCTCAGGCGTACGAAGCGAGGGAGCGGTGAAGGTCATCTCGCTTTTCAGCGGCGTGGGTGGTTTCGATCTCGGTCTCGACTGCGCCGGGATGGAGACCGTCGCTCAGGTCGAGTGGGACAAGTGGTGCCTTTCGGTCCTTCGTCGGCGTTGGCCGAGCGTTCCCAAGTGGGGCGACATCTCGAACGTCCATGGGTCCGACCTCCCGCGGGCGGACGTCGTGTCGTTCGGTTCCCCCTGCCAGGACTTGTCGATTGCCGGTCAGCGCGCCGGCCTCAAGGAGGGCACGCGCTCCGGACTGTTCCTGGAGGCCACCCGAGTCGTGAAGGAGATGCAGGATGCAGGAAACCCCCCCCGTTGGATCATCTGGGAGAACGTCGCCGGAGCCCTCAGTAGCTCTAAGGGCCGTGACTTCGGGACGGTCCTCGACAAGCTGGCCCAACTCGGGGCGGTGGACATCCAGTGGCGAGTGCTGGACGCTCGCTTCTTCGGAGTCCCCCAGCAGCGCCGACGGGTGTTCGTCGTCGCTCGTCTCGATCCTGGAGCCCGAGGTGGACGAGCGGTACTTCCTGTCTCCCCGCGCCTGCCGGGGGATTCTCCGGCGAGCCGCTCGCCGGAGGAGGAAGTTGCTGCCCTCACTGCAAACGGCGTTGGAACGTGTGGCGCAGACGACAACCAGGCCCAAGCCGGGCACCTGATCCCTGACTACGTCGGCAGCCTCACAACTCGGATGCTCGCCTACGGCAGCCCCGAGGTGGATGGGGGGCACTACCTCCCCGATGGCCCGGGCGTCCGCCGCCTCACTCCTCTGGAGTGTGAACGTCTCATGGGATGGCCGGACGACCACACCCGTTGGGCTGACGACGACAGCGAGATTGCCGACTCGCACCGCTACCGGATGTGCGGCAACGGCGTGGCCTCCCCGGTTGCGCAGTGGGTGGGGGAGCAGATCGTTCATGCCTGCTGATCCGAGGGAGGTTCATTGGTTCATCCGCAACCTCCGCCACACCAAGGGCAAATGGGCGAACACCCCTTTCAATGTGTTGCCCTGGCAGGACGACCTCATCTCGTCCCTGTTTGAGTTGAATCCGGACGGCAGTCGGGCCAAGCGGAGGGCCTACATACAGTGTGGGCGCAAGGCCGGCAAGTGCTCCAGCCCCGACTCACCTGTCCCTACCCCTGACGGGTGGAGGACCATCGGTGACCTGGCTGTTGGTGATCGTGTGTTCGCTGTGGACGGGACGCCTACGACGGTAACCGCCATTGGAACTTGGACCGACAGACCCATGTGGCGGCTCCACTTCAATGACGGGACAACGGCCGACGCTGACGAGAATCACGAGTGGCCGGTCTACTTCTCTCCTGGTGTCAGGAACCGGCCGAACAGGTCTACAAGGTGGATCGTTGACCGGCTCAACTCGTCCAGCAGCGGTGTGTCTCTCGTTCAGAACGCCGCTGTCCAGTTCCCCGAGGCGGACCTCCCCATCCACCCCTACGTCCTGGGGATGTGGCTCGGTGATGGGTCGAGACACTTCGGCTCGATCACGTCGATGGACTGGGACGAGTTCGCCCCCGCCATTGAGTCACTGGGATACGAACTGTTGCCGGTCCAGCCCTCATCTGTCAGGGAGGGTAATCGGGCCACGAACCGGACCATCTCCGGGCTGAGTGCTGCCTTGAGGGATGAAGGTCTCTTGCTCAACAAGCACATCCCTGACGCCTACCTCACAGCTTCCGTCGGCCAGAGGTTGGATCTGTTGGCCGGGATCATCGACACGGACGGCTACGTCAGCAAGTCCAACGATCGCACGCCTGTAGTAGAGATCACGCTCTACCACGAGCGCCTGGCAAACGATGTGCTGGCCCTCACCCGGTCCCTGGGCTTCCGCCCGCTGTTCAAGAAGCAGGAGTGCCCTGGGGCAAAGTGCGGGTGGAAGTGGACGGTCTCCTTCTACGCAGAGAGGCACGAGCTTCCCCTTCGGCTCACAAGGAAGCTGGATCGGATCCCCGTCACACTCAGCGGCCGCGGGAGGCGCCACCATGTCGTTGGATGTGAGCGCCTGCCAGACGGACCCTCAATCTCCATCGAGATCGACCACCCCTCCCATGTGTTCATGGTCGGTGATGGCTACGTCCCTACCCACAACTCAGAGATCGGAGCCGCCATCGGGCTCGCCCTCCTGGTCTGTGACAAGGAGCCCGGTGGCGAGGTCATCATGGCCGCCGGCAAGCGTGACCAGGCGCGCATCATGTTGGACGTTGCCAAGCGGATGGTCCGCTTCTCGAAGATCAACGGGACGCCCCTGGAGAAGTTCCTGACGCTGCGCCAGGACGGGATCTACTTCCCCGAGCTGGACGGCGTGCTCAAGGTCATCTCCGCCGACGGCGAGAAGGAGCACGGGGCGAACCCGCACGCCGTCATCATGGACGAGCTGCACGTCCTCGGGGCCAAGCGCGACCTCTGGGACGCTATGGAGACCGCCCAGGGCGCTCGTGAGAATCCTCTGCTCATCTCGTTCACCACGCCGGGGCCGGCTCCGATCGGGATTGCCTACGACGAGTATCGCCATGCCCGCCAGGTCATGGCCGGCGTCATCAACGACCCGACCTTCTTGCCGGTGATCTTCGAGGCCGACCGTGATCTCGACATCGACAACCCGGAGGCGTGGAGGCAGGCCAACCCCTCGTATCCGATCACGCCCAATGAGGAATGGATGGAGGCCAGGGCCAAGGCCGTGCTCGACGGCCGTGCGCCGGAGTATGTGTTCAGGCGTCTGCAACTCGGGCAGTGGTGTACCACCCCTGACACGATTGTGACCCTGGCCGATGGGTCGTGGGTCCGGGTTCGTGACCTGTTCCCCGGCGATGTCGTCCTGGCCTTCGATGAATCGTCGGGCTCCTTCGAGGGGCGCGAGGTATCGAACGTCGCCCACATGGCTCCCTCTACCATCTATCGGGTAGAGACCAAGCGTGGGCATACCATCCGTACCAACCCAGAGCACCCGTTCTGGGTCCGCGACGCCGACA
>Ga0116152_10003817_pt1 | contig 12024 bp, 11 predicted proteins | sample AD_UKC119_MetaG_FD_89894 | JGI IMG/M metagenome (GOLD analysis project Ga0116152, IMG submission 89894) | Active sludge microbial communities of municipal wastewater-treating anaerobic digesters from Hong Kong - AD_UKC119_MetaG | ecosystem: Engineered > Bioreactor > Anaerobic > Digestate...
CCGTCCTTCTCCGGAACGAGGCGGAAGGCGGCGCCGCTCCCGAAGCAGTAGGTGCGCACGGTGTCGATGGTTTCTGGGTTCACCGCCGCGGAGATGCATACGGCGCTCCGCTTCCGGTCGCGGCACATGGCGGCGGCCTCGGCGGTGGCGGTGGCGCCGTCGTAGAGCGAGGCGTTGGAGGCGGCCATGCCGGTCACTTCTGAGATCATCGTCTGGTACTCGAAGATGCTCTGTAGCACGCCCTGGCTGATTTCCGCCTGGTAGGGCGTATAGGCCGTGAGGAAGGTCTCCTTCGCCACGATGCTTTTGACGATGGCGGGGATATAGTGGCTGTAGGCGCCGGCGCCGCGGAAGACATGGCGGAAGCGCACGTTCCCGGCGGCCATGTCCTCCATCGCTGCCCGCGCCTCCAGCTCGCTTATCCCGGCGGGAAGATCAAGCGGCCGCGAGAGCCGCACGGAGGCCGGGATGGAAGAAAAGAGCGCGTCGAAGCTATCGTATCCGGCCTCGCGCAGCATGTCCCGCTGTTCGGCCTCGGTGTTGGGGAGATAGGAACCCATCGTGTTCACCTGATTTCATTGAAGTTTTGGAAGGAGGGGAAAAGCGGAGTCACGCCTCCTCCTGCGTGAAGGCGACGTAATCCTCGGCGGAGAGGTAATCCTCCGTATCGGCCACGTCTTCCACGCGGATGAACCAGGCTTCGTAGGGGGCCTCGTTGATCAGCTGCGGCGCGTCGAGCAGGGCCTCGTTGATCTCGGCCACGCGGCCGGTCACGGGGCTGTAAACGTCCGAGACGGCCTTGACGGATTCCACGTCCGCGAAAGGCTCGCCGGCGACGACGTCGTCTCCGACCTCGGGCAGGTTTACGAAGACCAGGTCGCCCAGCTCATGCTGCGCGAAGTCCGTGATGCCGACGAGAACGCTCTCGTCGTCGAGCTCGCGGACCCACTCGTGGGATTTGGTGTAACTGAGTTCGGCGGGGTGGTTCATGGGGATTACCTCCTGAATACAAACAGATTTTTTATTCTAAAAAATACCGGACGTTGGTTCAGGCGCGCTTGTAAAAGGGAAGGGGTACGATTTCGGCCTCGACGCGGCGGCCGCGCACTTCGACCTCGACCGTTTTCCCGACGGCGTAGGCGTCCTTATTGAGGATCGCCATCGCGGCGGGGTAGCCGAGGTACGGGCAGTGGGTGCCGCTGGTGGTGACGCCCACCTGCGCTTCGCCGGCGAAAACGGGCATGTGCTCCCGGACGATGCCGCGGCCGGTGACTTTCAGGCCCGCGCGCCTCCTGGCGGGAGCGCCGGCGATTTCGAGCGCGGCTTTGCCGATAAAGTCCGAGGGCTTTTTCATTTTGACGAAGATGCCGAGCCCCGCCTCGCGCGGCGAGATTTCCTCGGAGAGCTCGTGGCCGTAGAGCGGCATCGCGGCTTCCAGGCGCAGGGTGTCCCGGGCGCCGAGCCCGCAGGGGATGAGCCCGTCGCCCCTTCCGGCGTCCAGGAGAAGCTCCCAGAGCCGAGCCGCCTCGCCTGCGGCGCAGTAAAGCTCGAAGCCGTCCTCGCCCGTGTAGCCGGTGCGGGAGACGAGGCACTTGACGCCGCCGACATTTCGGCCGGCCTTAAACGTATAATATTTTTCGGGAATGTCGTTTTGATCCGCGAGACGGAGAAGAATTTTTTCCGCGAGCGGGCCCTGCAGCGCGAGCTGCGCGACCGTGTCGGAGATATCGGTAAAGTCCGCCTTTTCGCGGTGCGCCTGCATCCAGGCGAAGTCCTTCTCCCGGTTGGAGGCGTTCACGACGAGAAGATAGCGCGTCTCGCCCGTCCGGTAAACGAGCAGGTCGTCCACCGTGCCGCCGCGCTCGTTGCACATGGGGCTGTAGCGCGCCGCGCCGATCGTGAGATCGGTGAAGTCGTTCGTGAGCAGGCGGTTTACTTCCGTGAGAGCCTCCGGCCCCTCGCAGAGGATTTCGCCCATGTGCGACACGTCGAAGAGCCCGCATTTCGTGCGCACGGCCATGTGCTCGGCGATGACGCCGCTGCCGTACTGCACGGGCAGAAGATACCCGCCGAAAGAGACGATCTTTCCGCCGTATTTCAGGTGTATGTCGTAGAGAGGCGTCTTTCTGTCCATATCATTTCCCTCCAACAAAAAAATACATGACGTTACACCTCTATGTGCTGTCATGTATCCCCGGATTTCCCTAAGCGGTAACATCATAACATCCTGCTTTTTTTACGTCAAGGCAATTAAAGGACAAAAAACATGGTTCAAAGCGGTTTTTTTTGTCTTGATTTGTGCGTTTCGCCCGAATGGACGGAGAAGACGGTTCTGCGGGCTCCGTCCGCGGGCGAAAAACACCGGGGCGCGGGCCCGCCCGGCCTGAGGTGGAAGCGCGCCCGGCGAAAAAGTTTTTTGCGCGGCGGCATTGTATTTTCCGGCACGGCATGATATGATTAACACTGTTAATCAAGCGGTATGCTTCCCGAAAGGAGAATCTCGATGAAACGCCCCCTGGCCCTTGCGCTCTCCGTGCTTCTGCTCTGCGGCACGGCCGCGGCCGCGGCCGACACCGCGCCGCCGAATCTTTCCTCCGTCGCCGTCACGGATACGCGCGTGAAGGATAACGACGAGCAGTTCTATCTGGTGGTGGAGGCCTCGGACGCGGGCAGCGGCATCGACCATATCACCGTGCGATTTGAAAACCCCGAGAACGAGCGCACGTACAGCAAGGTCCTGCGCCCCTCCGACTATTCGGACGGCGCCTACCGCGGCTGGCTGAGTATCAATTACTACGAGCCGGACGGCGTCTTCCAGCTCGACCAGGTGACGCTCATGGACAACGCCGGGAACCGCCGCATCTACTGCCGTCGTGAGGACGTGACCAAGAACAACAAAAAAGTCGCCCTGCCGTCCAACCCGACGATTACGATGCAGAACGGCTTCACGACGCTCGACGAGACGCCGCCGGTCCTCGTGGGCCTCGCGCTGGACGACGTGACGGCGAAAAAGAACGTGGAAATCACCGTCACCGCGCAGGTGACGGACGATCTGACCGGCGTGGACAGCGTCCAGGCGCGCTTTGAAAACGCGTCCGGCAAGGGGATCCTCGTTACGCTCGAGCGCGAGGGAGAGACGGACCTCTACTCCGGCACCGTGAAAAACACCTCCGTCAAGGAGAAGGGGGAATATACGCTCGTGCGCGTGACGGCGAGCGACCGGGCCGGGAACCGGGAGCGCTGGTACAGGAATCCGGCGGAGGGAAAGCTGCAGCTCACCGTGAGCGTTTCCTTCACGCTGCTTCCGTAAAACAGGGACAAAAAGGCGGGCCGGCAATGCCGGCCCGCCTTTTGCATTGTGTGCGGCGTTAAGGACGCTTCTTGCGCCGGAGATAGACCGCGGCGGCAAGAAAGGGGATGCCGACGGCCAGGAGCGCGTGAACGACGATGCGCGTGACTATGCGGTTAAAGAAGACCTCGGGGAACATATTGATCATGATGCTCGTGGCGGGGTCGAGAAGCCAGAGGTCGTTGCGGAAGAAAAGGTGGTGGAACGAGATCCAGAAGGACTCGAAATCCAGGAGCACCCAGACGCCGATCGCGAGGAGCAGCACGCCGAAGATCAAAGCGGCGTTGCGGTAGCAGCGGGCGAAAAACGAAAGCCGCCGCTCCTTCGCGGCGAGGAGGAGGAGAAGGACGGTCAGCGCCGTTCCGGCGAAGGCGAGCTTCTCGTAGAGCATCCAGCCCTGGAAAAGCGCCGCCACGTCCACCATGTGGGCGCGCTCGCGGAGGTTAAAGACCTGCCGCTCCGCGCCGTTCACGACGGCGGATACGTCCAGGTCCGGGACGTCGCCCTCCATATAGAGGAGCAGGCGCTCGGTCGCCGCCATGAGGTCCGCCTGGCTCATGCCGATGTCCCCGGCGGTGCCGAGCGCGGCGTACTCGGTCTCGTAGAAGCTAAGGTCCATGACGACGCCCCTGACGCAGGCGAAGACCAGCGCGAGGATCAGGAGAAAAAACACAGCGGTGCAGAAAAATTTTTTCATCGGTCGACATCCTTTCCGGCGCACGGCCGCAGGAAAAGCCTGCTCCGGGCGCTGGCCGTTTCGCGGGGTGGACGGACCCGGGGGAAGCGGCGACCCCGGTCCGCGGCCGGCCGATCCGGCCGCGGGAAACGCTCCTGTATTTTACTCCTCCCGCGGCGGTCCGTCAACAAACCTGGATCTTTTGGGCTTCCGGAAAGACCGCGGCCCGGCGGGCCTCGCTTCCCCCGCCATGCGGGGCCGGACGATGGAAAACGGATGCTTTTGCAAAACGGACGGCGGAACGGAATGTGGAATGAATATCGGCATTTGTTGTGAAACTATAATTTTACGATAAATTCACGGGGGAAGGCTTCCCTATTCTGCTCCGGGCCATTATAATTGATTCGATCTGGAATTTGATACGAGAGGGTTTTGAGATGGAGACGCTTAGGGCGAAAAAAGGTTTTATCTGCGATATGGACGGTGTGATCTATCACGGTGACCGCCTGCTTCCCGGCGTGAAGGAGTTTGTAAACTGGCTTTACCGGGAGGACAAGAAATATCTGTTCCTCACGAACGCAAGCGGCAGAACGCCGAAGGAGCTCCAGCAGAAACTCTGGCGCATGGGCCTTGACATAGACGAGAGCCATTTTTACACGAGCGCGCTGGCCACGGCCAAATTTTTGAGTCGGCAGAGTCCCGGATGCAGCGCCTATGTGATCGGGGACCCGGGACTGTTCAACGCCCTGCACGACGCGGGCATCGCGGTCAACGACGTCGACCCGGACTACGTGGTCGTGGGCGAGACGCTCAACTACAATTTCGATACGATCTGCCACGCGATGCGCCACGTGATGAACGGGGCGAAGCTCATCGGGACGAACACGGACCTCACCGCGCCCTGGGTGGACGGCATTCTGCCCGCCTGCCGGGCGCTCGTCGCGCCCATCGAGCTCACGACGGGGAAAAACGCGTATTACGTGGGGAAGCCGAACCCCCTCATGATGCGCACGGGCATCCGGATGCTGGGTGTCCACTCCGAGGAGGCGGCCATGATCGGCGACCGGATGGATACGGACATCATCGCGGGCATCGAGAGCGGCCTGGACCCGATCCTGGTGCTTACCGGCGTGACCACGCGGGAGGGCATGGGGCAATACCCCTACCGCCCGCGGCTGGTCCTGGACGGCGTGGGCGACATCGCGGAGGCGTAAAAGGCGGGGCGGGCCCCGACGCGAAACGGGATGCGGGGCGAAGCGGGCGTGACCATGCGGACCGCTTTGCCCGCGGCCGAGTGATTACGGGATCAATCAGAGGGGGCGCGGACGAAAGTCCGCGCCCCCTTTTTGACGCATTAAGGCACGAGATACGCTTCGCGTGGAGGAAGCGATTCCCGCAATTGCACAGAGTTGGGGGATGCCGTACCATACAAAGCCGCCTTCGCAAGCTCCCCGCCTTTTAGGTCGCATTGTACCGAGCCTTCCAGAATGGCGTCCAGCGGGGCTGCTAAGCCTTCGGCGTCCGCCCGGCATACTACGCCGTCAACAGCGGGAAGAAGACGTAAATCATGATACGCTATCACTCCCACTGCCAGATCCTCCGGAAGCGTGATCTCTTCCGGGACGCGGTAGCAGTCGATGTCCAGCGAATGAAGTCGCGCGCTTCCCTGCTCTCCAAACACAAGGACGAACCTTCCGCACATGGCCTCCCGCTCCTCTTTGGGAAGCGTCGAAAGAAAACCACGCACGAGGGCGCTTACCTCCGCGCCCGTGCTGCTGCGCCAATGCACCGGCGAGAGTCGCAATATTAAGGATGTGGTTCGTTATCAAACAGGTGCGAGCATAGGATAGATCGCGGTGGCGATCAAAATTAATTCTATTACGATACGCGATACGATCTTCTGTTCAATGTCTTTTGTTTCCTGAGCATCAACCTCTTTCTTTCTGTACTGTATGTATTCAGTGACAAAAAACCATGCGCAAATGAACATAAGCGTAACCTGCCCCGCCAAGGGCATCTGCGCCGGACGCGGCGAAAAGTACGTGGCCCATGCCATGCCGGCTACCAAACACTTTAACAAAAATTTGATATCGTCGTACCTTTGTGGCATCCATTTTCCAGTTTAATACAAGCAATGCAACCAGCATTACCACCCCGACGGCGACAAGAATAAGCATAGATTTCGTCTCCTAATTTGTCCCATGTGGTCGTGATCATCGTTGAGGGCCATTCTGCTCACGTCCAAACCTCAGTTGTATCCGTTCTGACATAAGTGCTAAAACTACTATCTGGGTATAGGATATCTTTGTATTTATAGCCGTAGTAACTCGGATCGTGATACATATCTCTGATACCATAGACACCGTAATATGGGCTTCCAAGGTCTATTGCCAATTGTATACATGCGCTTGCGGCCGCCTGTCCCCCGGCAACAATATCGCCAAAGGCCACCAGCATGAGCGAATATAGCAGCGAGTTGCTAAACGTCCGGATATCTTGCTCGACCTCAATGTCCGGATAGCTTCTCCCCATAAATATCCAAACTGTTTTCGCCCCGCCCGTGCTGTCAGCGCCGTTAATTTGATAAAATACATACGCTTTTTTCATAGAAATCTTTACAGGCGTACCATTGAGTAAAATTTCATTGCGAGCTGAATCAAATGTAAGACGATCAGTCTGCGTTCCCTCTGTAATGTCCAGAATACGGATTCCGGCGTTATCGACAGTTTCAACAATTCTGGCTCTCGTGCCGTCGGGCAACGTATAGGTCAATGTAGAACCATCCAACCGGACATTGTGCATATTGGGATCAGCTGCAAAGGCAGTTGCTAGATTGGAAATTCCGAACCCTTCAAAGGTCATCTCGCTGCTTTCTATAGGAAGGGTTTTTACTTCTCCATATTCCGGGTCTTGCATTGTAAATATCCTTGGATGAGAGATCCACTGTAATCGTGCTTCCATTTTCATTGGTTGCCTCTACCACACTGGGACCAGCCGCAACGGCAGAAATTGGAATGCAAAAAGAGCACATTAAAGCTGCACTAAGCACAATTAGAGATAATCCGCTTTTTCATTTTTGTTTTCCTTTCATCTTATGTGACTTACACGTTCCCGTCAAGCCGGAGGGTCCGGCTCAAACGGGGTTACCCCAAGGGTCTCACCTCCTTTCCACTTTCTGCGGGCGCCGCCGCAAGCGCGTTTTCGGGCGTATGGCGGCTGGGCTCCGGCTCCGGAGAAGGGGAATTTCTCCGGCTGCCCCTCGGGAACGGCCCGCTTCCGGCGGGCAATGCGCGCACGGGAGGCATGCCGCCTGAGTGCCCGGAAGTGCGCGGGAAAGAAGCACGGCCGCGCTCCGCGGGGCCCGTCCCCTGCCCCGCCGCGGCTATAACGCCCTTACCCCCTATATGTACGGAAAGCGGGAAACGGGGACATGAAAAACAAATATTTTTTTATTTTGTCGGAATGCACAAAAGATTTTGCCGAATTCAGGCAAAAAGGCGGCGCGGACTCTCGTCCGCGCCCCCCTTGCTTGCCGACCAGCTTAGCATCGGCCTTTGGAGCGTTTGTCGGATGGAATTTAGCTCTCCCGGGCTGACCTTACTTTCTGATAGAGAAGATCGCCTCACAGAGATTGGGAGGGTTTTGATCGGGCAAGACGTTCCGCCAGGATCTTTTTCAGTGGTTCTGCGCAATTTGTCCGGCGATCGAGGCGCTTTTCTTGAACGGACGGCCGGGCGCCGCACCGAACAGATCCCGTACCGCGCTTCCGCACCGCGTTCCGAATTGCAAAGTTAAATCAGATCGGATTTTTGGAGCAGTCTCCGGACCATGACCGCGCCCTCGGCGCGGGTGATGCCGGCCTTCGGCGAAAGCGTCGTCTCGCTTGTGCCGGTGGTGATGCCCGTCCTGATGCATGCCGCGCTGCCGTCGGCCGCCGCTGTTCCCAGGGCGCCGTCGGCGGAGGAGGGCGTCACCGTGCTTCCGGCCTCCGCCGTGCCCGTGAAGGTCGGCGTCGTGTCGCTCGTGATGTCGTCCGTATCGGAGGCGCCCGTGTCGAAGGCTGCGGTCAGATCGGGTGTCGAGGGCGCGGCCGGAGCGGCTGTGTCGATCACGATACTCTTGCTTGCCCCCAGCGAACCCGCCGCGCCCGGCGCCGGGAGAGTGAGGCCCGCGTCAAATCCGCCGCTTTGGATCGTACCTCCGTTCAGGCTGAGCGAATCTGTGCCGGCGTAGTCCAGGTCGCCGCTGGTATCGCCCGCCTGAACCGTGCAGGAAAAGACCAGCGCGGCCGTTCCGGAACCGGACGCATAGTCTGCGGCCCGATCCGTCGTTCCGGTTTCCAAAAGGATCCCGGGCGCACCCGTCACGTCAACGGCGGAAGAGAAGGTCACCGTAACGGAGACGGTATCTCCCGCCCGGTAGCTGCCGTTCGCCGTCGGGCTCGAGACGGAGACCGCAACCGCGACGTCGTCGTCCGCGATGGTGACGGTCTGCCGCTGCGTGCCGTCTTCAAAGCCCTTTGAAACCGACGAGATGTCGATGACGATCGTTTCGCTGCCCTCAAGGATGCTGTCCTGAGTCGCGGTGATGCCCACCGCCGCGCCGGCGGAGAGGCTGCCTGCCGGGATGGTGATGCTCGCGCTGGGCGCGCCGTAATCGCTTCCGCCGGTCGCGGTTCCCGAATAGGACAGGCTCACGGCCACGTCCTGGGTGGAAGCTTCGGACAATGTGGCGGTGATCGTCGAGGCGCCGCCGTTTTCGGAAATGGAAGAGGCGCCCACATGCAGCGTGACCGTGGGGAAGGCCGCGATCGCGATGGCCTTGTTTGCGGCGAGCGAGCCGGAGGCGCCCAGCGCCGGGAGGGTCAGAACGGCGTCCGTGCCGCCCGCCGCCTTGATCGTTCCGCCGCCCGGCGCGAGCGCGGAAGCGGACGTATAATCGAGGTCGGCCGACTCGTCGCCCGCCTGCGCCGTGTAGGAGAAGGTCAGCGTGTCCGTTCCGGAACCGGATGCGTAATCGATTGTTCTGTCGACAGGTCCGGTTTCCAGCGTCAGCTGCGGCGTCCCGGTGACGGAAACGGGTTTCGAGAAGGTGACGCTGATTGCGATTTCATCGCCGATGCCGTAGGTGCCGTCCGCCTTTGCCGAGGTGACGTTCGTCACCGTGGGCGCAGCCTCCGCGATGTCGATGCTGACGGTGCCGAGGGTGACGGTGGTCCCGCCGCCCGTGCCCGTGTTGCCCCCGTCGTTGGCGGTGAGGGTAAGGGTCGCCGCGTCGTTGCCGCTCACGCCCGCCGGGCCGGTATATTGGATGTTGGAGGCGGTGTTCAGGTAAGTGTCGATGGAGGAAGCGGTCCCGGTCAGGGTCAGCGCCGCGCTTCCCGAGCCTGAAACGGCCACGCCGCCGCCCGAGGAAGCTGAAAGGGTGCCGCCGCTCGCCGTCAGGGTCAGGGAAACGTCGTTCGTGCCCGAGTCCGCGTCGGAAAAGGTCGCCGTCGAGAGGTCCACGTTGCCCGCCGTGTTTTCGGCGGCCGTGATATCGGAAGGAAGCCCCGTGACGGCGGAGTCATCGTTCACCGGCGTAATGGCGACGTTCACGGTCTGCGCCGCCGATTGCGCGCCGTGGGCGTCGGTCACTTTGTAGGTGAAACTGTCGGAGTCGTTGGCGTTGCCGGCGGGCGTGTAGGTGAAGCGGTTGCCCGAGGTGACGGCCGCCGCGCCCAGGCTCCCCTGGCCGGCGATCTCGTACGTCAGCGCGTCCCCGTCGTCGTCGGAGCCGATGAGGTAGCCGGACACGGCAGTGTCCTCGTCGGTGGTCCAGCCGCGCACCGTGGAAGGGACATAGTTGGAGGCGTCCATATTGGTAATGGCCCCGTCGTGATCTCCGGTTTCATCCGTGGCAGCCGACGCGTTCGCATCGTTAAAACTGTAGTGGAGAACCAAGCTGCCGTAATTCGGATGGCTGGAATCAACTTCACGGTACATCCAATTTTGAATGGTTGTTTGCGTCAGGGCGGCGCTGTAGACCTGAATCTCGTCGAGATAGCCGCCTAAAAAATCACTGCTTTTACCGCCGAAATACACGCTCTGACTGTTGGCGGCGGCCGAAGCCGTGGTTGCGTTGAGCGTCATCGTCAGATACGCTTCGCCATCCACATAGGCGGTCACTTGTGTGCCTGACTTTGTGAATGCAAAATGATGCCATTGGTTGAGAGGAATCGCCGCACCCGCATTTGTCTGCCAATCTGAGCCCTGCTTGTTGCAGGCGACCAGCAGGCGCCCGTCTGCGCATAGATAGATGTACATTTTGAACTCGCCGTTCTGGGAATCCATGTTGTACAGAACCGACGCCTGGGCGGTCCCCTGGTAAAACCACATGGAAATCGTCATGTTCGAGGCGCCGGAGAAATCCAGGCCCGTGTTGTACGGAACCACTATTTTTTCATCCGTGCCGTTAAATTCCATCGCCTTGCCGAAGCCCGCCGTGGGGGCGGCGTTTGCTATGTAGGTGAACAGATCCTCGCCCGTGCCGGTCCCACCCTCCGTTGTCACCGAGACGTCCGCGGCGCCCGCTGTCCCTTCGGGCGTCGTCGCCGTAATGGTCGTGTCGTCCACGACCACTACATTTGCGGCCGCCGTACCGCCGAAACTGACCGACGTGGCGCCTGTAAAATTTGTGCCCGTGATGGTCACGTCCGTCCCGCCGGTCGAAGGGCCGCTGGTCGGGGAGACCAGGGTCACGGACGGTGTGGCGGCCGCCACGGTGAAGGGGACCGGAAATGGATAGAGCGTATAGGCGGTTGCGTTTGTTTCATCCACGTCCCAGTTCGCGATATCATTGATGGTCGCGCGCAGCTCGGCCGGCGTTCCCGAGGCCGTGGCGGTTGTTTTATATCTGAAATTGTCATACTCGGTCGGGCCCGCGCCGTAGACCCAGATTGCGTTAACGCCGTTGGTCAGCGTATCAGGCAGGGCGGAAGTCTGCGCTGCGGTCGCCGACCCGTCCCAGTTGCCCGTGGTGGAGCCGGTTTCGACGTTCCAATGGATGCCCGTTATGATCGTTGGGCTTGCCGCTGTTCCCTGATACAGAAACAACTGGTCTCCGCTATACGAAACCGTGTTGCCGTTATTTTCAAGCACGGAAACCGAACCGGTAGAGACGGCCAGGCTCCCGGCTTCAATAATTCCGTTATTGGTTGTTTTGATATGTACCACCGTACCGGCCGAAAGGTCCGAAGTGGAGGACCATTGCCAGACCCCGTCTCCTGTAATCGAATAGAACCCTGCGCCGTCGTTCCAGCCTTTGCCGGTGATATAGACGGACGTTCCCGCCGCGATGTCCTTGAGCAGAACGAATGAAAAATCGTCGTCTCCGTCCGAATTGATCCCGACGAAGGCGATGTCTCCGGCGCCGAGAGAGGTGCCCGCCGCGCTCGCCGGCAGCGTCACCGCGGGCAGAAGGCTCAGGAGCAAGGTCAGGGTCAGGGCAAAGGACGCAAGTTTTTTCAAAAGCTTCCGTTTCATTTGGTATCCTCCCGCTTCATAGTAGAATGGGCGTTTGCTTTTTTCTATGTCCCGGCGAAGCTGCCCTCAAAATGCGAAATATGTCTTCACGCGGTCGCCCTGCCGGACCGCTTTTTCATAGCCGGACGGGGGAGGGCATGGCAAAAAACGGCCCGGGATCCCGCTTCCGGTGACGGACGGTGATTGCGTTAAAATGGAAATAAGGGAATTTATTACATTTTGTTTATACGGAACCGCCATGTTGGTGTCAATTCTTCCGTTGTCAGAACGCGCGGATTTCAGTCGCATAAAGAGGAAAAGAGAGCCCGCGCTGCAGGACAAAACTGGCACGATCCGTGCCAGTTTTGTCATTGCCAGATTGCTCCGTTCCGTTGTCCGGCCGCCTGATTTTCGATATGCTGGAACCAGACGGAAGGCGGGGTGGTGTATATGGGTGTAATCGTCTGGCTGAAGACGGGTTTTTTTGAAAAGACGGC
>Ga0116152_10003821_pt1 | contig 12009 bp, 9 predicted proteins | sample AD_UKC119_MetaG_FD_89894 | JGI IMG/M metagenome (GOLD analysis project Ga0116152, IMG submission 89894) | Active sludge microbial communities of municipal wastewater-treating anaerobic digesters from Hong Kong - AD_UKC119_MetaG | ecosystem: Engineered > Bioreactor > Anaerobic > Digestate...
GAACGAAAAACAGTTGCATGGGACAAATTATTTGAACCTCGACGAACAACGAAAGAAGCAGTAGAATGCTCCCTGGAGAGAGTGAATATGGTCGAAATAGCGTTCCACGTTCCCGACGAGGCCCTTCTGGCCTTGAAGCTCGATCCCGAGGAGCTGAGCCGAGAGATGCGTATGGCAGCGGCGGTCAAGCTCTTCGAGATGGGAAGGCTATCGTCGGGAGCCGCCGCCCGGCTCGCTGGCATCCCCCGCACGCTTTTCTTGTCGAAGCTCGCCGATTACGGCATCGATACCTTCGATCTGACAGAGGAAGAACTGAAGAGAGAAACTCGATTTGGCTGAAGTCACCTGCAACAATTCTCCCGCTTCAATAACTCGACTCTACACCACGCCCCGATAGAACGCGAGCCTCCTCGCATACGGCCGAAAGAGCGCGAGCAGCCTCTCCTCTTCTTCATCGGACAGCGGCTCCGGATCTCGCCCAGCCTGGGCGAGGAGCCTGACCTCCTCGGGGGTGGAGCAACCGACGATGATGAGGGATAGGTCCTGAGATAAGGCGTACCTGAGCAGGAGCTCGGGTCCGATCCCGGCCCGAGGGTTGAGGTAGTGGGAGCCCCCCAGGACCTTCATCCCCACGACGGCGATCCCCCGCTCCTGGGCCTTCGGGAGGGTCCTGTCGAGAAATCCGCCGAGGACCCCCTCCAGAGGGTTCACCGGGATGAGGACCGAATCGACGGGCCAGTTTTCGACGGCGTAGGTGATGATGGAGGGGTCGTGATGACCGGTGACCCCGATGAGCTTGGTCAGCCCCGTCTCCTTCGCCTCGACGAAGGCCGCGAGAGCCCCACCCGGCCCCTCGATCTCCCGGAGGTCCTGGCGGGTCCTGACGTCGTGGATCTGCCAGAGGTCGAGGTGATCGAGGCCGAGGGTGCCCAGGGTCCGGTTCAGGTCGGCAGCTGCGCCCCCGGCGGTCCGGGCCGCCGACTTGCTGGTCTGGAATATCCGGCTTCTGAGATCTCGATGGGTCCGCCAGAAGGCGCCGTAGTAGCCTTCGCTCCCCGAGTAGGCGGGGGCGGTGTCGAAGTAGCCGATCCCCTGGGCCGCGGCCTCCTCGATCACCCGCGCCGCCCGCGCCTCCTCGCCGTAGGTCCGGAGGACCCCCTCGCCGCCTAGGCCGACCGCGGTGACCTTGCGGCCGGTCTTGCCGAAGGGCCGGGTCCTGATCATCTGCTTCAAACCCATCGCATCCTCCTCGAAGAAGGTTGATGAACGGGGCCAGAGCCGTCACGGGGCCTCAGCCTGCATCCTGTCGTTGTCGGCATCGACCAGCTTCAGCCCGGCCCGGGCCCGGCCCGCACAAGCTCTACTTCTCGCCCTTCACCATCACCTTGCCGGCGGTGATGTCGGCTGGGAGGGGGAAGTAGTTCGACAGGTTCTCCTTCACCCACTCTGAGGCGATCTCGTTCGACCGCTCGGCTCCGCCCTCTTCGTCGAAGAAGTTTATGAAGGCCACAAGGCCGTCGCCGCAGTCCACGCCGTAGTACTTGATGAACCCAGGGATCTCTCTGATCTGAGGCAAAAACCTGTCCTCAACGAGCCTCATCACCTCGCCGACGCGGGCCTCGTCGGTCTTGTAGCGCCTTATGCTCAGAAACATAATTTCTCCTCCAATTGGGTTTATGGAACGCCTTTGATAATAACCTTATCCGAATCCAGAGCCTGCCACGATCTCCCTTCGCCCAATCCCGATGATCCGCTCGTCTCTTCGGGCAGCCTATCGGTTTTGGCGCCGCCCGCCCTTGTGGGGACCGGAGATATAAGGGGGAAAAGGGGGAAGAGAGACGATCGAAGGTCGCACCCTCGGCGCGGTGTTATCTCTAACCTCTATTCTGCTCCCGACTCAGCGATAACTGCCTGCATCATCCAATCCTCTCTTGACCACGACAACCCGGCTACCGGTGCCAGCGCCAGCCAGCACCATCTCCGCCGTCCTCCGCGGGGTGTGCTTGGCGGGAGGCGCGTACCCCATCCTGATCAGGAGCTGGGGGCAGTTGACGTCCAGAATCTCGGCCATCTTCTGGCGAAGCGAGTCGATCGCCACCGGCTGGCTGAAGAGGTCGAACCTTACGCCGAGCTTCGTCGCGGTCAGAAAGAGCTTCTCAAACCGCATCCCCGCCTCGACCCAGATCCGTTTGTCCTCGGCGTCTGTGCTAAAAATCCCGACGGCCGGCGACGCCTCCATCAGGGCCATCTCCTTCCGAGCCCTGGACGCGGAGGTGTCGAAGGTCCCGAAGATGAACTTGCCGAAGTAAGACTCAAAGTCCGAGTAGCCGAAGGCGTAGCCTGGCAGGCCGTCCCAGGCGTCCTCGTCGTTCGCCCTTATCCACCGGGCGAGATCCTTTCGGAAGGCCTTGTTCCCGAGCTGGATCCTGTGGGACTCTCCCAGGATCTCGGCCATCTTCGCCCTGTCTTTCGGGTCGGTGAGGACGTCGAGCCGGAACCCCCCGTCACCGACGGCCTTTTTCATCGCCTCTATCTTATCGGGCTCGATGGGTCGGTCATCGTAGGCGCCGCGGTTGGTATGCCTTTCTGTGATCTCGCGGAAGAGGTCGGGCGGGAACTGAGGCTTTGTCGCTCCATCCTCTTTGAACTTCACCACCGCGATCGTCTCCGCATCGACCCCGTCGGGGAAGCGCTCGACCTGGTAGCCCAGATCGAAGTGTTCCGCCGCGACGAGGAGGTTTGTGAGAAGGCACCCCAGGCTCATGTAGGTCGTCCTGTTGGTGGGCTCGACGTCCGGAAGGGTCCGGTCGAAGTCGATTTTCACCGTCACCACGTTCCCGTCTACGGCGAGCTTCCAGGGCTGGTTGTTCGGCCCAGAGGGGGCCAGAACCGCGTACCGAAGGAGGAACTTCAGCTTCTCATCCATCTCTGCCGAGGCGGGGTAGTCTCCAGCGTCGACGTTCCAGGCGATCAGGTTTTTCTCTGCCATTCGAATCTACCTCTCACCACTTATTTTCACCTACGAGTTTTTGAGGCTTGTGGAATCACGATATTCTTAGAAGCTGGTGTTATCACCCGGATCGCTTGGGATTACTTGCACTGCGCTCTCAAAATCGGTATATACATCAAGTTCCAACCACAGTGCGAGATGATAGATAAGGAAAAGCTGGCTGCGGCCGCCGAGGAGATAAAGAGTTATTTCTCGCCCATCGAGTTTGATGAGTATGAGGCGGAGACGGGAATACGCGAGAGCGACTTCCGGGAGATCGTCCCTCAAGAGTTTGACGGCCAGATATTCGCCATAGACGGGAGCAATGTCGTCGTCTTCGATCTTGGATACGTCACCTTAAACCACATCAGGGCTGGTTATGTGGTTTATCACGGCACCGCGTGGCAGAAGACCGTAATAACCTACGACAATCTATTCAACGCGGATGTGGGTGATTATTCAGAAGACGATAGAGGATACTCCAAACAGTTTGACCATTACCTAAGGGACGAATTCAATCTTGAAGGTCCCTTTAAAATTGATTCCAAAAAAGAGCTTGATAGAATATCTACTTTTTTCAGAGATCTTCAGGAATACGTGTCCTTATATGAAGCCGTAAAAAATGCAAATGTAGAAGATGTCGTGCTCTACGATGGAAGTTTTTTCCTTTGGAGAGATCCTTATTATATAGAGGTACTCGACCTCATATTTGAAGAGGCAAAGAATAAGGGAGTTGACATCCTCGGTGTAAGCAAGTCTAGCAAACTCCCATTATCTCGCAGGACATCAAAGCCTCTCATCAGAAGCACCGATTATATCGGTAGTAGCTTAATCACAGATAAACCCTGGTTCGTTGAGCTGAGTGGAAAAAAAGTTATAAGGGACGAGTCTCGGCGGGGTAGAACCTACGTTGCCAAATTTCATCAACGTTCCACCCATGCTTTCAGGATCGATGCGCCAGAGCACGTTACAGATCACATTGAAGAGGCACTGAGTCATGTATCCGCCTATTCTCGATCAGCCGAAAGCTTGGGATACCCTCATGCCCTCTTCAGGGCTCATCAGGACATTATGATACCGATTCATGAGAATAACTTCATAAAGCTCTCCCTTTTCGAGAGTCTCAGGTCAAAAGGGCTGACCGAACAACAAATTCGCTGTGCTTTAAATTATCACGAAATTCTGGATGCGCTTCGGAGGAAGTAGTTATGACAGATCACTTAAACGATAAACCTCAAAGATCAGCAAACGACGGAAAGGACTTTCAGATTATAGAGAAAGATGATTATTCAAACCCTTACAACAAGATAATTTCCAAAAACGTAAGGGAATACCACTTCATCGTACCCAACAATGAATTGGTAGAGATTGGAGAGATTTTTTTTGTCCAAGACAAAGAGAAAAACATAAATTTTCTGACCAGGATCACCGACATCCAGCACGCTTCCAATTATGACGGCAATTGGGATACCATCATTCGAGGAAGTAACTTCTACGACAACGATCACATATTTAACAGAATTGTGGGGGAGCCACTTGGTTGCATAGTCAAAGAAGGCGACGAAAAGAAATTCAGAAAATCCAGGACCATTCCCACTAAATTCTCACGAGTGGAGAGAGCAGAGAAGGAACAGTTTCAGTTCCTAGTCAAAGAGATGGGTGACATCGAAGTAGGATGTCTCAGGAACGGAAGCAGGGATGTAAAAGGGATCCCAGTAGCTTTGCATAGCAATGCCATGGACCACCACATGGGTGTTTTCGCTACAACCGGGAAGGGCAAGTCCAACTTCATGAAAGTCTTCGCCGCTTCATGTATGAAGAAGGCAGCTCTTGGGGAATCGAAATTTGGGTTGCTTATCGTAGACCCCCACGGAGAATATCTTTCTGGTGGTGATGTTGGAAAGAAGGGCCTTCTTGACTTAGAAATTTACATGAGTGGGGGGTTAGTATGCTACTCCTCTGATCCTAGACAATTTAAGGAAAGTGCGTACGTATCTGAGTTAGTTATAGGAAAATCGGATATCAAGCCTAAAGATATTGGAGTTCTTTTCGATTGGAATCCTACCCAGAGAGAAGCCCTGGATGTAATTCCAAGAGCTTTCGAAAAAAATAGAAACTGGATAGATGACATACTGACGCTTGAAGGAATTAATAAAATGACAGGAGAAGGTGTACATGAAAAAACAATGGAAAAGCTTAATAAGAACATACGAACCGTTCTATACAAAAATGAGGCGATAATCAGCAAAGATGAACGGTCTAGTGTTAAAGGGATTATTGAACATCTAAAACAAGGAAAAGTTGTTTTGATAGATATTCCAAATCTTAGTGAGCGAAGCGAACTATTCATTTTGTCACTTATCTCTAATCGTATTCTCGAGAAATACAAACGTAACGCTTTTGATGGCATCAGAAGCAAGGGCTGCTTGATAACCATCGAGGAGGCGCAGAGGGTCCTCGGCGGAGGGGAGGGAAGCATCGTCCGGTTCGAGTCGATCGCAAGGGAGGGACGGAAGTTCGGCGTCGGCCTCTGCGCCATAACTCAGCAGCCAAAGCTGATCGATAAACAGCTTCTCTCACAGTTTAACACTCTCGTCATCCTGGGCCTTGCTGACAGAAACGATCGGACCCGGTTGGAGGATTCAGCGCAGCAGGACCTATCGTCTTTGGACGTGGAGATCCAGACCCTGGAGAAGGGGGAGGCGATCATCAGCACCCTCAACATACCCTTCCCGGTACCTACCAGTATCCACCTTTACGAAGACTACCTGAAAGAACTTACTGATAAAAAAGTAGATTATGGAGACGACCTAGACGATTCTTTCGATCCAGAATATTGAGGTGAGGAGATAAACCAAAGTTAAGGGCGGTGAGCAAATGAAAATAGTACACATGGCAGACTCGCATCTCGGCTTCTCAGCTTACGGCCGGTTCGATGATAGGGGAAGGAACCTCCGAGAAGAGAACATCTACAAAGGGTTCGATAAGACGGTGGACAAGATAATTGAGCTTCGGCCTGACGCCGTTGTCCACTCGGGGGACGTCTTCCATTACGTAAGACCTAGGATAAAGCCGCTCTACGTTTTTAAAAGGGCTCTGGAACGCCTAAAAGAAAAAGGTATCCCAGTGGTCTTAATAAGCGGAAATCACGATGCACCAAAGAACTATGTTACCTACAGCCCCTTCACCCTTTACGAGGCGGGGGACAAACGTCGGGAAGTCAGAGGAACAGAGCCGGTTAAGATTGCCCACCGAAATAGATACGAAAGCTTCGAAGTTGGGGACCACATATTCCATTGCATACCTTTCTGTCTTAATCCCGAAGATTATCAAAAGGAATTTGCAAAAATCCATTTCACAGGTAGTGACGTTTTAGTAATGCACGGGCTCATCGAAGCGTTGTGGCATCGCCGTCTCAGGACTGTAGGAGAACATGAGCTGAAGGAGAGTTTTCTGAAGAGCGATTTCTCTTATATTGCCTTGGGGCATTACCATGATCAGGCCAAAATCGCCCAGAATGCCTGGTACAGCGGTTCAGTCGAGTACTTCAGGTTCAGCGAGGCGAAGGACAAAAAGGGCATTCTATCGGTAGATCTGGAGAACGGATCAGTGGATCGAGTTGAGATTCAGGAGCAATACATGTTCGACCCCGAGCCTATTGACTGCGATGGTCTCTCTACTGAAGAAATTCTCGCATTAATTTTAGCTCAATGCGAAAAGCTGGGAATCGAAGAGAAAATCGTAAGAACACGACTGAAGGATGTCGCTAGAGAGGCTTACAGGGGTGTCGATCCGAAGGTTATGGGAGAGCTGAAGCGAAGAGCACTGCACCTTGAGATTCTCCCCGAATTCAAAGATGAAAAATGTGAGTGGGCGATTGAATCGATGGATTCAGCTCAGCTACCGCAGGAGTTTAAGAGGTTTATTGAAATGGAAGCCTCCAGGGATGGCATACCCACCACAATAAAAGAGGATGTCATATCTTACGGCACCGGATTGATGGCTAGGATCTCGGAGAAGAGAACGATGGGGAGCTTTGATGCATCTCAATAGCCTTCACATGAAAAATTTTAAAAAATATAAAGGCAAAGTACATATCGAATTTCAAGATCATCTTACCGGAATCGTGGGGAGAAACGGCTCAGGAAAGAGCACCATAGTCGAAGCTATTGCCTGGGCTCTATATGGTAGCAAGGCCTCAACAGTGAAGCGAGACTTCATAAAGAACGTCAACGCCTCCGAGAGGGAGGATTTGGAAGTAAGGCTAAACCTAAATGTAGACGGCAAGAATTTGATTATCGTCAGAGCCATGAGGGGAAAGAGCCTCTTGGCTGATGCAAAGCTCTACATTAATGGGAAGATTATAGCTACCGGAACAAGGGATGTGGACGCCCGCCTAGATGATATTTTGGGGATTAGCTTCCAAGACTTCATGAAGACCTTCTACGCCCGACAGAAGGACCTGGACAATTTGATCAGAGATAGAGGGTCGGAGAAAAGGGAGTATCTACTAACCCTTTTGGGTCTCGACAAGATCAGGGATAGAGCTATCGAGGAGATCAGATCAGATTTAAAAGATGTTGAGAATGATGTCGGGAGGCTTGAGGGGGCCCTTTTCGAGATCGGCGAGGTCGAAGAAATGATCGGTCTTCGCGAAAATGAGGTTGTCTCTGCGAGGGAGGAGCTTGATAAGTCAAGGGTCCTGGAGTCTGATCTCGTATCAGAGCTCGATAAGAAGCGAGAGGAGCTAGAAAGAGAAGCAGACCGGAGGCGAACCCGCGATAGACTCAACGAGGAGCTTGAACGGCTCGCTTTAGGTATCTTGGAGAGACAGAAGGCCATCTCGCTAGACGAAAGGAAACTACGCGAGATCGAAGAAGGAACGTGGCAACTATTTGAGCTAGAGCCGAAGCTGGCGAGGCTCGCGACGGCTAGAAAACAGCTGGAGGAGCTGGAGCCGAAGAGGTCGCTCCATCAAAAGCTTCTCGAAAAGATGGTCCGGATCGGAGCCGATCTAGAGAACAGGGCCCACTCCCTATCCGAGGCCGAGACGCGACTTGAGAGGCTGAAAAGTGAGAGGTCGGAGCTGGAGTCGATCCGACCCGCCGAGAAGGAGTATCGGTCCCTCCTCTCGGACCTTGAGGCGATCGAGGCGAAGAGGGACCGGTACCAGAAGCTCTCATCCCTCGCCGAGAGGGAGAGGGCGAGAAAGGAGGCCGCTGAGGAGAACGTCGCCAGGGTCGAGGAGGCCCTGAAGGAGCTGGAGGCGGCGAAGCTCAGGATTGCCGCGATCGCCCCAGCCGTTGAGAGGCGCCGCTCCCTTGAGGCCGAGATATCGCAGCTGGAGGAGGAGAGGGGGAAGAGGGACCGACTATCCGACCTGGAGGAGAGAGCGGCGGCCGTCAGAGCCAAAATCGACGGCCTCGTGGCACAGGCCTCCGGCCTCGACGACGAAATCTCCAAGCTCGGCGACCTGGAGGAGAGGGGTGCTGACCTCAGGGAGAGGGAGGAGGAGATCGATTCATTGGTCGGGGATCTCGAAGAGAAGCTCGCCGGGCTGAACCTGCGGCTGGAGGTCTCAAGAGGGGAGCTTTGTGAGGCCGAAGAGCAGAGGGCGAGGATCGAGGACCTCGGCGAGGAGAGCCTCTGTCCCACCTGCGAGAGGCCTCTCGCTGGCCAGCGCCACCTCCTCCTGGAGAAGTACCAGAGGGCGGCATCGACGGCCGAGGAGAGGATCTCGTCCCTCGAAGATCTGAAAAGAGAGGCCCATCTCCGCCTCGAGGGGGCGGCGAAGTCAAAAGAGGCGCTTAAAAAAGACCTCCTGGCTCTGACCGAATCAAAAGCCAGAAGGGGGGAGATCCTCGCCGAGAAGAGGGGGCTTCTGGCCCGGATCGCCGAGCAGACGGCAGAAGCCGAGACGATCGATTTTGACATAAAGGCCATCGGCCCCGTCGACTACGACCCCGACCGATTCGAGGAACTGGTGGCGGAGGCAGACCTGCTTTTACCGCTGGTCCAGGAGCACAACCAGCTTTCGATCCGAACCGAGGAGCTGCCCAAAAAAAGGACAGAGCTTGAAAAGCTGGCCGAGGCCCTGGAGAGGTCGGCCAGAAACCTGGGCGAGTTGGCCGACGAGATGGAAACCCTCGGCTACAGAGAACCTCAGAGGCTTCTGGTCAGGGAGAGGATCGCTGCCCTGAAGCCGGACCACCAGAGGTTCTCGGCCCTGGAGCAGAGGGTGGAAGAGATCCCATCACTGGAAGAGGCGGTCCTGAGAGGAAAGGGCGAGGTCGACGGGCTTCGAAACGAGGAGAAAGAGGTCGACCGCGAGATTGAGTACCTCGGATTCGATCCCGCCGAATACCAGAGCCTGGTGGAGGAGGTCAGAGCCCTCGGGAAGGCCGAGGCTGCGGCGAACGAGATCAGGCTCGCCATAGCCTCCGAAGGGGAGGTGAGGCGGCATTTGGAGGAGAGCAGGGAGGCCACATCCCGCCTCGAGACGGCGCTCTCCGAAGCTGAAGGGAGGCTTTTGGCCCTCAACTTCTCCGAGGAGCGGTACTTAGAGGCGCGGGCCGCCATGGAGGATGCCGCCCTCCAGCTGGAGGAGGCAAGGTCGAGGGCCTCTAGCCTTTCTGTCCGGCTCGGGGTCGCTGAGGCGGACCTAGAGCGGCTGAAAGGCAAGGCTTCGAGAAAAAAAGAGCTTGAAGAGAAGGTCGCCGAAAGGAGGAGATGGGTCCAGGTCGTCGAGACGACGAGAAGCCTCACCAACCGGTTCATGGACCAGACCCTGTTTAAGATAAGGAAAGATATCGCCCGGGAGGCCGGGAGGATCCTCCTGGAGGTGACCGGAAAGTACGGAGAGATCAGCATCGACGACGACTTCAGCATTCTGGTCAAGGACGGCAGGGAGTTCTACCCCATTTCCCGCTACTCCGGGGGCGAGATCGACATGATCGCCGTATCCGTCCGGGTCGCCATCAGCGAGTACCTGATGAGGTTCTCACAGAACGGCCCAGGCTACTCCTTCCTCATCCTGGACGAGATCTTCGGAAGCCAGGACGTGGAGCACCGGGAGAGCATGATCAACATGCTAAGGAACCTCGACGACCGCTTCCCCCAGATCTTCGCCATCAGCCACATCGGCGAGGTCCAGGGGCAGTTCGACAACTCGATTCTGGTGGTCGAGGATGAGGATGGATCGAGCCGGATCGAGGTGGATCTGAGGTGAGATCGGAAGATATCATCTCAAGACCTGACGGTTTCGAAGAAGGACTTTTGCCATCCTGAGCCCGAATAGCCCCATCCGCGGCGCGACCTTTTTTATCACCCGGCTCGGCCGGTCGATGTCGCCGTACTCCTCGATGATCCCGACCAGATCCTCTCGACCCGCAAGAAAGCGGACGAGATCGTCCAGCTCCGAGTCGGCCATCCCAGCCCTCATTTTGTGGGCGACCATCCCCAGCCGGAGTTCTCCGCCCAAAGCGGACAGCCACCTCCGCTCGTACTCGGAGAGCCGAGCGGCCGAAGAGTCCCCCTCGCGGGCCGCGGCGGCTGCCACCTTCCCGGCGATCTTGGCACAGACGAGGCCGGGATAAATCCCGCCGCCAGAGGTGGGCTTCACCTGCCCTGCGGCGTCGCCGACGGCGATGAGGCCATCGGCCACCGTCGAGGCGGGCGGGCCCAGGGGTAGCCCTCCCACCACGAGATGGAGGGGGCCGCCTTTGAGTCTGGAACGGATCGGCGGGGTTCTGAGGAGACGCCTCAGATAAAGGCAGGCGTTCTCCCGGCAAGAGAGTCCCACCCTGGCCACCCCATCCGAGGCGGGGATCGCCCAGGCGAAGAAGCCCGGGGCCACCTTCTCGCCGAGGAAGATCTCGACCTGTTCGGGGTCACTGACCTCGAAGGGAAGCTCCACCTGGGCGGAGGAGAGGATCTCCCGAGGCGGCCCGATCCCGGCCAGCCTTGCTACCCTCGCGCCCACCCCTTCGGCTGATACGACGACTCCCGCCTCGATCTTCTGTCGGTCGGAGCCCCGGCCGACGGCGAGGATGCTCCGACCTCCCGCTCGTTTGAAATCGGTCACCGGGGAGGCGATCCTCACATCGACCCCGGATCTCGCCGCCTCCGCCAGGAGCGCCCGGTCGAAGAGCCTCCGATCGACGACCCAGGCCTTGACCTCGGTGGACTTGAAGGCGACCCGGACGCCTCCCGGCGAGACGACCGCCGCCCCCCGGACGGGCCTTATGGCGAATTTGGCGAGCGTCAGCTCCGACTCCGCGACCGCCTTCACCCCCAAAAGCCCCGCGCACTGGACCGGCCATCCGGCTCGGGGGTGCTCCTCAAAGATGACGACCTCGGCTCCCGCCTCGGCCGCCTTCTTCGCCACCATCGATCCCACAGGCCCCGCACCGATGACGGCGACGTCGTACCGCTCCATCGATGGAGAGATCCCTCGATCTGGGGGATAGCCTTTTCCATCCGCGCACAAGATAATATCTCTCAGAATAATATCTCTCAGAAAAGGGTGAATTATCTGGAGGCGAGGATTTGGATCTGTTATGGTTATCCGAGGATGAAGTCAAGTCACTGTTGACGATGGATGAGGCGATCCCGGCGGTGGAGGAGGCATTTCGAGAGCACGGCCTCGGAAAGGCCCAGATGCCGCCCAAGTCCTACCTTTACTTCCGAAAGTATGACGGCGACCTGCGGACGATGCCGGCCTACCTGGAGGAGCTGGACGCCACCGGGGTCAAGGTCGTCAACGTCCATCCTGCAAATCCCGCCGCCGGCCTTCCTACGGTGATGGCGGTGGTGATCCTCAACTCGCCGAAGACCGGAGCCCCAATAGCCATGATGGGAGGAACCTTCCTCACCAGCATGAGGACCGGGGCGGCCGGAGCCGTCGCCGCCAAGTACCTGGCGAGGAAAAGCTCCCGGTGCGTGGGGCTGGTGGGGGCCGGAGCCCAGGCGAGGACCCAGCTTCTGGGGCTTGCCAAGATCTTCGATATCAAGTCTGTAAC
>Ga0116152_10003823_pt1 | contig 12002 bp, 11 predicted proteins | sample AD_UKC119_MetaG_FD_89894 | JGI IMG/M metagenome (GOLD analysis project Ga0116152, IMG submission 89894) | Active sludge microbial communities of municipal wastewater-treating anaerobic digesters from Hong Kong - AD_UKC119_MetaG | ecosystem: Engineered > Bioreactor > Anaerobic > Digestate...
GATAAATAATCCTGAAGATAGTTGTCATCATATTTGGCAGCAATATAATCGAAGGCAGTTTCGTTTCCTTTCTCAATATTCGCACTTCTGCATTCAATGGTTTTGTTGGAAAATGAATCGTCGAAAAGTCTTGATTGGGGGATTATATGCTCAATATCAAATTCTTTTGAGAAAAGTTTTTCAGGCGAAATATACGTGTTTGAATAAAGTGTTTTAAATCCTCTTGGTTCAAGTTCACTGTATAGCTTATACCGAATGATGTCGGTTTTTGAAACATGACTGAGTCCAAATTCTTTTTGCAGTAATAGTTTGATTTTTTCGTGTGCTGCAGATGATTCATTAATGGCTTTGGTCATATCTTCACGTTCTTTGGCACTTTTCTTAAGCTCACGAGCCAGCTCAATGCGTATTTCGTCAGGCTTGCCAAATGTTTCAACAACAGCATTGACAACGTTGATCATCTGATTAAGAATTTTTTCAACCACAGGATTTCTCAAGCTATTTTTCTTAAGAATGTCAAGTTTGTCTTTAAGTATTTTATTTTCAATTTCTTCGCGTGTCAGTGAGCTTTTGGAATGATTATAACCGGCATGAAAACACGCCTTACTGTATTCATCACCATCTTTCAAATAGGGTAATATCTTACTAATGGCTTTTGTGCTCAGACTTCCGTAATCATCCTGGAAGGAAATTTTCGAAATTATTGAAGCATACTCTTTGTCAAATCCAAATTTTGCACTGATTTTTTCAATGAGTTTTTGTGTTCCTGTGTTGGAATTATCTCCTTCGTATGAATACAGCAAATGCCATAATTGAAAATGAGGCTGTTTTTCTAACTCGTTTACAGCAAGATCAGAATTAAACTTTAATATTTCTGTATTGAAACCGAGTGATGTGAATACTCCTTCAACAATTTCAATAACGTCGGCATATTTCATTTTTGAGAAATCATTTTCTCCATGCCCACTTGCTTCAATAATCTGTTGATATGCGGTAAACAGGGCTGCCTGCGTTTTGTTGCCCTCAACTGATTTATAGTTTAGATCAAGCTCCTTATAATTATTGAACAATAATTTTAATACTTCATCTTTGCTTAGTTTTTCTTTTATTGAGAGTTCGAGAAACAGGATGTCCTTTTCTTCTTTTTCCAATAGTATTTTTTCGCCGCTTATTTTGTTTGTTATTTCTAAATTATTTAGAATTTGCCATATTTTAAATTCCTGAAACAGCGGAGATGATTTTGGACAAACTTTCCGACCAATAGTAATGGTTTTATGCTTCCCATCAACAATCACACTTTTTTGCTGGTTTTCAAGTTCACAAAAACTGATCAATCCTTTTTGGCTTTTTAATCTGCGCTGAAAAAAGATTACAACATCGCGGATTTCTTTTTTTAATTCTGTAGTAAGTTCTTTGTGATACTGAGACTGCGTTTCCCAGATTTTTTCAAATTCATCCAGGTAGTCTTGTCTGTAAAAAACCATGTTTCTTAAGCTGGCATTGGGGTTTTTTGCCAAAATAGCCATTTGATATTGACCTACTGTTTGTTTTGTAAAATACAATTCTTTGCTACGATCGCTTATTTCTCCTAAGTATCCACTTGAACTCTTAATCTGACCATTAATCTTTTGCAGCACAACTGCTAATTCTTCCAGGTCAATTTTTTCTTTTATCGCTTTTACACGCCACGAGAAGTTTTCTTTTTTTAATTCTTCTCCTTTTGTTGCCCGCTTGATGCCAACAATCTTGAAAGGGTTTTGACAAATAGCCCATGTTTGTTTTTCGTTTTTGCCTTTCAGTGACTCCTTTAGTTCGTTTGTTAAAATATCAGTATAAAATTCTTTTTGCTTATTCCAAATTAAATCAAATTCAGATTGAAGATCTGATCTGTAAAAGACAGGAAGATTTCTTTTACCGGTTTCTAAAATTTTCAGGCAAAGTTGTCCGGGAGTAAGGTTTTCCTCATACATCTTTTTTGCTACTTCCATTCCGTCAATAAGTTCTCCTTCATCTGTCCCTTTAGCTTTACGACTACTTTTATATCCACGTTTTTTGTTTATTGTGATAAGTACCCTGGCAAATTGTTCCAAAGATATTTCTTCAGTAGCGGCTTTAGCTCGAAGACGATATGTTTCAAAGGTCGTTGAATTACCATTTTCCGAAAGAATTGTGCTTTCAGAAATTAAATTGTGTTCAGTAAGAATTGAAATAAGGTTTTCTCTTCTTAGCTTGTATCTTTGAAGGTTTCTTCTCATGCTGCGTTTTAGTGTTCTGTCAGCATTTGTGGTGATACTTTTTCCTTTTTCAAAATTTTGTTGTTCATCCACGGTGAGAGGATTAACCCTTACGCCAAGTTTTATGATGGATGACTTTTCGTCAGCAGTCTCCGCTTCATTCACCAAAGCCCACCCAATACTATTTGTCCCCAAATCCAATCCCAAAATTTTTTTCATATGTTGTATTTTTAAAAATTCTTTTTATCTTTGTCGCAGAACTAAGCAAATCACAATAAGGATTATTCCGTTGTGAAAACATTTAAAGTGGTCCGCCGAAAGGTTGGATCGCTTTTTTTTGTTTCAGGCAAATATAAAAAAAATTAAAATCCCGATAATGACAAAATTTACATATATTCATTTTTGAATATGTTGCCGGAGACCATATCTGTTATGATTTCTCCCAAATAAAATTTTTATCTTACCTTAGCAGTCTATTTGTAAGAATATGATGGAATTTACCGCAGCGCAGGTCGCATCTTACATCGGGGGGAAAGTTGATGGAGACGCCGCCGCGAAACTTAGCAATTTTGCAAAAATTGAACAGGGCAAAGCCGGAGACCTTTGTTTTTTGGCCAACATGGCTTATGAACAATATATTTATTCAACAGAAGCCTCGGCAGTGATTGTAGCGGAGGATTTTGTGCCTTCGAAAAAAGTGAATACGGCTTTGATACGTGTAAGTAATCCATACGAAGCGTTTGCAAAACTGATGGCTTTGGCCGAATCGCAGAAGCCCAGAAACAAAGGTATCTCGGAACGTGCTTTTGTGGCACCGGGGGTACTGATTCCGGACACATGTCTGGTGGCTGAATTTGCTGTAATTCAATCCGGAGCTGTGATTGGTGAAAATGTTCAGATTCATCCTCAGGTTTTTGTAGGTGAGAATGTTAAAATCGGTAATGACGTCATTTTGTATCCGGGTGTAAAAATTATGCATGACTGCGAGATAGGAGACCGTTGTATTCTCAATCCCGGTGCGGTTATCGGTACCGATGGATTTGGTTTTGCACCTGATGCGCAGGGTCATTTCAGCAAAATTCCGCAATTGGGCAATGTGATTATTGAAGAAGATGTTGAAGTTGGCGCCAACACAACGATTGACAGAGCTACCATGGGATCGACCCGAGTGGGAAAAGGAACGAAACTCGACAACCTGATTATGGTTGCACATAATTGTGAGATAGGTCAGCACAATGTTTTTGCTGCCCAGGCCGGAGTTGCCGGATCAACAAAAATCGGCGATCACAATCAGGTTGGCGGTCAGGTTGGTTTTGCCGGGCATTTGAAAATTGGCAGCTATTGTCGTTTTGCGGCTCAATCGGGTATTATGGATAATCTTTCCGATCATTCAGCTGTAATGGGAGCTCCGGCGGTTTCAGCGACTCGTTTTTTCAGGATTTATGCAGTTTTTAAGAAGCTTGATGAACTTGCATTCAGAGTCAATGCTTTGGAGAAGAAATAAATTGTTACTTTTGTCTGATTAAAATGCAATGAGCAGACAAAAGACAATCAGAGAACCCATTGAAATCCAGGGGAAGGGAATTCATACAGGATGTATGACGACCATGCGATTTTTACCAGCAGCACCCAATCACGGATATTCATTCTGCAGGGTGGATTTACCCGGCAAACCCATAGTTCGAGCGCTTGCACAGAATGTTTTTGATACTAGCCGCGGCACATCAATCCGTGAAGGCGATGCAATAGTGCGTACTGTTGAGCATGTGTTGGCAGCAGTGCTTGGTTGCGATCTTGACAACATCATGATTGAAATCAACAGCGAAGAAACCCCGATACTTGATGGCAGTTCAGCCCCCTTTACCAATATACTGCAGAAAGCCGGTATTGTTGAACAGGACGCTATCCGCATCGTGTACAATGTTCAGAAAAAAGTGTATCTGAAAGATACAGATAAGGATGTGGAAATGTGGCTGGTGCCCGATGATGGCTATCGTATTTCAACGATGGTTGATTACAACAGCAAAGTGCTTTCATCACAAAATGCGCTTCTGAAGAGCGTTTCAGATTTTAATGCAGAGTTTTCAAAAGCAAGAACATTTGTTTTTCTTTCCGAAGTTGAAATGTTGTTGCAACGCAAACTCATACAGGGAGGAGATATAAAAAATGCCGTTGTTTTTGTCGATCGCATGTTGTCGCAGGAAGAACTGGATCATTTGGCTAAGGTTTTCAATCAGCCCAAAGTGAATGTGTTGAAGGAAGGTGTTTTGAATAATATTGAACTTAATTATCCGAATGAACCGGCGCGTCATAAAACATTGGATGTTTTTGGTGATTTATGTTTGGTTGGATGCCGTTTTACAGGCCATGTTATTGCCAATAAGCCGGGACATAAAACCAATGTTGAGTTTGCGAAAATGATTCAGAATCAAATACAGAAGACCTATGGAATTGAAATTGCCTGAATTTGACTTGAATGCCAAACCTTTGTTTGACGTAGTGGAAGTTCAAAGATTTTTGCCTCACCGTCCCCCGTTTTTATTTGTTGATAAAATCATGCTGATGGATGATAAGAGCATCGTTGGTGTGAAAAATGTGACTATGAACGAGCCCTTTTTCGTGGGCCATTTCCCCGGTGCACCGGTAATGCCTGGTGTTATTCAGGTTGAGGCCATGGCTCAGGTAGGTGGCGTTCTGATGTTGAATACGGTGCCAGATCCGGAAAATTATCTTACTTTTTTTCTGACCATCGATGGTATAAAATTCCGCGACAAAGTAGTTCCGGGTGACACACTGGTTTTTTATCTTGAGCTTCTAAGCCCGATACGTCGTGGAATCTGTGAAATGGCCGGCAACGGATATGTTGGCGGCAAACTTGTTTTGGAAGCCACGATGAAAGCGCTTATCAGGAAAATGACATCCGAAAACGCGAAATAATCAACTTTGTAGTTTTATTGTATCAACAATTACCGATGTAGCTCCTGCGTGTGCTGCAACATATTGTTGTGCTGCTTCCGATGCGGTTTTACAGGCCGCATAATCATTGAGTAAGGAGTCACACAAAGTATGATATTCCGCATCGGTGGCAAATGAAAAGCCGCCGCCGCATTCAATCAGATCTTTGGCTTCCTGAAATTTATGATAGTTGGGCCCAAAAATAACCGGAACGCCATATACTGCTGCTTCAAGAGTATTGTGAATTCCGCTCCCGAAGCCATTTCCGATATGAGCAATGGTGGCATAACGGTATAGACTGCTCAGCATTCCGATGGTGTTGATGATAAGAATTCTATTGTTGTTGAAATCCGGAAGGTTTTTTTCGGTGAACAGCGATGCCTTGCATGGGAGCGATTGCAGGAGATTTCGGATTCTTTCTTCATTTATTTCGTGGGGAACAATAATGAATTTTAAATTTGTTTTTTTCTGAATCAACTGAATGATGAATTTTTCATCGGGTTCCCATGATGAACCTGCCATATATACTGGCTGTTGCTGAACAAACTGTTCTATTTCAGGAAATGATTTTGCATCTTTTGCTACTTTTACAACGCGGTCGAAACGTGTGTCGCCGGTGATGGTATAGTTTGAAAAACCGTATTGCCTGAGTAATTCAGCCGAAGTGTCATTTTGAATAAAAAAATGCGTGAAAGCCGCAAGCTGTCTGCGTTGCCAGCGCCCATACCATTTAAAGAAATGTTGGTTTTTTCTGAATATTCCGGAAACGAGATAGAGGGGAATATCTGATTTTTTCAGCTCATGCAGATAGTTGAACCAGAAATCATACTTGACAAAAAATGCAGTTTTGATATTGAAATTTTTCAGCAGTCTGCGTGCATGACATTTGGTATCTGAAGGCAGATACAAGACGAGATCGGCTTCTTTGAAATTTTTTCTTACTTCAAATCCAGACGGGCTGAAAAAAGTGAGTAAAATTTTATATTCCGGATTATGGCTCCGGTAGTGTTCTATCAGCGGGCGTCCTTGTTCAAATTCGCCGAGTGATGACACATGAAACCAAAGCCATTGATTATTATTGTGATTTTCAGAAAAAAGATGTTTCTGCGATTTTCGCCCGTTAAGCCAGTGTTTGGCCTTGTCGTTTCCGCTTAGTGCTGCAAGCCGGATCACAAAGGTATAAATGTGGACGGAGATTGAATAAATACAACGCATTTCAGAAATAATAATAAGTTTCGCCGGTCGATTTTTTGAAAGGAATGGTCCACATTAATTTGAATCCGTATAAAAATTCTATACGCTTTTCTGTGTCAGGGCCACCGATTGGGAATAAATAGTCGCGGCGTCCCTGTGTAAATGCTTCAACAAATTCAAAACCGGCTTTGAAGCTGTACACTTTTTTGGGGGCAAAAAACGTATAGCCAACAAATTGTTTCAGCGCAGTACCGTTGGTCAGGTAGTCATATCCCTTGGCGTATTCTCCACAGACTTGTGGTGCAATGTTGTCGGGATTGTAAACCCTGATTTTATGCTGCATGAAACCTGCACCTGCACCGATGGTTACGCCACTGTTTTTGTTTGCTGCAAGCCACGGAAATATTTTTGAAACGCCCAGTGTAATATAATAGCCACGTTCGTAAGTATATAATTCTGCAAACTGCCCGTTGCCATCAATGATATTGCCATCGTCGTTGGCTATATTGGCAAAAAGACTGTCGTGAATTTTGATGTTGCCTCCGAAAATATAACTGAAGTCTGCATCAAACATCCAATTGGTGCTGGTTTTGAATGATGTTGAAATTCCTGCAACCTGATTCATGCCATATCGTTCATTCATATCGCCGCCAGGTAAATGAAATCCATACTGAATATGAACGTTTGTGATTCTGTCAGCTTTTTTTGTTGTATCCTGTGCCTGGGTGAGATTATTTGCGAAAGCAAGTGTCAGTGCGATAATTAGTAATGAAATTTTTTTCATTTTTCAAAAATATTTATGGTCTTTCAGATAGCCGCATACATATTCTTTTACGCCATCTTCAAGACTGACAAAAGGTTTGCTGTATCCTTTCGAGATCAGCTTAGACATGTCGGCTTCGGTAAAATACTGGTATTTATCGCGGATGTCTTCGGGGGTGTCAATAAAATCAATTTCGGGTTTAAGTTCCAGTGCTGCAAAAACAGCTTGAACAAGATGTAAAAACGCTCGTGCTTTTCCAGTGCCGGCATTGTATAAGCCGCTTTCAGGGCGGTGTTCGAAAAGAAACGAAATGATGGAAGCAATGTCTTTCACGTAAATGAAGTCGCGCATCTGCATTCCATCGGCGAATTCGGGCTTATGCGAGCGGAAAAGTTTCATGCGTCCGGTTTCTCCTATCTGATTGAATGCATGAAAAATCACTGACGCCATGCGGCCTTTGTGATATTCGTCCGGACCATACACGTTGAAGAATTTCAATCCGTACCAGAAAGGAGGTGCCTGTGTTTGCTGCAATGCCCACTTGTCAAAATCGTTTTTGCTTTCGCCATATGGATTCAATGGTTTCAGCTTGTCAACTATGTTATGGTCGTCTTTGTATCCGAAGGTGCCATCTCCGTATGTGGCTGCAGATGAGGCGTAAATGAACGGAACATTTCTTTCGGCGCAGAATTTCCAGAGGTCCTTGGTGTAATTGAGATTGAGTTTATTAAATATCTCAACATCAAATTCTGTAGTATCTGTGCGGGCTCCGATATGAAAAACCGCATCGATATCTGTTTTATGCTGCTCAAGAAATTCACCCAGCTTATCGCGATGAATGAAGTCTTTGTATTTCCTGCCTTCAAAATTGTTTGCCTTGGCTGTTTTTGAGAAGTCATCAACGGCAATTATATTTTCCATACCATACTCCATCAACTGGCGACCGAGTACAGATCCGATGAAACCGGCAGCACCGGTAAGAATGTTTAGTTTACCCATGGCGAAAAAATATCATGCAAAGATAATGAATGATTTTCAGGCAATGACTGCAACAGGGTCAATACTGCCTGAAGCCCGTCCTGGCCTGGTTCTGAGGAGAACTGGTTTACATACAGATCGATGTGATGGTTGATGACATCATCGTCCGTTTCCTGTGCGTGGCTGCGGATATAAGACATAGCGTCATCGCGGTGCTGCAGTCCATAAATAACAGACTCCTGCAGCAGCATTTCCAGTTTTCGTATCAGCTCAAATCCCAGACTGCGCCTTGCAACGATAACTCCAAGCGGCAATGGTATTTTTGTCTGATGGAACCACAGTTCGCCCATATCGGCAATTTTATGCAAACCATATTGCGGATACGTAAATCTGCTTTCGTGAATAATGAGTCCTGCTGCGGCTTTTCCAGCTTCGAGCAAGGGCAGGATATCACTGAAAAGAACTTCATTTTTGTTGGTGATATTTGAAAAAAATTTCGTGAGCAACAGATTTGCTGTGGTGTGAATGCCGGGAATCAGCATGGTGTCTTTGAATGAATTCAAATCAATTTCAGCGTTTTTGGCAACAATCAGCGGTCCGTTGCCGAAACCCATGGCCATGCCGGTCTGTAGCATCACATAATCCTTCATGACCAGCGGAAATGCAGCGGCGCTCATTTTAGCCACTTCCCATTTGCCACTCATCAAGCCATTGTTGAGTTGTTCGATGTCGTGATATTCCGTGTTGAATGAAATTTCGCCTGATGCAATTTTAGAATTCACCAATGCGTCAAACATCAGAGTGTCATTCGGACAGGGCGATATGGCGAGAGAGAGTGCGGGCACAATATAATTAGATTTTAAGTAACGAGTTTTTCAAGTATTTATTATTTCAATGTTTTATTCTGTATTATTTACTCCATCAATCGGTAGTTCCTGGTATTTTACAAATCCAAAAACCTGAATTTCATCATCACAAATTCGATAAACGACCGTGTATCCTTTATAAATCAGATCCCGGATTGATTCTTCATTAAAATATATTGATTTCCTGTTGATATATGGATTATCAGGAATCTTATTAATTTGCTCAAGAATTTCTTTACTAAATTTACGTGCTCTTTTGACACTGTCATTTGCGATAAAATCGACTTGCCTTCCCAGTCGTTGAAGAAAAGACTTCTTAATGACGATTTTCATGCTTTCTGATAACTTTTTCAAGATATATTTCTGCTTCTTCTACGCCTGTAAATTCAGCTTTGCCTTTGTCTATTTCATCCAGCTCTGCCCGCAGAAACGTTTTTGTTTCATTAAAAAGAGATTCTTCTGAAATGATTTCGACTTCATCCTTGCTGAACTTCCCAAGCAGCCACATCAGCTTATCGTAAACTTTGTCGTTTACTTTGAGGCGTATTGTTTGCATGAATTTACATTTTATACAAAGATAGGAAAAAAGATGCAAGATTTTCAATTGATTCACGTGTTTTCCATTTGCCACTAACGCTGCTTACCATATTTGAAATGGCCCTGATCTGCACACAGGGAATGTTTTCTTTCATGCAAGCATAATAAAAGGCAGCGCCTTCCATGGTTTCAATGCCTGGATTGTAGCGTTGTAGCCAAAATTCGCGCTTATCGGATGTTGCTGTCACCGAATTGACCGTTATGGCGCTGGCTCCCGGCAAATCAATCTGTTTGAATGCACTTAAATCCGGAATAAGTTTCCCTTCAGTAAACGGATATGTTCTGAAATCGCTGAATGTGGCTTCGTGAATGGGTTTCCCGTTGTCGCTCAGACAAAGGTCTGCAAAAATGTCACTGCTGACTTTTACAATGGAGCCAACCAGTAAATCGTTTTTGAAGCTGCCGGCAATGCCCAGTTGATATGCGGCATCGAATTTTTTATGTTGCAGAATTTTGCTTAGTGAAAAAGCTGTCAGCGCTGACCCGATGCCGCTTACAAGAAGTGTGAATTGTGTGGTTCTGTTTTCAGTAACCGGCAATCCTTCTTTTTCCGCACTTCGTGCGAGAAGAAAATCCAGCTCCATGGCTGTGGCCGCAGTGATAAGGATTTGTTTTTTTGGCATCTAAAAAAATTCAAGCCAAAGATACACAAATGCTGCGATAATGTTTCGGACTGTTGTGGGATTCTAATGATAAAAATAAAGGGTTCATTTATTCTTGTAAAAGCCGTGACCTGTAGCGCAGGTCAAACAATAATAGCCCGGACGAAGTCCGGGTAAGAGAAGACAACCGGGCTGACCTCAGCGAGGTCGAATTTAACGAAATTTCCAACGGATTAATTTCGAAAAACAAAAACGCATCTCGTTGTATTCGGCCCCTGCAGGGCCGTATATTGGATATTCTTTTACATCCGGCTAGCGCCGGACGCTATTATTATTCGACTTCCTCCGGAAGTCAGAGTTGTCTGAAATATAGTTTCCACGACAAATATTACAAACATCAATAATGCTTTTTGAGCCGGAGTACGCAAAATAATGGACTACTAAATTTCTTAATGGTATAAGAGCGAATGGGCATGAAACCATTTATCCGATTCACTGCGGACTATTCCATGTCCTTCACTGCGTTGCGGACTATGGAATGTCATTGTGAAAATCAAAGTTCGTTGTACACGGAATCGCGCTCTGCGGGCCGGAAACCGGCTTCGGTAATCAGGCGCTGCAATTCGGGCGTCGTCATGTCCGGATTTTCACTGCTGCCGGCACGGGTGTAAATGGTGGTCGAATCATTGATGGTGCCGTCGAGATCATCGACTCCGAAATGCAGCGAAATCTGTGCAAAATCGCGCCCCACTGCCGGCCAGTATGCTTTCAGATGCGGAATGTTGTCGAGAAAAATCCGTGCAATGGCGTATGTTTTCAGGTCTTCTAGAACGGGTGTTTCCGGCACATCGGACATGCGGTTATTGGCACGGCGGAATTTCAGCGGAATAAAACAATTGAATCCATGTGTTTCGTCTTGCAATGTGCGAATTGCAGCCATGTGTGTAATGCGCTGTGTGCGGCTTTCAATGTGACCGAACAACATGGTGGCGTTGCTTGGAAGTCCGTTTAAGTGCGCGGCGCGGTGCACGTTCAGCCATAATTCCCCTGATGGCTTTTCAGGACTTATGATTGCACGTACCGATTCATCAAATATTTCTGCGCCGCCACCCGGGAGAGATGATAATCCCGCGTCTTTTAAAACTCTTAAGCCATCAGCAATTTCAAGTTTATCAATATTGCACATGTACGCAACTTCGACTGCAGTAAACGCTTTGATGTGGATGTGCGGAAAATTTGTTTTTATTTTTTTCAGTAAATCAGCAAAGAAATAAATCCCCCAGTCAGGGTGAACACCGCCTGTGATGTGCACTTCGGTGATGTTGCCAGCAACTGCAGCAATTTTTTCAATGATTTTGTCTGCAGGAAAAATATAACTGTCTGCTTCGAAGTTGGCTCTGTAGCTGCAGAAACGGCAATTATAGACACAGATGTTTGTCGGCTCGATGTGAATATTCCGGTTGTAAAAAACCTTTTTACCGGAAATGATTTCTTTTCGATGTGTGGCCAGCAGAGCCAGTTGTGGCAGGTTGAAATCATTGAACAGAGTCAAGGCTTCTTCTTCGCTGATGCGTTGGTTGGAGAGGATTTTTTCTGCGAGTGATTGCTGATTATTTTTGAAATATTCCATTGCGTTCATTGCTGAAATTCTAATTGTTGATTTTATCCCAAAAACATGGCGGCATTAATGGCCGTAGACCCATTGGGGAATTGCTGTGTTTTTACATCGTTCGAAATTACGAAAGAATGTAGTAAAGGTTTATCAAGAATTTTATCAAGTCCTGAGAAATGGCTTGCATCTGATGCAGAAACC
>Ga0116152_10003826_pt1 | contig 11999 bp, 13 predicted proteins | sample AD_UKC119_MetaG_FD_89894 | JGI IMG/M metagenome (GOLD analysis project Ga0116152, IMG submission 89894) | Active sludge microbial communities of municipal wastewater-treating anaerobic digesters from Hong Kong - AD_UKC119_MetaG | ecosystem: Engineered > Bioreactor > Anaerobic > Digestate...
AAAAAAGAGAAGCACTTTCCCTGCTTTTTTACACATTGGGAGTCTTTTTCATAATAACAATCCTTGCTTTTCTAGTTATGATTCTTTTGACAAACTAAAATCTTCCCTAAATTTTTAAACCCCCATTACTTACATTTAACATGAGACCAAGATATAGTTTTTCTTCAAGGCATACTGGCAAAATAAGGAACATCAGAAAACAAAGAGGCAAATACCCTTCAATTGCCAAGAAAGTAGTGCAAGATTCAGACATAATTTTAGAGATTCTTGATGCCAGATTTATACAAGAAACCAGGAATGAAGCAATAGAACAGGACATAAAAAGCAAAAAAAAGAGAATAATTTATGTGCTAAACAAGTCAGATTTAATTGATAAAAACAACCTAAAGATTCCAGAAGAAATGTTTCCTTATGTCCTAGTTTCTGCAACAAACAGAAAAGGAATAAAGGATTTAAGGGACAGGATAAAAATTGAAGCAAAAAAAGTAGAAAAAAACCCAGAAGAATACCACAAAGTTATTGTGGGGATAATCGGCTACCCAAACACAGGGAAAAGCTCACTGATAAATTCCCTTATTGGAAAAAGCTCTGCAGGAGTTGGCTCTGATGCAGGTTTCACCAAAAGCATGCAAAAAATCAAACTTTCTCAGGACATTGTTCTTATGGACTCACCTGGAATAATCCCTGAAAAGGAATATTCTCAACAAGATAAAGAAAAAATCTCAAATCATACAAAATTGGGTGCAAGAAGCTACAGTCAAGTAAAAGAACCAGAATTAGTAATTACAAAAATAATACAAGATTATCCGAACCTTTTAGAAAAACATTACAAAATTGATGCCAAAGGCAACCCAGAAATCCTACTAGAAGAACTTGGAAAAAGAAAAGGATTTCTGAAAAAGGGCGGAGAAGTAAATGAAGACACAACTGCCAGAGAAATAATTAAAGATTGGCAACAAGGGAAAATTAAATTATAATTTTATTTTAAACTCTTAATCATATACTCTCCTTTTCCAGAGTCTAAACTATAACCTAATTTTTTATAATATTCTCTAACCCCAACACCTGAAATAACTCTAATCTCATTACATTTCTCCTTTTTAGCGATTTTTTCTGTTTCTTCCATTAACCATTTTCCTAATCCTGTATGTTGTTGTCCAGTTTCTTTGGATTTTTCACCTAATTTCAAACTCTGCCCATAAACATGAAGTTCTCTTATCATAGCTTTTTTTTCAAAAATTCTCAATCTCAACAATCCAAACAAAATATCTTGTTTGTTTACAATTTCCAAAAAATATTCTTTTCCTCCAGAAGCTTTATATTCTGTTTTCTTAAATTTTAAATCCAAATTTAAATTATTTTTATTAAATCCAATTTCTCTGTATCTAATCTCTTCAAGTTTAACTTTCTTATCCCTCAATTCTTCTTCAACATCCTTTCTTATCCCAATATCTTTGCTTCCTGCAATTAAATATTCTAATGGAATTTCTCTCATAATTCTCATTACTCTGCAGTACCTTGGAATTATTTTCAACATTTCAATTAAAAGTTTCTGGATTTCTTTTGGAGTGTAGGGAATATATTTTCCTTCCCAATAAATTTTCTCCAATTCAGAATTAGGCAAAACCTGACACGGATAAATTTTAATTTGGTCGGGTTTAAAATTTTCATTTGAAAATATTTCTTTAAATAATTTCAAATCTTTTTCAAAATTACTTCCAGGTAATCCAGGCATAAGATGATAACCTATTTTAAAACCTGCATTTCTCAAACACTTTGTAGCTAAAACAACTTCTTTAACTAAATGTCCTCGTTTAACCAACATATAAACATCATCATCAATTAACTGAACTCCCAATTCAACTCTTGTACACCCAAATTCTCTCATCCTCCCAATAAATTCACAACACACATCAGGACGTGTTTCAATACATAAAGCAACACATCTATGTTTTGAAATTTCATTCAACTTTTTTGCTTCACTTAAATTTTCAGAAACTTTTTCATTTAATCCATCATAAAGTCCTTTAACAAATTCATATTGAAATTTTTCAGGATATTCAAGAAAAGTTCCCCCCATAATTATCAACTCAATTTTGTCTGTAGGATGATTCATTGCTTCAAAAGCTTTTATTCTTGAAACAACTTGTTTACGAGAATCGTAATCCAAAGATTTAGCTCTTAAAACAACTGGGCTTTTAGGAGTATAGCTTTGTGGAACATTCATTGAAGGACAATAAATGCAATTTCCGTGCTTACATTTTCTAGGGGGAAGCATTACTGCTACAGGGGTTATACCTGAAATTGTTTTTGTTGGTTTTCGGATTTCGTTCTCAACAGGATTTTTCATAATATAATCTTACAAGAAAGCTTTTTAAAATAAACTGAAACTATCTTTTCTTTGTTTTATGTTTAGGTTTATCTTTAACTTTAATAACAAAATAATAAATCAAAGCACCTATAACTTGAGTTAAAATTATCACAAGAACCCACACAATTTTATCTGAATCTTGTTTGAATTTTCTGTTCAAACAATCCACAAGCATTAAAATCCAAAAAACAAATGCTAAAATTCCAAATATTCCAATAACAAATAAAAGAAAAACAACAAAAAACGTCCAAACAAGCACCATAAAATGAAAAACAGATAAATCTTTAAAAAGGTTATGGAATCTTGAAAATTCTTAGAATATATATTCTCAACACTAAAAATACTTATAAAATCTTTTGAAATTAAAATATCAATGAAAATAGGAATAATTGGAGGTTCTGGACTGGAAAATCCAGAAATTCTTGCAGATTTCAAAACCAAGGAAGTTGAAACCCCTTTTGGAAAACCTTCTTCTCCCATAACAATAGGAAAAATAGGAACAATAGATGTTTTCATAATTTCAAGACATGGATCGAAACATGAAATTCCTCCCACACAAGTCAACAATCAAGCGAATATCTTTGCTTTAAAAGATGAAGGATGCAAATTCATAATTGCAACAACAGCTGTAGGTTCATTAACTGAAGAAATAAAAAGAGGAGATTTTGTGATTCTAGATCAATTCATTGATTTCACCAAACACAGAAAATCAACTTTTTTCGATAAATTTGAATTTGGTCCAATACACACTCCAATGGCAAACCCCTTCTCAGAAGAAGCAAGAAAAAAATTAATTGAAAGTTGCAAAGAACTGGATTTTCCAGTTCATGAACAAGGAACAGTTATAACAATTGAAGGCCCAAGATTTTCAACAAAAGCAGAAAGCAATTTATTCAATCAATGGGGAGCCCACGTAATAAATATGTCAACATCTCCAGAAGCTATCCTTGCAAATGAAGCAGAAATACCATTTGCAACAATTGCAACTTGTACAGATTATGATTCTTGGAAAGACGATGAAAAACCCGTAAGTTGGTATGAAATAAAAGAAATCATGAAAGAAAACGCAGAAAAATTAAAAAAAGTTTTAATCCACACAATAAATTCTTTTTCAAGAGAACAAGAAATTTTCAAATTAAAAGAAAAAGTAAGAACAGTTCCAAATTTTCCTAAAGAAGGAATAATGTTCAGAGATATAACAACTCTTTTACAAGACAAAGAATCTCTTAAAAAACTTACAGAAATTCTTTATGAAAAATGCCAAGACCTCCCAATTGATATAGTTGCAGGAATTGAATCAAGAGGTTTCATAATAGCAGGACTTTTAGCTGAAAAATTAAATGCAGGTTTAGCATTAATAAGAAAACCCGGAAAATTACCTTATGAAACAATAAAAGAAACTTACTCTTTGGAATACGGAGAAGATGCAGTTGAAATTCACAAAGATTCAATAAAACCCGGACAGAAAGTATTAATTGTAGATGATTTAATTGCAACAGGCGGAACAGTTCAGGCAGTTGTTAATTTAGTTGAAAAAATTGGGGGACAAATAATTGGGTGTATGTTTGTTATGGAACTTCCTGAATTAAAAGGACGCGACAAAATTTCTAAATATCCTTTTTTCAGCCTTATCAAGTTTGAAAAAGAATAATTTTTAATCTCATCTTTCTATCCTTTCTTATGAATCAAAAGATTAAAAACCAACAGGAAATCTGGAATAATATTGCAAAAGAATGGAATAAATTCAAAGAAGTTCCATCAGAATTCAGCAAAGATTTTCTAAGTAAATCTACAGGCAATATTCTTGATTTAGGAAGCGGCAGCGGAAGACACCTTACAAAAATAAAAAATGGAAAGATGTATTTAATTGATTTTTCCAAAGAAATGATAAATTTTGCAAAAAACAAAGCAAAAAAACAAAAAATTGATGCAGAATTCTTTGTTTCTGATATTTCAAAGAAACTTCCGTTCCAGGATAATTTTTTTGATTATTCAATATCGATTTCTTCAATTCACTGCCTCCCTCCAAAAGATCATAAAAAAACAATCCTTGAATTATACAGAGTAATGAAACCTCGCTCAAAATCCTTAATAGGAGTTTGGAATTTTAAATCCAAAAGATTCAATCAAAAAAAAGGAAAAGAAAAACTAATAAAATGGACCAATAAAGGAGAAAGATATTACTATCTTTTTGATGAAGAAGAAATACACAAACTTTTCAAATCCGTAGGTTTCAAAATAATCTCAACACACAACAGCGAAATGATGATTAATTTTATTGTTGAAAAATAAAAATAAACAAATCCTTATAAATTATAAAAAATAACTAAATACATGAAGCTAGAAGAAAGAAAAAAAGATACTGCAAGAAAATTAAAACTTCTAGGAGCAGATGAGAAAAGAATAAAGACAATTATAAAAGAAAATTATAATTCATCAGCAATAAATCTAGGAAAAGACATTGAAATTGAAAAAAAAGTAAATTATCACTATAAAGATATAATGAGCATAAGAATAGAGATGATGAACTTCAATTATAATTTTCAAGATACATTTTACAGTTAATTATTTTTTAACGATTTTAACCATATCAAAAAAACTCATTTTTTCAAAATCAACAACCTTTTTTTCGTTTAAATCTATTTTTACCTTAAGAAGCCCAAGTCCAGAAATAAAAATTGTTCCTAAAACATAAACTTTTTTATCTTTTGCTTGTAAACTAAGAAGAAGCTTTTCAATTTTATTTTTTATTTTTTTCTCAAACATCTCTCCTTCTATTAACGTTTCAATGTAATTGAAATCGAAATCGGTGTTATCTGGTATTTTTTCGGGATTGAATCCCTTTCCATAATCTTCTACTGGAACAAGTTCTACGCCATTATTAATCTTGAAACTAAACATTTTATCTAAACCGGGAACATAATAATCAATATTCTGTTTATTGTCACTTCCTTTTTTATCTACTGCAAAAAAAGCCGAACAAAGAAATGCATCCTTATTCTCTTTAACAAACTTTTTGAAATCTTCAGAGTCCATTAGCTTTTCAAAATAAAACTGGAAATTCATATATTTTTCAGTATATTTCAATTTATAAGTTTTTAGAATATAAATCAATATAAATAAAAGAAAATACTTTAAACTATGCCTTTAAAGCCATATAAACCTAAAAAAGAAGAACCTTCAATAAGAGGAAAAATAAAAAGTTACAAAAAAGGGGAGTGGTTTAGTTTTGAAATTACACCAAAAGAAAGAGATTCCAGAAAAGAATCTCTTGAATCCAACAAAAAAATACAAAAAGTAACAAACGGAAATTACAAATATTTCCAAGATCCCTCCTCCAAAGAACTTGTAATAAGGATTATTTATTTAACCAAAGAATCCATATATGGCTTATACAAAGATCCAGAAAACAATTTACCTTATGAAATAAGAAGCATAGGAGATACACTATTATACAGACAAAGCATTGTTGAAAGAAAAGAAGACATATTCAACAGATTAGAAAAACTAGCAGTTCAAGAAGGGTTAAGAAAATAAAAAATTAAATTCTTTTTTCAATTTTTGTTTTCAAGTCAAAAATAAATTCATCTTCATCTAATTTTTCAACAACATTACTTCCGCCTTTCCTAATAGCAAGTATTTTTTCTTTTTCTTCTTTGTCGCCTATAACAATTATGTAAGGAATTTTCATTTCTTCAGCTTCTTTAACTTTAGATTGAACTGTTTTTTGATTGAAATCTGAATCTATTCTTAATCCCAAAATATTTTTTTTCATTTTCTCAATTAATTTCTCAGCATAGTCTACATTTCTATCTGTGAAACTCAAGACTCTTACTTGTATAGGAGAAAGCCAGGTTGGAAGTCTCCCATTGGTATTTTCCAGAAGCATTCCAATAAATCTTTCCAAACTTCCATATATAGTTCTATGAATCATTATTGGAGTTTTCTTTTTATTATCATTATCAACATATTCTAATTCAAATCTTTCTGGAAGCGCAAAATCCAATTGAATTGTCCCACACTGCCAAGTTCTTCCCAAAGAATCTTTTAAATGAAAATCAATTTTAGGTCCATAAAAGGCTCCATCTCCCTCATTAAGTTTAAACTTGGTTTTCTTTTTATCAAGAACTTTTTTCAAAGTTTTTTCAGCTAAATCCCACATTTTGTCGTTACCTATTCTTTTTTCGGGTCTTGTTGAAAGTTCAATGGCGTATCCAAATCCAAACTTTTTATAAAATAAATCAACTAAATCAATCACTTTTGAAAGTTCCTTTCAATCTGATTTTCAGTACAATAAATATGGGCATCATCTTGTGTGAATTGTATAACTCTAAACAAACCTCCTAAAACTCCAGATAGTTCTTGTCTATGAACAATTCCAAGTTCACCAACTCTCAAAGGCAAATCTTTATAAGATTTAGGAGAATTTTTGAAAACTAAAATCCCTCCAGGACAATTCATCGGTTTAACAGCAAAAATTCTTTTTTCATACTCTGTTAAAAAAATATTTTCCTTGTACTTTTCCCAATGTCCAGAAATCTGCCAAAGTTTTTTATCTAAAATCTGGGGCGTTTGAATTTCTTGATATTCTGCTTTTTTATGTTCTTCTCTCCAAAAATTAATAAGCTCATTTCTAATTGTTAAACCATTATTATGCCAAAAAACCATTCCAGGTGCAACTTCAGAGAAACTAAACAAATCCATTTGTTTTCCTAAAATCCTATGATCATTATCTTTAAGTTTAGAACTGTCTAATTTTGATTTTGAAATTTCTCTTAATAATTGTTTATAATCATAAACTTCTTCTTTAATCAAATTACTTTCTTTTTCTCCTTTTTCTTTTTCTCCATCAATTCTTATTTCTCTTGACAATTCACTTAAAGGGTGGCCCTTAACTTTTAATTCAAATTCTTTGTAATAACCAAAAGGGGCTCGTGTAACAGTAAATTTCTCTTTAGCAAGTTCTTTTTCAGCTTTTTCCAAAACTTCTTGAGCAACTTCTGGACTCCCCAAATCTTTAGATAAATGCGCATAAGGATAAAGAACAATATTTTTTGTTTTAACTTGGGAAGCAATATCTTTAACATTTTCAACAAGTTTCTTCACAACACTAGAAACATTAATATCACATTTTTCAACTGCTGTTAAAACAACAAGCGCTTCCTTTATTTCTTTTTCTTTCTTGTCCTTCTCTAAAAGCTCTCCAATACTTTTAAGTGCTTTTTTCAAAGGTTTAAACTTAATATAATCTACATGAAGATTCAAAGTTTTCATACCTCATTCAAGAAAGACTAGTTTATAAAATTAATTTTTGTTTTCAAAAACAAAAAATTAAAAGAAAAATAAAAATATATATTATAATTGTATAAATTTTAAGAGATATAACCTTATATACCCCACACATTTTTTAAGATTAAATAAGAGGCGATATATATGAACAAAAAAGTCAAAGGATTTCTATACAGTTTACCTTTCATTGTTTCAAGTGTTTTACCTTCACAAAAAGCAAATGCACAAATTGATTTTATAACTCCTAAAACTTGGCATGCCCCCCAGCCAAATGATATGGAAAAACCAAATACAATCTACTTTGGATTTCAACCAATAGACCTAGGAGTTGGTATGGGATATAGCAAAAAAATAACTCCTAATTTTGGAACATACATTTCATTCTCAAGAGGAAAATATAGAGATCCATTAAGTCTCAATCAAGATGAATTTAAACAATACTTTATAGATCATTATAAAATTTCTTTAGGCACCAATATACATTCAAGAAAAGATCGATCAAACTCAAGTGGATTTATTAGTCTTGGTGCTTCCTATGGAATATTTAACACAGAAAACTACCCCAAAGAAAACATGGATGAGAAAGTGCTAAAAAAGTGGTCTTTTGAATTCGGTGCAGGTATCACACTGGGGGATAAGCTCACAACGGGATTCTTATTTGATCCAATCAAAGGAGAGAGTAATATATACTTGGGCATTCCTTTTTAACAAAATAACTAATTTTTCAAAAAACAGGCAAAATATATACAAAACCTCCATAAAGTTTATATAGGGAAGTTATTAAAAAGAAACATGAAAAAAATTACATCAATATTAACTAAAAAAACAAACTTATCGGGAGGTGAACAGTATGCTAGAACTAGATAGTGAACCATCCCATAAACTTTTTTGTTGAGAATTCTGTTTGTAACTCAAATTTGAAAACGAACAAGAAAAATTCTTTGGAAATTCAAAGATTTTCAAAAACAAGTTTCAATAAAAGTTTTAAAAATCAATCGAAACATTTAAATAATGTAACCATTATCCAGTGATAAATTAAAATAGGTAAAAAAACAATGAAAAAAATAAATAAACAACTGGCAATCGCAACATTAGCTTTAGCAGGAGCAATATCATACAGCGGTCAAAAATTCGATTCAAATTCTCTTGAAAACAGCGCCTTGTATTCATCACCAATATCAGAATATGCAAGCATCATTTCAAAAAATTACATAGATTTTGTAGATAAATCAACTCCTTTTGAAAAAGCAAAAGAACAATACGAATCTCACAAAAAGTCAGAATTAGAAAGAATGTTAAATGAAGAAAAAAAACAAATCGAATTTTCAGAAAAAAAGAAATTTTTAGAATCTTATTATCTTAGTCAAGACGATTTAAACAATTACATAAAACAAGCTTACAACAATGTTAAAAAATGGCCCAAAGAATTTGACAAAAGATTATTCAGAGTTATGTTGAAACAAGAATCGGGATATAATGTTCATGCAATGAGTAAATCCGGCTATATGGGATTAGGACAAGTTGGACCAGAGGTTTATGAAACCTTTAGACCAGAAGAATTTGCCTCCTTAAAAGATTCAACTACGGGAAAATTAAATAAACACGCTCTACAAAAAGAACTATTAGGTAATCCTGTAAAAAACCTTGAATTATCTTTACAGTATCTAGATTATATTTCAAAATTCTGTGCAAAATACGATCCAAATTGGGAAAAATCAGATTTAGAAACAAAAAGAAAAAAAATTCTTTTTGCTTATAATGCAGGAGTAGGAAAAGCAAGAGATTATAATTTCAACTGGAATAATCCCGAATTGCATAAAGAAAATAGGGAATACCCCGAAAAAATAATGGAAAGCTATTACAATTCAAACATAAAAATAAAGATATAAGTTTTACAGTGTTTTCTTGTTCCCACAAATATTTATAAATAAATATTGACTGATACTTAAATGAAAAAAGAGATTGTATTAACCTTTTTATTAATAGTTATGATTAGTTCATTTGCATCAGCAGAAATGATTATAAATCAACAGCCAAACAAAGTGTATAATTTAGGTGATTCTGTAACTCTTCCTGTAACTGTAAAAACAATAACAGGAACCTCAGGAATATTCAGCATGGACTTGCTTTGCGGAACAAAACAAATCAATTTCTATAAAAATGGAGTAAATCTTTTACCTGGACAAGAAAAAACAATGGACGCTTCTCTTGTTTTAACAAAAGAAATTTTAGGTGAAAATGTTGGAACATGTAAAATAAAAGGAATACTTGGAGCAGAATATTTTTTAACAAACGAATTTAAAATTTCAAATTTAATCACAGTTGTTCCAAACACTGAACAAAATGAATTTGAACCCGGACAAAGCATATTAATTTATGGAGATGCAACAAAAGAAAATGGACAACCTTCCAATGGATTCATTGATTTAGAAATAGTATTGGCAAATGCTTCAGGAGAGAATATACTTCAAAAAGGAACAGTAAACAATGGAATGTTTTCAATGAATATTTCTCTTCCAGAAAAAATGAAAGCAGGAAAATACCTTGTTAAATTAAATGCTTATGAAGCTTCATTTGACAACACTCTTACAAACAAAGGCTTTGTGAATTACAACATACAAATAAAACAAATTCCTACTTCTTTGGAAATTGTACTCAAAGACACTCAAGTTGAACCTGGAAAAAGTGTTGAAGTTAAAACAATTCTTCATGATCAAACCGGAGAAAGCATTGAGTCTTCTTCAATAATAACAATAAGAAAAGACACAGGAGAAATACCTGAAGAAGGTGGGCCAATTGAAAAGAAAACACAAGATTACCTTAAGCTGCCTATTGTTTACAATGAACCTCCAACAAATTGGACTGTTGAAGCAGTTTCAAACGGATTAACAGCAGAATCTTCATTCAATATTCTTGAAAATCAAGAAATAAAAGTGGAATTAGTAAATCAAACACTACATATAACAAATGTAGGAAATGTTCCTTATAACGGAACAATCAACATAAGAATAGGGAATATTTCAAAAGAATTCACTCTTTTTTTACCTGTAGATGGAAACAATAAATATGAGTTGAAAACAGAACATGCTGATGAGTATGAAGTTGAATTAATGGATGAACAAAGAGAAAGCTTGTTTAAAGAAAATGTATTTTTACCTGAATCAAGGGTTTCTGGTTCAACAGGATTTGCAATAAGAGACTTTTCCGAATTAAACAAAGATTTTTATTTAAGACCTTTATTTTGGATTTTCATAGCAATACTTTTAGCTGCTATAATCTTCGTCTTGATAAGAAGACATAAGAAAAAAAAACACATAAGCACTCCTAAAAAAAGCTTATTTAAAAGAAAACTAAAAATAAAAAGTCAACCCAAAACAAACGCTGCTTGGGAAAATAGGGCAATACCTTTATCCAAAGAATCCAAACTTAAAACCAACAATAAAGCTAACCTTTCTCTTTCAATAAAAGGAAACAAACAAGAAGTAAGTGTTGTTAATATCAGTGCAAGAAATCTTGCAGAACTTCAAGCAAAAAAAGCAAACACCGAAGAACCACTTCAAAAAATAGTAAATCTTGCAGAAAGCAGAAAAGCATTTGTTTATGAAAATCAAAACAATTTAACATTTATCTTAGCCCCTTCAAAAACAAGAACTTTCAAAAATGAAACAACTGCTTTAGAAATTGCTCAGGATGCAAAAGAAATTCTTTCAGGATACAACAGAATAGCAAAACACAAAATTGATTTCGGAATTTCAATTGAATACGGTTCAATAGTTGAAAAAACAGAAAATGGAATAATGCAGTTCATGACTTTAGGAACTCTTATGAACAACACCAAAAAAATCTCCTCTGCCTCTGAAGGAGAAGTTTTACTTGGAGAAAACATAAAAAACAAGTTAACAAATGTAAGAACAGAAAAGCAAGATAATGGAAAAGTAATATTTTACAAAATAAAAGACATAAAATATTATGATGAAGGACATTCAAGATACATGCAAAGTTTTCTCAACAAAAAAACAGAAGGAAAAAGTGAAGGAACAAAATACAACACTCTCCCCACTCAAGATAAAACACAAAAAACAAATCAAGACACTGAAAAAAATCCAGATCCAAAATCATTAATCAAAGGATTTTATTAATTTCTTGATTAAGGGAGCCAAGAGAAAGGACTTCGTTTATTGCCCTTGGTGTTATCCAATTCGTCAATTTTATCCATTAGATTATACCAATATGCCTCTTTAGAAGAAATAAAATCACCATTTTCTGTTTGAACATAAACATCTTTAATATCCCCTTTTGAATCCCTTATTGTCAAATCTTTAAGCCCATCCTCATTTAC
>Ga0116152_10003827_pt1 | contig 11996 bp, 8 predicted proteins | sample AD_UKC119_MetaG_FD_89894 | JGI IMG/M metagenome (GOLD analysis project Ga0116152, IMG submission 89894) | Active sludge microbial communities of municipal wastewater-treating anaerobic digesters from Hong Kong - AD_UKC119_MetaG | ecosystem: Engineered > Bioreactor > Anaerobic > Digestate...
AAGCTGTGCTCGTAGCCAGCGGTGTTGACGAACAGGAAGCCACCGATGCCATTCTCGCGGCGATTGAAAAGCATCAGGTTAACGAAGGCGACCCCATTTAACCGTTTCCGCAGGCAAAATTTAACAGTGCCTACAATGCATGTTTTACGGCACAGTGCCGCAGGGCTTTGGTAGGGAGCCCTGGTTTTTGTATCCCGCAGTTGATAAATCCGGCGGAAAACGATATGATATTCACGGATGATAAACAGGGAGGTGCCCGCATGTTTTGCCATGATTCCCATTCACCGGAGTATCGCAGCCCCATCGGAGCCATAGCCTGCGGCGGTACACTTGCGCTGCGCTTTTTTTGCAGCGAAATGTATGCCGTCACGGTACGCACATGGGATGGCGCAGAGCACTGTATCCCCATGATCCCCATCGGCAGCGGCCTGTACGAGGCCACGCTTACCGCGCCGCAGCTGCCCATGCTGTTTTGGTACGATTTTATCATCCATACCCCCCAGGGCGATGTGCGCTACGGCAATGCGGATGACGGTCTCGGCGGCGAAGGCCATGTGGTGTACGACACGCTGCACGCCTTTCAGGTAACCGTGTTCGACCTTACCTACGAAACCCCCGAATTTATGCACGAAGGCATCCTTTATCAGATATTTCCCGACCGTTTTTATCGCGGCCATGCCAAGATTACACCCGCGCAGCAAAAAAAGATCGACGCCGCGCACCCCGAAGCGACCTTTCACAAAAAATGGAACGAGGCGCCTGCGCTGGATATCGATCCCGAAAACGGAGATAACCGCGCGCTGGATTTCTTCGGCGGCACGCTGCAGGGCATCGAGGAAAAGCTCCCGTACCTGCATGATCTGGGCGTAACGGTATTGTATATCAATCCCATCGTGCGCGCGCGCACCAACCACCGCTACGATACGGGCGATTACCACAAGGTGGATCCCGTGCTTGGCAGCATGCACAATTTCAAAACCCTGACAAAGAAAGCCGAAGCGCTGGGTATGCGTGTGATACTGGACGGTGTGTTCAGCCACACGGGTGCGGACAGCGTATATTTCAACCGCTTCGGCAACTATAAGGGCAAGGGCGCCTACCAGAGCAAGCAATCCCGTTATGCCTCATGGTATCATTTTGACGAGTTTCCCGATCACTACAACACCTGGTGGGGCTTTGGCACACTGCCGGCGGTGGATAAGGAGCAGCCGGATTACCAGTATTTTCTGCTCAATCAGGACAACGGCGTGCTCCCCTACTGGATGCAGCGCGGCGCGGCGGGCTGGCGGCTGGATGTGGCTGACGAGCTGCCGATGCTGTTGCTGCGCAAGATGCGCTATGCCGTGAAGCGGGCCAAAGAAGACGGCGTGCTGATCGGCGAGGTTTGGGAGGACGCATCCAATAAAATCAGCTACGGCCAGCTGCGCTCCTATTGTCTGGGCGACACGCTGGACAGCGTGATGAACTATCCGCTGCGCCGCGCCGTGATTGACTTTTTCATCGGCCGGATCGACGCACACGCACTGGCGCGGCTGATCCTGCACCAGCGCGAGGTGTACCCCGTGCCCTTCCACTACAGCCTGATGAACCTGCTTTCCAGCCATGACCGCGTGCGTGCGCTCAACGCCTTTGCGGGTTACGACATGGAGGGCATCCGCCAAATGGCGCGTGAGGAAGCGCAGTACATTAAGCTGAGCAAGGAGCAGCTGGCGCTGTCCAAGGCGCGTTATCTGGAGGCGCTTAAGCTGCTGTGCGCGCTGCCGGGCATTCCCTCGGTATACTACGGTGACGAAATCGGCATGCAGGGCATGGCCGACCCGTGGAACCGCGCGCCTATGGCATGGAACAGCGCGGATAAGGCGTTTTGCTCCGCTGTGCAGCGCCTGCTGCAAGCGCGCAGGCAAAGCCCGCTGCTGCAAACAGGCTATCTGGATGTCAAGGTCACCGGCGCCGATACGCTCATCATTCGCCGCATCGCCAAGGACGGGCTGGATGCGTTTGGCAATCCGCTGAACGATTCCGACGCGGAGATCTCCATTACACGGCAGCTGCTGCCGTTTTCATCCAGAGGATAAGGCATGAAGTTTTCTTCCCTGCAGCTGAAAAACTTCCGGAATTACGCTTCGCTGGATTTAAAACCCAGCGAAGGCATTACCGTGCTCTACGGTGCCAACGGATCCGGCAAGACCAACCTGCTGGAAAGCATGCATCTGCTTTCCGTAGGGCGCAGCCACCGCACCTCCACCGACCGCGAAATGATCGCACAGGGCGAGGATGTGGCGTTTATCCGCGCGCAGACCCAGCGGCTGGACGGCAAGCATGAGCTGGAGGTGCGTCTGTACCCGCTGCAAAGGCCGCAAAAGCGCGTGCTGATCCACGGTAAGCCGGCCGAGCGTATTGCGGATATGATGGGCCATGCCACCACCGTGATGTTTGCGCCCGAGGATCTGCGCATCGTACGCGACGGGCCTGCGGCGCGCCGCCGCTTTATCGATATGCAATTAAGTCAAATTCGCCCCAGCTATCTGAAAGCCCTGCGGCGCTATTTAAGCACGCTGGAAAGCCGCAATGCGCTGCTTAAGTCGCAAAAAGCAAAGCCGACGGATGATTTCGACCGCCAGCTGGATGCGTGGGACGAGCAGCTGGCCGGCGCCGCCGTATATGTGGTAGAGCCGCGCCGCTGGTTTTTGGAAGAGCTGTCCGCGCGCGCCGCACAGCAGTATCAGGCCATTGCGGAGGACCGGGACGAGGTGTTCACGCTGCGCTACACCGGCCCGCTGGCCACCACGCCGACCCCCTATCGGGATATGCTGGCCGCGCTCAAGCGCAGCCGCTCCGAGGACGTAAGGCGGCTGTTTACCACCTTCGGCCCGCACCGTGACGATCTGTCGCTGCTGCTGTCCGGCAAGGATCTGCGTGCGTTCGGCAGTCAGGGGCAGGTGCGCACGGCGGTGCTGAGCATGAAGCTTGGCGAAATACAGCTAATTGAAAACGAAATGGGCGAGCTGCCGACGCTGCTGCTGGACGACGTGTTTTCCGAGCTCGATCACCAGCGCCGCAACGCGCTTTTGCAGTCCACCAAGGGCGTGCAGACCTTTATAACCTGTACCGACAAGTCCGACGCCGCGGGCGCGCAGGCCGACGCCTTTTACCGCGTGGCAACCGACGATAACGGAAAAGCGAGCCTCACCCTGACAAAGTAAGGAGTGTGCTTATGTTTACGGTTCATGAAAACACGTTATCCGCAGCAGAATATATCGATCTTTATGCCTCCGTCGGCTGGACGCCGCCGCTGCCCAAGCAAGTGGAAACTGCGCTGCAGCATTCCGATTTTACCGTATGCGTTTGGGATAATGACAGGCCCATCGGCATGGGCCGGATCATCGGCGACGGAGCGATATCCTATTTTGTCAAAGATGTAGCCGTCCGCCCCGAATATCAGGGACGGGGCGCGGGACGGCTGATGATGAACGCCATCCTCGGGTATGTTCGCAAAACCGTGCCCGCCGGCTACCACGTCTGCCTGGAATTGATCTCCAGCCAGGGCATGGAGCCGTTTTACGAAGCCTTCGGCTTCGGCAAAAAACCGGGCAACGGCATGGGCCATGGCATGATGGCGCTTGTAATCGGTGAAAAGCCGATGCCGCTGCAGCAGCAATAAACGGCGGGTGACGCCCGCTGTTGTTATACCGAATCCGGTTTTTTAATGGGTTCGTGTACGACTACGGCGTCCGCGTCGTAGCGCTTGTCCAATACATGGCTGGCCTTGCGGTTGGCCACGGTGTCAAAGATGATCGAAAAATCATAGTCCGGCGGGTACAGCTCTGCCGCCGCCACACGCAGCTGCAGGCGCGTGTGTTTGATAACGCGCTTTTCTCCCTTGACCTGAATAATCACATCACCGTTTTCATCCGACGGCCGGTACACAATGCCCTGCTCTTTTTGCGGCAGCACAACCACGCTGTCGCCCATGGTGAAGCGCTGTTCCTGCGGCTTATGCACCGCCTGTGCTCGCAGAAGGCGGCTTTTAGGTGCTTTCATCCCGGGTATGGCGTTTTCTTCGGCGCTTTCCGCCCCGTCATACACCGCCCGATGTGCCCGCTTAAGCAGCGGCTCGGCCAGCCCCAGCCGGCCGGCAATCTGCAATGCGCAGCTTTTGCCGGTTTTACCCATCTCCAGCCGATACAGCGGAGCAAGCGTCTGCGGATCAAACGCCATACGTGCGCGCAGCACATGCTCCGCCGTTTTGGCGTAGGTCTTGATCTGCGGATAATGCGTGGTGACCATAAACATGCACCCGCGTAGGCGCAGCTCCTCCAGCACCGCGATACCGATGCCCATGCCCTCGGCCGGATCGGTGCCGCTGCCCAGCTCGTCCAGCAGCACAAGGCTGTCGCGGCTGGCACGCCGCAGAATATGGATGACATTGGTCATGTGGCCGGAGAAGGTGGACAGGTTCTGTGAAATATTCTGGCTGTCGCCGATATCACACCAGATATCGTCCTGCATGGCAATATAACTACCCTCTCCGCAGGGAATGTGCAGCCCGCACTGCGCCATCAGCGACAATAGTCCGACGGTTTTGATCGCCACGGTTTTGCCTCCGGTATTGGGGCCGGTGATGATTACGCCGCGGTCGCCATCCGCCAGCGTCAGGTTTAGCGGCACACAGGCGGCTTTATCCAGCAGCGGATGCCGGCCGTCGTGGATCACCAGCCTGCGCCGGGTACCGATTTCCACCGGCTGTGCGTCCATCGCCGCCGATAGCTTGGCCTTGGCAAACAGCACGTCGAGATCCTCCATCAGCTTCATGTTGCCACGGATGGATTGCACCTCCTCGGCTACTTGCGCGCTCAGCGTATAGAGCACACGGCGGATTTCCTCATCCTCACGGATGCAGATGTCCGACAGCTCGTCCCGCAGTGACGCGATCACAGCGGGCTCGATAAACACGGTGGAGCCGGACGCGGAGGTATCCACCACCGTGCCGCCGACCTGCTTTTGAAACTTGCGCTGTACGGGCAGCACGTAATGCCCGCCGCGGTTGGTGATATAGCCGTCGATGAGGTATTGCTTATGGCTGTGCAGAAACTGATTGAGCTTGTCCTTGATTTTTGCTTCCATAATGATCTTTTTGCGCCGCAGGTCGCGCAGCTGGGCACTGGCTTCGTCGCGGACCTCGTCTTCCAATATGCAGCGGCCGATCTCCGATTGCAGCTCGGGCAGCAGGCGAACGCTGCTGCCATAGCTTGCCAGCGTGGCGTCCTGTACGGCAATACGCCCCAGGTAGCCCGTCATCCGCTTGCAGGCGGCGGCAAATATCGCAATTCCGTTTAGCTGCTCGGGCGAAAGCATGGTGCCGATGCCGGCCAGCGTTATGCTCTCGTCGAGATGCTCCATCATCGGCAGCGGCGGCGCGCCAAAAGCGTCCAGCACGCGGCGCGCGGCGGTGGTTTCCAGCATACGCGCTATGCAGATGCGTTCATCTAAAACCGGTGCAAGCTGTGCAAGCCGCTGCTTGGCAGCCTCGGATACGGCGTGGGCTTTCAGCTGTGTTAAAATTGCGGGGAACTCCAACGTTTCATAATAGGGATTCATGGCTTTTCTCTCCTCATGATTTCAATGCATGAGCAGATTTGCGGGCGTTTTTGAAACACGAAAACAAAATAAACATAGCGTATGCTATGCCCACAGAACCCTATCCAGGCGCCGTCGGCTATCGTTCCGTATCAAAAAGGGTATACCAAAACACGATCATGCGGTCGTTTTGCCTTGCGTACATCCTTTGCCCTTTACAGAACCGATAACAAAAAGGCACCTCCAATAACTTTGATACGGTTAGTATACCGTATGGCTGAACAACGGTCAAGCCCGTTCCCTAAAATCAGGGTTGACAGGCTTCCGCGTGCGTGCTATGCTGATTGCAATCATCGGATGACGCGAAACGCGCCGCTCCCGAGTACTGCCAAAGAGATTGCTGCCACCGGCTGAAAACAGCAAGCAGGGTAAGGAGAATGGACACCATTCGCCGACGGTGCGCCTGACCCGCGATACAGGGTTATCAAAGCGGAAGCGAGCACAGCTCGCCTCAAGCAGGGTGGAACCACGAACGATCTTCGTCCGTCCCCGCAGTGTATGCGGGGGCGGCTTTTATTATGAAGGAGGATATAAACATGAAGCTCACGATGTTTGGTAAGGACTACGAAGTTGCCAAGGGTTCTTCGGCGGGCGAACTGCTCAAAGCCGAGTATGCCGACGATTTCAAAAGCTATCTGGCGGTCAAGCTGGAGGACGGATCGGTGATCGATCTGTTCACCCCGCTGGAAAACGACGCTGTGGTTACCCCCGTTACCTTTGCCGACGAAGAGGGTAAAAAGGTGTTTCGCCACTCCTGCGCCCATTTGCTCAGTATGGCGGTGCTCACGCTGTATCCCGAGGCGAAGCTTGCCATCGGCCCCGCCATTGAAAACGGCTTCTACTACGATTTTGATATAGATCCGCCCTTTACACCGGAGGATCTGCCCGCCATCGAAAAGGCAATGGACAAGCTGATGCGCCAGTCCATGCGTCCCAAGCGCTTCACCCTGCCGCGCGACAAGGCAATCGCGTTGATGAAAGAGCAAAAAGCGCCCTACAAAGTGGAACTGATTGAGGATCTGCCGGAGGACGCCGAGCTTTCCTTCTACCAGATGGGCGACTTCATCGACCTGTGCGCAGGGCCGCACCTGCCCAGCCTCAACTACCTCAAGGCCTTCAAGCTCACCTCCATCGCGGGGGCATACTGGCGCGGCGATGAGCACAACAAGATGCTGTGCCGCATCTACGGCACCTGCTTCCCCACCAAGGCGGAGCTGGCCGAGCACCTGACGATGCTGGAGGAAGCCAAGAAGCGCGACCACCGCAAGCTCGGCCGCGAGCTGGACTTGTTTGACCTGCGCGACGAGGGCCCCGGCTTCCCGTTCTTTTATCCCAAGGGCATGGTGCTCAGGAACATTCTGGAGGATTACTGGCGGCAGATTCACCGCCGTGCGGGCTACGAAGAGATTAAAACCCCGATGATGCTCAACCGCGACCTGTGGGAGCGCAGCGGGCACTGGGACCATTACAAGGAAAACATGTACACCACCAAGATCGACGATACGGACTTCGCCATCAAACCCATGAACTGCCCGGGCGGTATGCTGGTGTATCAGCGCAGGCTGTGGAGCTACCGCGATCTGCCGCTGCGCAGCGGCGAGCTGGGACTGGTGCACCGTCATGAAAAGAGCGGCGCGCTGCACGGGCTGATGCGCGTCAGGTGCTTCACGCAGGACGACGCCCACATTTTCATGACGCCGGAGCAGATCAAAGACGAGATCAAGGGCGTGTATAACCTGATCGACGAAGTGTACACGCTGTTCGGCTTCCCCTATAAGGTAGAACTCTCCACCAAGCCAGACAACGCCATCGGCACCGACGAAATGTGGGAGCTTGCCACCGCCGGCCTGCAGGGTGCGCTGGACGAGCTGGGCGTGCCTTACACCGTCAACGAGGGCGACGGCGCGTTTTACGGCCCCAAGATCGACTTCCACCTGCGCGACTGCATCGGGCGCACCTGGCAGTGCGGTACCATCCAGTTGGACATGAACCTGCCGGAGCGCTTTGACCTTATCTATACCGGTGCGGACGGCGAAAAGCATCGACCCGTGATGATCCACCGCGTGGTGTACGGATCGCTGGAGCGGTTTATCGGCATCCTGACCGAGCAATTCGGCGGCGCGTTCCCCACATGGCTGGCGCCGGTACAGGTGAAGATCATGACGATTACCAACCGCAGCGACGACGCGGCCAAGGAGCTGCAAAGCCTGCTGCTCCAGCAGGATCTCCGGCCGGAGCTTGACCTGCGCAATGAAAAGATCGGCTTTAAGGTACGCGAAGCACAGATGCAGAAGATCCCCTACATGTTCGTGCTGGGCGACCGCGAGGCTGAAGCCAAGACCGTGACCATCCGCAACCGCAAGGGCGAGAACATGGGCACCGTGCCGTTTGCCCAAGCCGTAGCCATGGTCAAGAAGCTCAACGACGATAAGACCATCGACTGATCTATCCCCACAATACATAATACGGAGCCGCCACAGCATTTGCCTGTGGCGGCTCTTTATTATTGCCCGCTGTTAGCTTGCCATAGAAGGTGAAGCTAGCAGCGGGCAAACGACAGCGCAAGCAGAAAGGACTGCTGCGGCATTGAAGCCGCGGCAGTCCCCTATTACTTATTCCAAGGGAACAAGCGAGGTTTCTACATCAGAGAATCATTCGCCGTAAGCGGCATTGTACTTCTCAGCACGCTCGTCAATGATCGCCTGTCCGCCTGCATCCAGGTATTCCTGCATGCCGGCATCCCACACGGCATCAAATTCTTCTACAGAAGCGTTGATGGCGGTGTTCAGGGTTTCGTCGCGCTTGGTTTCCAGCACTTCGGATACGCCTTCTTCAGCCTCGACAGAACCAAGGTTGATGTTGGCAAACGAAATACCGTTGTTCATCGCCATGTTCCATGCGAGCTCAACATAGTAGGAATCAACGCCGGCATAGCTGAGCGCCTTCGTCTGGGCGTTCAGGGTTGCGTCGCCCTGATCCAAACCGTTTATGATCATGGTCGTGTCGATGTTGTTGGAGGACTCACGCGTGTAGTATCCGGGATCCGGTGTAACGATGGTTCGCACGCCGTCGGCATTATACTCAAAGTCAATGCCTTCTTCGCCGAACTGCAAGTACATACGGTTCTCAAGCTTCGCCATCCAGTTGAGGTAGAGCAGCGAGGCCAGAGGCTCGTCGTTGGTGGAGGGGAAGAAGATGTAAATGCCGTTGGAGCTGTAAAGCACCTTTTTGGTCAGACCGGCATCGTTCTGGAACGGATCGATCGCGATGAACTTCGCATCTTCGCCCTGCTGTTCGGTCAGCATGTTGTAAATGCTCTCGTCGCCGCCGGTGAAGGGATAGTCCCAGTTGTTTTCAAACGCGCCAACGAAACCGGCCTTGATCAGGTTATCTACAGCGGAGTCGCCCATCTTGTACAGGGAAAAGTCTTCCAGAATTAAGCCTTCGTTGTACCATTTGTTCAACAGGCGCGCGCCTTCCTTAACGCCCGGGAAAAGGAATTGACGGCTGTCATAGCCATAGATGTAATTGGTTTTGTCATTCATGTCCGCATCGGCCACGCAGGATACGAGAATGTTGTTGGCGCGCCAGCTGACATCTTCCGTCAGCGCGAAGGGAACCATCATATCGGCGTCGTCGCCCAGCAGGAGCTCTGCATTGTCTTTGAAGGCGATCAGCATCGCTTCAAATTCTTCCGTGGTGGTGGGAGCTTCCATGCCAAGCTTGTCCAGCCAGTCGGCACGCACGAAGGTATTGATACGGCTGGTTTCAATACGCACGGCGGGGATGGCATAGATCGTGCCTTCGACAGGATCCAGCTTCCAGGTCAGGTTGGTGCCGAAGAAGTCGACCATATCCGTCAGATATTCGCCGTATTCCTCAAGCAGCGGAGCCAGGTCCAGAACAGCATCCTGTTTGAAGTAGGTCTCGATGGTGCCGTCGGAGTAGGTGTAGCTCACGTCGCACGCTGTTCCGGCTGCCAGGTAAGTGGGCAGGTTGTCGCTCTCGGTCCAACGCGGGGTGGTAACGAATTCGACATCAATATTATATTGCTCCAGCATGCTCTGCTTGATGAAGTCAATAAACACATTGTTGTCAACGTCCCAGCCTTCGGTATCACGGTCAAAGTGCGCAACCGTAATGGTACGGGTTTCGGTGAATTTGCCGTCCACAAAGCCTGCATCTTCAGCCAGTGCGAGCGGAGCCATAACCGAAACCAACAGCATGGTGGTCACGAGTATCGCAAGTAGTTTTTTCATGGGGTACCCTCCTTTTAATTTTTACCATAAACACTGCCTGTACCAGGCGTGTTGGGTATCTAGTTCAGCCCTTCATCGCGCCCAGCGTTACACCCGCGATAAAGTAACGCTGCAGCCAGGGATAGATCATCAGAATCGGAATGGTGGCAAACATGACAGCCGCCGCTTTCAATGCATCCGATGCACCGGGGGTGGAGAAACCCTCCTGCGTCGCGGCATCCAGGCTCTCCTTGCTCTGGATGATATTGTAAAGCAGCAGCTGAATGGGATAGTACGTTTTATTCTGCGGCATAAACATCAAGGCGTCGGAGTAGCCGTTCCACCGGCCCACCGCATAGAACAGCGACAGCGTAGCCAGCACGGACGTGGACAGCGGCAGATAGATCGATATCAGGGTTCGCACGGGGTTTGCGCCGTCGATCTCGGCTGATTCACGCAAGCTGTCGGGAATGTTTTGCAGGAACGTGCGCATGATAATCATGTTGAAAACACTGATGCAATACGGAAAGATCAGCACCGTCGGGGAATTGATCATCCCCAGCGACTTGAACAGCAGGTAATTGGGAATGGTACCGGCGTTAAAGTACATGGTCAGCATGATAAAGCCGTTGATGAATTTACGTCCTCTGAGCTTTTCGAAAATCAGCGGATAAGCGCACAGTGTGGTCATCGTCATGGATAATATCGTGCAGCCGATTGTAAGCATCGCCGTCCACAGCAGCGCCCAGGTATAGGTCGTGTCCGTCAATACTAACGTATACGCCGTAAAGTCGATATCGACCGGCCAAAGATAAACATCACTGCGGATCAGCGCCTGCGGCGAGCTGAAGGAGCGGACGAACACATTCCAAACCGGCAGGAAGAAAACGAGGATCATGATGACGCAGAGAAATACAACGAGATAATCTCCCCACTTGGAGTGCTTTGACTTAATCATTCACTCCACCCCCTACCACAGTCCGCGTTCGCCAAGGCGCTTGGCAAACGAGTTGGTGATGAGCAGGAACATCACACCAACCACGGACTGGAACAAGCCAACCGCCGTTGCCAGCGATTGCTGGGTGCCCTTGATGCCGTAATTGTACACAAAGATCGACAGCACATTGGATACGTTGGTCACCAATGTGTTGCTCATCGCGTAGGGTTGATCGAAGTCACTGGCGATGATATATCCCATTCTGATGATCAGCAGGATGACGATGGTTGATTTCAGTCCCGGCAGGGTGATATGCCAGATCTTGCGCATTCTGCTGGCGCCGTCAACCGACGCCGCCTCATAAAGCTCCGGATTAATGCCGGTGAGCGCCGCCAGATAGATAATCGTGTTCCAGCCGACACTCTGCCAGATGCCCAAGAAAACGTAGGTCCATACCCAGTGTGCCGAGTCATCTAAAAACGGGATGGAATCGACGCCAATTTTCCGAAGCACGGTGTTGACCAGACCAAACCTTGTGGCAAACAGCTGTAGTGCCAGGCCCGAAATGATAACCCAGGATAGGAAGTGCGGCATATACGCAATCGTCTGCGTGAAGCGCTTGAACTTCCGGTACGGCAGCTCGTTTAGCACGATGGCCAGGATAATCGGTGCCGGGAACCCCAGGATCAGGTTCAACATATTCAGCATAATGGTATTGCGCAGCGCATTATAAAAATCTTTATTGGAAAACGCCTTGATAAAGTACTGGAAACCATGGTTTTTCGCCCAGTCCATTTCCCATGCACTTTTGGTGATGGAAAACTTTTTGAACGCAATCTGAATATATGTCATCGGAATATATTTAAAAATAATAAAATATATCAGTGGCAGCGCCAGCATTGCGTATAGCGTCCAGTATCGTTTCAGATACATCCGCGTCCGGTATCGCCTGAGATTTTTCTCCGATTGAGCAATTGATGTCATTTTTCTCGTCCTTTGCTGTGAGAATGGGCAGACCCAGATGGGGTTTTTACATTGTGCCCGTGCACATTTTCGGGATCGAATAGTATATTAATATGCCACTAACGATCTGCCTAAAATAGGCCTCCTATCTTTTCCCTCTGTAGCTAGTATAAATCTCATCCGAAAATAAGTCAATACTTTCCGGCGCTGTTTCTTGTGAA
>Ga0116152_10003833_pt1 | contig 11984 bp, 14 predicted proteins | sample AD_UKC119_MetaG_FD_89894 | JGI IMG/M metagenome (GOLD analysis project Ga0116152, IMG submission 89894) | Active sludge microbial communities of municipal wastewater-treating anaerobic digesters from Hong Kong - AD_UKC119_MetaG | ecosystem: Engineered > Bioreactor > Anaerobic > Digestate...
AGCATTGCGGCTAAAATCGAGGGAGGTACTGCCATGCGTATGATCATGTTCCCGCTGATGGCGCTCGCGCTTGTGGCCTGCAAGGCCGAGCAGGTCCGGGAATCCCAGAAAGCGCCGCTGAGCCAGCAGATCGCCGAAGGCCGCGGCATCGCTTCGACCATGTGCGCCGGCTGTCACGGCATGGACGACGACGAGGAAGGCGTGCGGGGCGACACCGTCGCCCTGAAATACGTGCTGAACCGGATGGACCCCGACACGCTGCATTCGAATTTCGAACAGGGCATCAAGATCGGCCACCCGGACATGCCGGAATTCGTGTTCGGGCCGCTCGGCTCCGACGTGCTGCTGGCCTATCTGGAGAGCATCCGCGAGCCGGACCCGACAGAGAATTAGACCGGCGCCCGAATATGTACCGACGTGTGCACGCGCGATTGCGCGGGCCGCCGCATCAGGCGATCATGGCCGTCGACCCGAGAAGGAGACTTCCATGCGCCGTATGCTGATCGCCCTGCTGCCGCTTGCCATTGTGGCGTGTTCGAAGGCCGCTCCCCCGACCGGCATGGCAGCCGGGCCGGACCAGGCGGGCGAGACCGGAATGTCGGTGGCCGAGGAACAGGCGGCCGGCCAGGAGATCGCCGAGACACATTGCGCCCGCTGCCACGGCATTGGCGACGAGGATGCGCGGCGGCCGGATGCCCCGCCGCTGCGTCACCTGCTGGCGGAGTATGACCCCGAAGCGCTGAAGGACGATTTCCGCGAAGGCGTGAAGGTCGGCCATCCCGACATGCCGCAATTCGAGTTCAGCCCGATGGAGACCGACATGCTGCTGAGCTATATCAGCAGCATTCAGGAGCCTGAGGCCGAGTAATCCGGGTAGGGACTATTTCGTCTGCCCGCCATCCACCGGCAGGATGGCGCCGGTGATGAAGCTGGCGAGGGGGCTCAGCAGATAGGCGGCGGCGGAGCCGATTTCGTCCGGACGGCCGAAGCGCTGCAGCGGCACTTCCCGGCGGATCCAGCGGTTCCACGCGTCCGCACGGGGGCCCGTGGAGCGGGCTTCCCAGTCGCCGCCGGGGAAGATGATGTTGCCGGGCGCAATCGCGTTGACGCGGACGCCGGACGGGCCGGCGATGCGGGCAAGCTCTTTCGCGAGATGGTTCATCGCTGCCTTCGACGTGCCATAGGTGAGCGGCGTGCCGAGCGCGCCGAGGCCGGCAATCGACGAGATCATCAGGATCGAACCTTCGCCGCGCGGCTCCATCCTGCGGAGGCTCGCGCGGGCAAGACGGAAGGCGCTGTCGAGATTCTGCTGCAGGCCGGCGGACCAGGTCTCGTCGTCGACATCAAAGCCCGGCGGGCATGGATGCAGGCCGACATTGGCGACGGCGCCCCAGAGGGGGGCGAACTCCGCCTCGACGGCCTCGACCATGGCGTCGATGGTGCGGCTGTCGCGGAGGTCCCCTGCCCGCGCCCAGACACGGTGTTCGCCATATTGCGTTGCGAGGCGGGCGCGCTGGGCTTCCAGCGCCGCTTCCCCCCGCGCGGCCATGGCCACTTTCGCGCCTTCGGCGAGCAGGGTCTCGACGATGCCGAGGCCGATGCCGCGGCTGGCACCGGCGACGAAGACGACCTTGTCTTTCAGTCCGAGGTCCATGGCGGTTACGCCGTCGGCAGCTTGTAGTCCTTGAACCGTTCGCGCAGGGCAAGCTTGTTGATCTTGCCGGTGGCGCCGAGCGGGATTGCCTCGACAAAGGCGACATCGTCCGGGGTCCACCATTTGGCGATCTTGCCCTCCAGCGACTTCAGGATTTCCTCCTTGGTCGGAGCTTGTCCCTCGGCCGGCTGGATGATCAGCAGCGGGCGTTCGTCCCATTTCGGGTGGTAGATGCCGATGGCGGCCGCATTGGCGACCTTGGGATGACCGACGGCGATGTTCTCGATGTCGATGGAGGAAATCCACTCCCCGCCCGACTTGATCACGTCCTTGGCGCGGTCGGTGATCTGCATGGTGCCGAATTCGTCGATATTGGCGACGTCGCCGGTGTCGAAATAGCCGTTCTCGTCCAGGACATTGCCGCCGGCGCCCTTGAAGTAGCCGCCGGCAATGGCGGCGCCGCGGATCATCAGGCGGCCGGACGTGTGGCCGTCATTCGGCAGGTCATTGCCTTCATCGTCGACGATCTTGAGCTCGACGCCGAAGGGCGGGCGGCCCTGTTTCAGCTTCTGGGTCATGCGGGTGTCGATGTCGGCATCGATCATGTGCGGCGGCAGGGCGCCGAGCGTGCCGAGCGGCGAGGTTTCGGTCATGCCCCAGGCATGGACGACGTCGACTTCATAGTCTTCCTCGAAGGCGCGGAGGATCTTCTCCGGCACGGCCGAGCCGCCGATGATCACCTTGTTGAGGTGCGGCAGTTTGAGATTGTTCTCCTGCAGGTGGGTCAGCAGCATCAGCCAGACGGTGGGAACGGCGGCGGTGATCGTGACTTTCTCGGTGTCGAGCAGTTCGTAGATCGAGGCGCCGTCCATCTGGGCGCCGGGCATCACCATGTTGGCGCCGGTCGCCGGGCAGGAGAAGGCAAGGCCCCAGGCATTGGCGTGGAACATCGGCACGACCGGAAGCACGACGTCATTGGCGCCCATGCCGATGGCGTCCTTCATCATCGTGACCATGGTGTGCAGCACGTTTGAGCGGTGCGAATAGAGCACGCCCTTGGGGTCCCCGGTCGTGCCGGAAGTATAGCAGAGGCCGCAGGCGGTATCTTCCGGGAAGTCGCCCCAGCGCACTTCGGTCGAGCGGCCGTCGATCCAGATGTCGAACGGGATCGCGCCCAGCGTGTTCTCCGGCATCGTGTCGGCGCCGGCATAGATGACGAAGGTGGTGACGCTCGGGATCTTGTCCTTGATGGCCTCGACAATCGGCAGGAAGGTCTTGTCGAAGACGAGGACCTTGTCTTCGGCGTGGTTGATGATCCAGGCGATCTGGTCCGGGTGGAGGCGCGGATTGACCGTGTGCAGGACGGCGCCGATGCCCATCGCGCCATACCAGGTGGCCATGTGGCGCTCGGAGTTCCAGCCGAGCGTGGCGACGCGGTCGCCCAGCTGGATGCCGGCATCGATCAGGGCATTGGAGGCCTGCTTCGACATCTGGAACAGATCGGCATAGGTGATCCGCTCGATGTTCCCCTCGACCCGGCGCGTGACGACCTCGCGGGTCGGGTTGATGCGGTTCGCATGCTCCAGGATCTTGTTGGTCGTCAGGGGCCAGTCCTGCATGATGCCCTTCATGGTTTCCTCCTTCGCGCCTGTGGCGGCGTCATTGTCGTATGGTCAGGATTTGGTGTAAGCGCGCGGGTGCTGCAGCGCAAGAAAATGAGGGCCGGGCGATGAAAAGATTTGTATTTTCCCTTGCGGCACTGGCCATCCTGGGGGGCTGCGGGGCGGCCGCGAAGGGACCGGCCGAGGCGGCGACGGATGCTGCCGCCCAGATCGCGCGCCTGCCCCTGCCGCAATATTTCGATTGCCTGCGCGAGCATGGCGGCACGGTTATTGCGGCCCATCGCGGCGGGCCGGACAAAGGCTTCCCCGAGAACGCCATCGAGACCTTCCAGCACGGCTTCGACCGCGGCATCCGCGTGTTCGAGATCGATGTCGCCGAGACCAAGGATGGCGTGCTGACCCTGATGCATGACGACCGCCTGAACCGCACGACCACCGGCCGGGGCTATGTCTCGGACACCGACTGGGAGACGATGAGCGGGCTGTACCTCGTCGACAATGACGGCAAGCGCACGGCGTTCCACCCGCCGAAATTCTCGGACGTGCTGCTGTGGGCGAAGAGGACCGGTGCGGTGCTGGAGCTCGACCGGAAGCCGACGACCAGTTTCCGCAACATCGCCGCCGCCGTGAAGGCCGCAGGCGCCGGGGAGAACGTCATCTTCATTTCCTACAATGACGACCAGGCGGCCGAGATCGCGGCCATCGATCCGGACCTGATGATGACCGCCTCGGCCTTCGGCGACCGGGATGTCGCGAAGCTGGAGGCGCGCGGCGTCGACCGGGACCACCTGATCGCCTGGACGGGCACGGACAAGACAGACCCGGCGGCGTGGCGGCGGCTGGTGAAGGTCGGCGTGGAGCCGGCCTTCGGCACGCTGGGACGCGCCGGCGAGCGGCTGGACGACACATATCTCGCCGACGGCAACGGCTCGGAATATGACGACCTCGCCAGCGAGGGGCTGGTGATGATCGCGACGGATTTTCCGTACGAAGTGGCGGACCTGATCCACTCGGACGATGTCGGGCGCGAGGCGTGCGGGCGGTGACGCGCGCGCCGGGTCCCGGATAAACGCTTCGCATTTTCCGGGATGACGGAAGAGTGTTTTCTGCGCTCATCCCGGCATGAGCCGGGATCCAGCACGGCGACAGGCGCGCTTCGCGGCACTGGACCTCGGCTTTCGCAGGGGCGAGCGCCGGCGAGGCAATCGCTCATCCCCTACTCCGTCGCTACGGCACGTTGCCAGAGGAAGAACACGACCGGTGCAACGATTTCGATGCCGAGCGCGACCATCTGCGTCTGGCTGGGGTGTCCAACCGTCATGATGGAGATGACGCGGCCGAGACCGCCGGCAAGGATGCCGATACAGACGATGGCCATCAGGCGGCCCTGTTTCCCGATCGACGGGATGATGTGCCAGATGAGCAGCGTCATCGCCAGGTACATGCCCGAAAAGTACCGGTACTGATTGTCGAGATCGATCGCGACACCGCCGGGCGACAGCCGCCCTGCCCCGGACGTGAAGCCAAGGATGACGAAAGCCAGCGGAATAAGCGAAAAGAGTCCGAGCGCGATCTGAAGGCCGCGTTTCATGAATTGCCTCCCTTTTGGGGGTCGTCCCCGGTGCGCACTTTCCATGCAAAGGTCACCGCAGGCAATGATTGACGCGGCACGCCGACGGGCGTATGGAGCGCGCCGGGCTTGGGACGCCCGCCGCTCGCAGGGCTTTGGCCCGAAGGTGAAGATCCCCCGGCGCCGGTGCGCCGCGCCCCCTCCAATGGAACCGGCCTTTCCGGCAGTCCTGCGGCAATGCGAGCCCCCGCTGCAACGCGACTGCCCTGAAAAGGACGTTCCGATGACGACCTCCATTACCACCCGCGACCAGGCGAAGGCCCGCGCGCGGGAAATCCGTGCCGAGGCAGCCGCCGCCGGCACCACCCTTAGCCATTCCGCCGCACTGGAACGCGTCGCGGCCGAGCTTGGCTACCGAGACTGGAACACGGCCTCCGCGCGCCTCGCGAACACGCCGGAAATTCCGTTGCAGGTCGGCGACCGCGTCGGCGGGACGTACCTGAAACAGCCCTTCGAAGGACGCGTCCTGTCCGTGCGTGAACTGAATGCCGGGGCGGCGTTCGAGATCACGCTGGAGTTCGACGAGCCGGTCGACGTGGTCGAGTTCGAGAGCTTCTCGGCCTTCCGCCACCGCGTCAACGCGACCGTATCGGCGGGCGGGGTGTCGTATTCGAAGACCAGCGACGGCGTGCCTCACCTCGTGGTGGAACGCCTGTCCGGGGATATCATCTGATGGCCTATCTTGCCCCGACACAGGAACTCGGCCGGCGCTTCGTGATGCGGGGGCTTGCCGGAAATGTGCTGATGCTGAACCTCATCCGCCTGCGGACAGTGGCCGACTATTCGGCGTTTCCGGAGATTGCGCCGGAGACGCCGATCAGCGGGCGGAAGGCGTATGATCTTTACATCGAGCATACGCTTCCCTTCCTCGAGAAGAGCGGCGGGCGGCTGGACCTGCTGGCGGAAGGCGGCAGCTGGCTGATCGGGCCGGAGGATGAGCGCTGGGACCTCGCCCTCGTCGTGCGCCAGAAGGACATGCAGACCTTCTTCGCCTTCGAACAGGATGCGGACTATATGAAAATCCTCGGCCACCGCACGGCGGCGGTGGAGGATTCGAGACTGCTGCCGCTGGGGGAAATTCCTCCCTCATCCTGATGTCATCCCGGAATTTGCGCAGCAAATATCCGGGATCCGGTTTCGGAGGCGACAGCGCGATCTGGGTCACGGATAAACCCCGCGGGCTTTCCGGGATGACAGGAGCAGCCTGCCCCTCTACGGAAACAGCCGCCCGCGGGCCCAGGTGTCGCCGTGGCGAATGAATTTCACGCGGTCGTGCATGCGGAAGGCCTGGTCCTGCCAGAATTCGATTTCGGTCGGCGTCAGGCGGTAGCCGCCCCAGAAGTCGGGACGCGGAATGTCCGGCCCGTCGCCATAGACTTCGGAGACTTCGGCGACGCGCTGCTCATAGATGGCGCGGTCCGGCAGCGGGCGGGACTGGTCCGACGCGATGGCGCCGATCCGGCTCTGCGGCGCGCGGGTGGCGAAATATTCGTCCGCCTCGGCGTCGCTGACGCGGGTGATGGTGCCGCGCACGCGGACCTGGCGGCGCAGCGTCTTCCAGTGGAAGCAGAGCGCGGCGACGGGATTGTCGCGCAACTGCTCACCCTTGGCGCTTTCCAGATTGGTGTAGAAGACGAAGCCGCCATCGGCCACTTCCTTGAGGAGCAGGATGCGCACGTCCGGCATGCCGGCGGCATCGACGGTGGCGAGCGACATGGCGTTGCAGTCGTTCGGCTCGGTCTTGCGGGCCTCGGCCATCCAGTCCTCGAACAGGGCGAACGGGTCGGCCACGTCCGCGATCAGCGGCCGGTCGCCATGGCTGGCATAGTCGTCGGCGCTGGGGCTGGGGGGGATGATTTTCGTGCTCATGGCGGATCGGGGCTCTTTACAGGTTTGTTAGGGCCTCCGATTTCATATAGGAGGCTCCCGATCAAGTCATGGGAACAAGCCGGCATGTCGCACAATACGTATGGTCACCTGTTCCGCGTCACGACCTGGGGCGAAAGCCATGGGCCGGCGCTCGGCTGCGTGGTGGACGGCTGCCCGCCCGGCCTGCCCCTGACGGAAGCCTTTATTCAGGGCTTTCTCGACAAGCGGCGGCCCGGCACGTCGCGCTTCGTGACGCAGCGGCAGGAACCGGACGCGGTGAAGATCCTCTCCGGCGTGTTCGAGGATGACCGGACCGGGGGGCCTGTGACGACGGGCACGCCGATCTCGCTGATGATCGAGAACACCGACCAGCGCTCCAAGGATTATGGCGAGATCCGCGACCGCTACCGGCCCGGCCATGCGGACTATTCCTATGACGCCAAATATGGCGTGCGGGACTATCGCGGCGGCGGGCGCAGCTCGGCGCGGGAGACGGCGGCGCGGGTGGCGGCCGGCGCGGTGGCGCGGCGGGTGCTGGGCGACGGCATCATGATCCGCGGCGCGGTCGTGCAGATCGGCCCGCACGCGATCGATCGCGAAGCGTGGGACTGGGCGATTGTCGAGGACAATCCCTTCTGGTGCCCGGATGCCGGCATGGTGGCGACGTGGGAAGCGTTCCTCGACGAGACGCGCAAGGCGGGCAGCTCCGCGGGCGCGATTGTCGAAGTGCAGGCAAGTGGCGTGCCGGCCGGCTGGGGCGCGCCGGTCTATGGCAAGCTCGACGGCGAACTGGCCGGCGCGATGATGAGCATCAATGCGGTGAAGGGCGTCGAGATCGGCGCGGGCTTTGCCGCGGCGGCCTTCTCCGGCGAACAGAATGCGGACGAGATGCGCGCGGGCAATGGCGCGCCGCGCTTCCTGTCGAACAATAATGGCGGCGTGGCCGGCGGCATCTCGACCGGGCAGGATGTGATCGTCCGTATCGCGATCAAGCCGACCTCCTCCATCCTCAATGAAGTGAAGTCGGTCACGCGCGACGGCGAGGAAGTGGACGTGCGCACCAAGGGCCGCCACGACCCCTGCGTCGGCATCCGCGCCGTGCCGGTGGCCGAAGCGATGATGGCCTGCGTGCTGGCCGATGCAAAGCTGCGCCACCGGGGCCAGACCGGGCGCTGAGCTGCGCGTCAGGCGCCCGGCACCATCCGGAGCGAAATCTCGTCAGCGATCGCATCGGCGAGCCGCAGCGCATTTTCCTCGCGGTCGAAATAGGTGCGGATCCGGATGCCGTTGATCCCGACGCAGGCGGACCGGCCGGGCAGCGCCCGGAAGGCCGCAGGTGCGATCCATCCGAAAGCCGAGCGGGCAAGGCTGTCGAGCGGCCAGACGATAATCTCCACCAGACGAAGCGCGCCGCGCAGGCCGGCTGTGTAGGCCGGCCGCACTTTCCTCATCGCGGCATAGTCGAAGCGCCTGCCGCCCACCTGAAGCGCGTCGGGCCCGAATTGCAGGCGGATGATCCTGCGGGCCAGCGCATGGCGGACATAGGTGATCCTTGCGAGGACGATGCCGAGAAACAGGCACACCGGCAGCGCCAGTCCCCAGCCAAGGACATGGACCGGAGACGGTCCGATTGCCGGGCGTTCCGGCGCCGCTGCCGCCACGGCGTCCCGGACCAGAAAAGCAATGGGTATACAGACGAACAGGGTTAATGCCAGGCTCAGCACGGCCAGGATCGACCTGTTCGCCTGCCCCGTGCGCCCGCAGATGACGATGTCGTCGCCCTCTCGCCAGACCCCCTCATCCATCCCTGTCATGACAGCCTCCACGCCAATGTCTCCTGTATGAGAGGCGCGGCCGGGCGGCGTTTCGGGTCACGCGGTGATATGGCGTGGCGTTCAAAAAAAAGCCCCCGGAGCGGCGGCTCCGGGGGCAATATCCCGTTTGGAGAGGCGGGAGGATCAGAATTTCATGACGCCGCCGACGGAGATGACGTCCGCATCGGCCCCGTGGTCGCCCTCATAGCGGGTGAGGTCACCGCGCAGGCCGAACCGGTCCGTCAGGAACACCTTGGCGCCGGCGCCATAGGCGACACCGTCCGTGCTGTCGGAGGCACTGCCGACACCCGGCACCTTCACCTTGTATTCGCTGTCGGCATAACCGACGCGGGCAAACAGGTCGACGCGTTCGGACACCGGTGCCTGCACGACACCGAAGCCGGCCACCGAGTGATCGAGCTCCGCCTTGGCGCCGCCGATATCGTCATCGCCGATTCCGAACGAGGCTTCGCCCTCGATGCCGATCTGCGGGCCGACATTCCGGTTGACGAACCAGGTTCCGCGGGCCGTCAGGGCGTCGAGATTGGCGCCGTCGGTGTCGACATGGGAGTAGCCGGCGCCGAGCTCGAGGTTGCCTTCGGCAAAGGCGGCGGGCACGGCAAGCAGGGTGGCAGACAGGGCAGTGATGACAAGTTTCATGGGAGGATCTCCTTGTTCTGCGTGAGGTCACGCATGAGCGGAGATAGACGCGGCGCACCCCGCCCACATGTCTCATTTCCGTAACAATCGAACTTGGTCGCGCCGATGTGTCCGCGGCAACACAGTTCGTGAACTGACTTTAATTGCAGTTAGGAATTCGTAATCATGATGGCGAAATCCGGGCAACCCCTCCAGGCCTCCGTAGGTGCCGCGTCACAGCATATTCACAAAACTTCGGTCGGTCCGCCCGCGCGCCGCTGCTATCAGGTGACAAGCAGTTCACGTTGCGGGGCGAGTAATGGGTGGCGTTGAGTTATTTGGCGTAGTCGGGTTTGCGCTTGCGGCCTATGCCGTGGTCGCAAACGATTCCATCCAGACGCTGGGGACGTTCCTGTCGTCCAATCACAACCAGCGCTGGTGGGTGCTGTGGCTGTATGCCAGCGGCATCATGGTCGCCACGATCGCCTACGGCTATGTCAGCAATGGTGGCGACGTCGCCTTCGACCGGCTGGACAAGCTGAGCGTTCTGGCAGGCGATGGCGACCGCAGCGGGATGCTGCTGCCGCACGTGAAATGGTGGCACGCCCTGCCCCCGCTGATCCTGCTGATCATCACGCGCTATGGCATTCCGGTCTCGACCACCTTCCTTGTCCTGACCCTGTTCGCGCTGTCGGGCGGGGCCGCGACGAGCGGCGTGCTGATCAGCATGCTGGTCAAGTCGGCGCTGGGCTATGTCGTCGCGTTCGGCGTGGGCGTGGTCGTCTGGGTGGTGATTTCGCACACCTTCGAGCGCTGGGTGTTCCGGACGCGGGAAGACCTGCCCTGGCCCTACTGGGTGTTCTTCCAGTGGGTGACGACCTCATTCCTCTGGTCGCAATGGCTGATGCAGGACCTTGCCAACATCTTCGTCTTCCTTCCCCGGCAGGTGACGGTGACCGGAAGCGAAACGCATGTCGCCTTCCCGCTGGCGACCGTGGTGGTCGGGACGCTGCTGCTGGCGGTGATCCAAGGCTATATCTTCGCAACGCGGGGCGGGCAGATCCAGCAGATTGTCGAGCGCAAGGTGAACACGGTCGATGTGCGCGCCGCCACGATCGTCGACCTGATCTATGGCGTCGTGCTGCTGGTGTTCAAGGAAGTGAACAATATTCCGATGAGCACGACCTGGGTGTTCCTCGGCCTGCTGGCCGGACGGGAACTGGCGATTTCCTACATTGCCGCGCTGCGCGACCGGGGCGAAGCCTGGCGCGATGTCTCCGGCGATGCGGGACGGGCCTTCTTCGGGCTGGTCATCTCGATCGCGCTCGCCTTCCTGATGCCGCTGATCGGCACGGGCGCGCTGCCGCAATTCTGAGACCGGCCTACTCGGCGAAGAGATTGAAGGCGGAATCCAGCGCCATGCCGGCCCCGGCGCCGATCAGGCCGCCCAGCACCATCAGAGCGATCCGGGCAACGCTCCAGCCGGTCCTGCCTGCGGATACATACGTCTCCGAATGGGGAAAATGCACGCTGGTCAAACGGTCAAAAAACGTCATGGCTCAGGCCCTTTCCGCAGATACATATTTATTACATTTATTTGTATCTTAGATGATAGATTAGTTACATTTTGCGACAGGATCAATGCACTGCTGCAATTCCGGTGCATGTTCCATGCAACGTCCGGCATTCCGGAATCCGGATACGGAGGGTCAGCCGGGCTTCCGCCAGGTGGTCACTTTGGTGAGGAAAGCGAGTGCCTGCCGTTCGCCGGCAAAGCCCGCCGCTGTACACGCAGCCGCCACGTCCCAGCCGAGATAGCCGGCATAGTAAGGCTCGTGAAATCCGTGCGGGAAGTATTCGAGCATCCCGTCGAGACCGGGATAGTCCCCGAACTGGACACTGTCGGCGAGGACGAACAGGCCGCCCGGCCTCAGTGTACGGAATATTTCGGCGAGGACTTTCGGGCGCACTTTCGGCGGCAGCTCGTGGAACAGGAAGATCGACACCGCCACGTCCTGCGAGGCGTCCGGCAGCGGCATCGTCTCGGCGGCTTCGTGGATGACATCGGCCTGCGGCCAGGGCGCAAGGCGCGCGCGAGCCGCATCGGTATAGTTCGGCGAAAGATCGAGGCCTGCCGCATTGAGGCGCGGCCAGACGCGCATCACCTGTTCGAGGAACCTTCCATTGCCGCAGGCGACGTCCAGCAGGTGCATGCGGCGCTGGTCGTGACCGCGCAGCTCACGCGAGATCTCGGCGAGTGCGGCCCGGCGCATGGCATCGGCCGTGCCAGTGAACAACGCCTCGACCTGCGTGTCGTAGAGTTCCGCGCTCTCGTCGGAAAACCAGCCGCCCGTCTGATAGTGGAAATTCTGGCGGTAATAGGCCGGGTAGCGGTTGGAGCCTTCGGGCAGCTCGCCCCGGATCTCGGTGCCGGCGCGGGCCAGACGGCGGCGCTCGACTTCCGCCACATCCAGCTGGAAGGCGCGGGCGGATTTGAGAGCGTGCGGCAGCTGCACGAGGGAGACATCGCGCGGCGGCGGATAGAGGCCCGCCTCGACATTGCGCCGGTCCTGGATGAAGAGGTCGAAATAGGCCTTGCGGGCGACCGCCATGTCGGGGCGGCCGCGGGAGGGCGCGAAGTCCGGCTCGTCCGGATGGCTGAAGCCGCCCGTCCGCTGCTTTGCGGCCCGCATCTGCGCCCCGTACCAGGCCGAACGCAGGCCCTGCGCCGCGGCATAGCGGGCACGGCCGGCGGC
>Ga0116152_10003835_pt1 | contig 11982 bp, 9 predicted proteins | sample AD_UKC119_MetaG_FD_89894 | JGI IMG/M metagenome (GOLD analysis project Ga0116152, IMG submission 89894) | Active sludge microbial communities of municipal wastewater-treating anaerobic digesters from Hong Kong - AD_UKC119_MetaG | ecosystem: Engineered > Bioreactor > Anaerobic > Digestate...
CATAATACCGATACCGGTTTCATGATCTCCTGCCATAATGGCTCGCTGGATCGGGGCTGCGCCGCGCCACCGGGGCAAAAGGGACGCATGAATATTTAGGCAGCCATATTTTGGTATATCCAGTATTTCCTGAGGCAGTAGCAGACCGTAAGCAACCACAACGGCGACTTCGGGTTTTAAGGCGCGGAATTTTTCACGTTCTGCTTCTTCTTTGAAATTAAGAGGAGTGTAGACAGGAATATCGAGCGAAGCCGCATATTCATGTACTGGGGATGGTCTTTCTTTCTTGCCCCTTCCGGCGGGGCGTGGTGGTTGGCTGTAAACGGCAACCACTTTATGACCTGCACTTAAAATTGCCCTTAACGCACTTACTGAAAAATCAGGAGTTCCCATGAAAACGACGCGCATCAAAAAGCTCCTATTCGTTTTCTTTGACCAGTTTTTTCACTTTCCGGACATACATATTGCGTTTGATTTTTGACAGATAATCGATAAATACTACGCCGTTTAAATGGTCTATTTCATGTTGAACACAGGTGGCAAGAAGGCCGGTTGCATGAATTTCCTGTTCTTCACCATTATAATCAATAAATTTAATTTTGCATTCAGCTGGTCGTTCAATTTCGGCATATTGTTCGGGTATGGAAAGGCATCCTTCGTTATAGGTGTTTAGCTCTTCCGAGGTCCAGGTGATTTCCGGATTGACGAAATACATCGGCTTTGGATTTTCTTCATCACGGGCAATATCAATCACAAGTATGCGCCATAACTTGCCCACCTGCACAGCGGCCAACCCGATCCCGGGGGCGTCATACATGGTTTCGAGCATATCATCCATGAATGCCCTGAGTTTGTCGTCGACCTTCTTTACCGGTTCGGATATTTTCTTAAGTAACGGGTCGGGTACTGTCACAATGGGTAAAATTGCCATAATTATTCATCTTATCCTTTTAATCTCTTAAATGGTAGGTAATATGTGTTGAGGATAAGGTCAAGACTATAAGGAGCGAACATTCGTGTTAATTGATCAGAATATGATGATACTGATAGGCATAGTGGCAATTGTTCTATTGCTGGTGATTGTGCTTTTAATGGTCAACAGACGCACAAGAATGGACAGCCACGAACGTCAGGTCGCCGCCGAAAATGCCAATCAGTATATTGCTGAGATCATGAGAGCAAACGCAAGTCTTGAAAGCAGAATTCAGGTGATGAGCGAAAATCATGCACAAGCACAGGAAGAGCTGAAAAGGACAATGCACGAACGGCTTGATGCGGTAAGTCAGCGGGTTGGTGATAGTCTGGAGAAAACAGGCGTTAAAACAGGTGAAAGTCTGGAAAAGCTGAGAGAGCGGCTGACAGTCATTGACCAGGCCCAGAAAAACATAACCGATCTTTCGGGGCAAATGGTCGGTTTGCAGGAAATATTATCCAATAAACAGGCGCGGGGGGCGTTCGGTGAAATTCAGCTTAATGATCTGGTTTCCTCAATATTACCGCCCAATGCTTATGAATTCCAGGCGACGATGGAAAACGGCAAAAGGGCCGATTGCCTGATCAAGCTTCCCAATCCACCGGGGTCAATTGTTGTTGATGCCAAATTTCCACTTGAAAGTTATCACAGACTTCACAAGGCGGAAAACGAGATTGAGTTTAAAAATGCACAGCGACTTTTCAGGGCTGATATTTTAAAGCATGTTAAGGATATTTCAGAAAAATATATCATCAATGGTGTTACCGCAGAATCCGCATTGATGTTTTTACCGTCGGAAGCGGTTTATGCGGAACTCCATGCAAATTATGCGGATGTGGTGGAAAAATCATACCGGGCCAAAGTCTGGATTGTCAGTCCGACAACATTGATGGCAACGCTAAACACGGTAAGGGCGGTGCTCAAAGATGCCCGTATGAGGGAACAGGCCGGTATTATCCAGAAACATGTCACCACGCTGCTTGAGGATGTCGGTCGACTTGATGAACGGGTGGAAAGCCTTAGAAAACATTTTGAACGGGCCGATAAAACCATTGACCAGATTGCCACATCTTCCCGGAAAATTACGTCCAAGGTTGATGTGATTGAAAAAATCCAGATGGAGGAAGAAAGCAAAGTTGAAGAGGCGATAGAGCCAAAGGAACCTCCCAAAATAAAACTGATGATTGATTAACCATCCTGCCATCATTTGGCCCTTCTGCTGCTTTAGCTTGACATCCATTATGTCTTTTGATTCTTTAGATGCTATGAAAATTAAGCTTCTCATAGCGACGACAATTATCGCGGTTGCGGGATGTGCATCCAGACCGCCCAGTAATTTTGCGGACAGCTGCTCTATTCTTGATGAAAAAAGCGGCTGGTATAAGGCCGCAAAAAATGTGCGTGATAAATACGGCACGCCCATTAATGTGCAGCTTGCCATCATTCGTCAGGAAAGCGGTTTTAAACATGACGCCAAGCCGGATCGTAACCATCTGCTCTGGGTGATACCGTGGGGAAGAAAATCATCTGCTTACGGTTATGCACAAGTAAAGGATGCAACATGGGACTGGTACCGCGAACAAACCGGCAATCATGGGGCCGACCGTGACCGGTTTGCAGATGCAGCGGATTTTATTGGCTGGTACAGTAACATCAGCCAGAGGACATTGGGGATTTCAAAATGGGATGCTTATAACCAGTATCTTGCCTATCACGAAGGACATGGCGGCTTTAAACGAAAAACATACCTAAAGAAAAAATGGCTGATGGATGTTGCCAAAAAAGTGGACGGATATTCAAGGACGTATGCGGCACAATTAGCGGCTTGCGAGAAAGATCTGGACAGCGGATTTTCGCTTTGGCCGTTTTAGGCATAATTTTGCCTTAATTATACCTATACTTAAAATTGAGTAATGATGTACTCGGAAAACCCCATTTTATGTTTAAAGACGGGCTGGTGATATTTTTAATACCAGCCCGTTTTTTATGCAGTATCCTACTAATTTATTTAATATCCTTCCGGCCAGGGGAACAGGTCAGCAGGTCTTTCAACATTAAGATCGATTTCACTGCCGCGCGCCATGACGAATGTCGGGTTCATCAGGGTGCCGATATCTTTAAGCGGGTCCGCTTTTGCGGCGATAATATCCGCTTCCTTGCCGGCTTCAATGGTGCCGGTGACTGCGGTCAAATCCATAAGATCGGCAGCATTAACGGTTGCGGCGATCAGCACGGCCCGCTCCGGCATGCCAGCATCATGCATCAGCACCAGTTCATAACCGTTTGTGCCATGATCATTAACCCCGGCATCCGTGCCGAAAGCAATTTTGACGCCTTTGTTATACGCCATGGCGAGGGCATTTTTCATAATCGGGCCGACCTCAAGCGCTTTTTGGGCAACCGCCGGAATAAAGAACCCCGGGCGTTCCTTGGCTATACGTTCCACCGTGTATCCGGCAATCAGTGTCGGTACAAGATAGGCATCATGTTCAAGGAATAAATCCACTGTATCTTCATCAAGATAGGACCCGTGTTCAATGCTGTCGACGCCGGCGCGCAAAGCGGCCTCAATCCCGACTTTTCCATGGGCGTGGGCCGCGACTTTCCGGCCCATAGCGTGGGCGGCCTCAATGATCGCGACCTGTTCTTCATCGGTAAACTGCTGGCCGGTACCGGTCGCGGTTTTGCTTAAGACGCCGCCGGTGGCCACATATTTAATATGATCTGCCCCATATTTAATTTGGGTGCGCGCCGCTTTGCGGCATTCGGTCACGCCGTCACATACACCGGAATGGGGATGCGGGAATATATCATCACGAAAACCGCCAGCATCGCCATGCCCACCAGTTGGGGAAAGGGTTTGACCGGCCGCTTTGATGCGGGGCCCCATAACAATATCCTGATTTATGGCATCGCGAAGAGCAAAAATAGCGTTTCGGTCCGCCCCGACATTGCGAATGGTTGTAAAGCCAGCCCGCAATGTGCGCATTCCATATTCAACCCCCATCAGGGTGCTTAATTCTGACGAACGGGTCACCCTTACTTCGCGGCCATGGGCTTCCTGCTGCCCCAGGATATGAGTGTGTGTATCAATCAATCCCGGCAAAACATACTGATTTTTAAGATCAATAATTTCAGCATTTTCAGCGTCTTTCACCTGTGACGCCAAAACATAACCGTCACGTATTTCAACAATTTTTTTGTTTTTGATAATAATGGACTGCTCTTTTTTGGCCTCTTCACGGGCATCGGCAAGCAATGTACCGGCATGGATAATTTTCCATTTGTCAGCGGCCTGCGCCGCAAGCGGCAGACACAGCAGAACGGTTGCGGCGAAAATTGATTTTTTGAACATGATAACTCCCAAGATTGTTTTTTATAGCTTAACTTAAATATTTACGGTTGACCATAACCACCACCACCCGGTGTTTTAATGATAAATATGTCTCCCTTTTTAACGGCGGTTTCAGCGGCGCCATCCAAAATTTCAATGTCACCATTTTCGCGCTGAATCCAGTTTTCCCCGCGCGATGCATCACTGCCACCGGCGAGCCCCATCGGGGCAATCTTCCGGCTGCCGGATATGATGGCCGCATGCAAATCTTTTAAAAATTCAATCCGTCGTTCAACACCGTTTCCACCATTAAATTTACCGCGACCACCGCTATTTTCGCGAATTTTAAATTCTTTCAGGATAACCGGATAGCGCCATTCAAGGACCTCGGGGTCGGTCAGTCTGCTGTTGGTCATGTGGGTTTGTATGGCGCTGGCACCGTTATTTCTGGCGGTCGCCCCCATGCCGCCGGCTACGGTTTCATAATATTGGATTTCATCATCCCCGAAGGTGAAATTATTCATAGTACCCTGTGCCGCCGCCATGGCACCAAAAGCCAGAAACAGGCAATTGACAATGGCCTGTGACGTTTCAACATTGCCGGCAACAACCGCACAGGGCGGTGTCGGGTTTAAAAATGATTTTTCCGGCACAATGATTTCGACCGGTTTTAAGCACCCCTGATTAAGTGGTATATCATCATCGACCAGGCAACGCAGAACATAAAGCACTGCCGCATGGCAAATGGCAAGCGGGGCATTGAAATTACTTTTCAGTTCCGGACTTGTCCCGGTGAAATCAAGGCTCGCAGAGCGACTTTTTTGATCAACTGTTACTTTCAGCCGGATGTGGGCACCATTATCCAGCGGATAATCAAAAGTGGCATTTTTTAACTTATGAATAACGCGACGGACCGCTTCTTCGGCATTGTCCTGTACATGGCGCATATAGGCACTAACGGTATCAACGCCGTAATGGCTGGTGACACGGTCCAGTTCCTTAAGTCCCTTTTCATTGGCAGCGATCTGGCCTTTCAGATCGGCAATGTTTTGTTCCGGGTTTCTGGCAGGGTAGCTGGTTGAGTTCAGGGCGGATCGCAGCGCGTCTTCGCGGAATGATCCCTGTTCGACCAGCAGAAAGTCATTAAACAGGATGCCTTCCTCTTCAATATTTTTTGATATGGGGGGCATGGATCCGGGTGTTATACCGCCGATGTCGGCATGATGGCCGCGTGTGGCAACATAGTAAACAGGGTCAGTGCTATCCTTTTCGAACCATGGGGATATGACCGTGATATCCGGAAGATGCGTCCCCCCGTTATAGGGATCATTCAGCATATAGACATCGCCACGCTTCATTGTGCCTATGCGGTTTTCTATAATTGTTTTTATGCTTTTGCCCATAGAGCCGAGATGCACAGGCATATGCGGGGCATTGGCCACCAGATTGCCGTCCCTGTTAAAAAGCGCGCATGAGAAATCAAGGCGCTCTTTCATGTTGACTGAATGGGCGACATTTTCAAGTACAGCTCCCATTTGTTCGGCAATTGACATAAACAGATTATTGAAAATTTCAAGCTGAACAGGATCAACTTCCGTGCCGATGGCATTCTTTCTTTGAAGCTCTTCTATCCGCTCAAAGATCATATTATTTTCATGATCGCTATAGGCGCGCCAGCCCTGGTCAAGGTAATTTGTACCATGATCCTCAAGTATGATGGCAGGTCCCGTCAGCTCTTTGATATTGGCGTTTAAGTCATGGCGGTGAATGACGGTCGCTTTTTGCCATTTGCCGTTACGAAATAATTTTGACCGGGCAATTTTATGGTGATGAATTTCCGCCGGGGGCATTTTCCTGACTTCGCCCCCACCACCGAAGGCTTCAATATGGATTTTTTCGACGATCAGTTCCTTATCTTTTGAAATAAACCCATAGCGCTGTCTGTGAAGCTCCTCAAACTGCGCCACCATTTTGGCGACATCGGCCATATCCACTTCAAGAGTGCTGTCGCTTCCACAGTATTTAATGTGAAATTTGGAAATGGTTTCAATTTTCTCAATTGATTGTGATCTTAAATTGGCCTCCGCCTTTTCAGTGAGTTCTTTGGAAATTTTCTGAAAGTCTTCCTGATTTTCAGTGCTGAGATTTCGTTCAACGGTTTGCTCCCTTATTGCTCTTAAGTCAGCAAGTCCCATTCCAAATGCGCTTAAAACGCCAGCTAATGGGTGGAGGAAAATGCGCTTAATACCAAGTCGGTCCGCAATTTTGCAGGCATGCTGTCCTCCGGCCCCACCAAAACTGACGAGCGTATAATCGCGAACATCATATCCTTTTTCCGTTGATATTTTTTTAATGGCTGCGGCCATATTCTCAACCGCTACATTTAAAAATCCTTCGGCAATTTCCTCTGCTGATTTGCCGGTATTTACCCTGCCGGCGAGATCATTAAAATTCCGCTTTACGGTTTCCGGGTCTAAAGGCTGATCGGCATTTTCACCAAATGTTGCCGGAAAATATTCAGGATCAAGATAGCCAAGCAGAAGATTACAGTCGGTCACCGTCAAAGGGCCGCCTTTGCGGTAACAACAGGGACCGGGATCTGCGCCGGCACTTTCAGGGCCGACACGAAAACGGCTGCCGTCATAGTGAATGATTGACCCGCCACCGGCCGCAACCGTATGAATATTCATTATGGGCGTTCGCATGCGCACGCCGGCAACCGTGGTTTCATAAGCACGTTCATAATCACCATTATAATGGCTGACGTCTGTTGACGTGCCGCCCATATCAAAGCCGATAATTTTTTTGTATCCGGACAGCTCGGCAGCTTTAACGGCACCGACGATCCCTCCGGCTGGTCCTGACAGAATGGCATCTTTTCCTTTAAAATGCCCGGCATTGGCAAGCCCGCCATTTGATTGCATGAAATAAAGTGGCACATCACCCAGTTCACTTTCAATGCGGTCTATATAGCGCCTTAATACGGGGCTAAGGTAAGCATCAACCACTGTTGTATCGCCACGGCCGACCAGCTTCATCAAAGGGCTTGTCCCGTGGCTGGTGGAAATTTGCTTAAAACCAATTTTTTGGGCGAGCGCAGCAATTTTTTCCTCATGATCCGGATATCTGTATCCGTGCATAGTCACAATGGCCACCGAATTGATCCCACTGTGCCAGATTTGTTCCATTTCCTTTGAGATGTCTTTTAAATCAAGGGGGCTAATAATCTCCCCATTGGGGCCGATCCGTTCATCAACCTCTATGACTTTTTCATAAAGCTGTACGGGTAATATAACCTCCAGGTCAAAAAGTCGCGGCCTGGCCTGGTAACCTATTTTTAGCGCATCCTTAAAGCCTTTTGTGATGACGAGCAGGGTTCTTTCCCCTTTTCGCTCCAGAAGGGCATTGGTCGCGACGGTTGTTCCCATTTTGACGGATTTTATCAGTTTTGTGTTTATAGGAGCATCTTTTGCCGTTTCCATCAGGAAACGGATTGCGGCAAGGGCGGCATCCTCATAATGATCCTTATTGTCTGAAAGCAGTTTACAGGTTTTCAGCTCGCCATTTGGCGTTTGGGCCACGACATCAGTGAAAGTGCCTCCCCGATCAATCCAAAACTGCCACTTTTTCATCCTGTATATTTCCGTTCATTTTTATTTTTGCTTTAAATAGGATCAGTATATATCAATAGCAAAAGTTTGATTAGTGGGTAAAGAAAAATGGCGGTAAGTTGATAATTGGTATCAGATAATAATTTTATTATCTTTGTCGCTAAATTTTGTTGAAATATCGACTTTAGTGTGACTTGCTGACATTTATGTCTATGATGAGCGATTAAATATGATTATTTTAATTTTTTGTTCAGTTATTTAGGAATTTTTTATGTCCATTTGGAGTACAGTCTTAGGTGGTGCAGCAGGTTTTGCCCTTGGTGGACCAATAGGTGCTTTATTAGGAGGTGCCGCAGCGCATTATGCCAGTAAGGCATCCCGTAGACAGATTGGGAATACGGCACAGGAAGCCGTTTTTGCCGCCGGGTTTATTGCTCTTTGTGCAAAAATGGCAAAAGCGGATGGTGTTGTTACCCGTGATGAAATAAATGTCTTTAAAAAGGCTTTTCATGTTCCGCCAAAAGAGGCCAAGAAAGTGGGCTGGTTTTTTGACATGGCAAAAAAGGAGGTGGCGGGTTATGAGGCTTACGCTACACAGCTTTATCGCCAGTTTCATAATCAACCAGCGGTTCTGGAACAGGTTATCGATCTTCTTTTTCATATTGCTATGGCTAATGGTGTAATGCATCCGGCGGAAATGGATTACCTGCTGGATGTTGCCAGAATATTCCATATCAACGAAAAAGATTTTGCCCGAATAAGGGAAAGGCATTTGGGGCCTGATCAGAGTGATCCCTATAAAGTTCTGGGGCTTAACCCTGATTCTACAGACAAACAGATTAAATCGGCATACCGGAAACTGATTAAGGAAAATCATCCCGATCTGCTTATGGCACAAGGCGTGCCTAAGGAATTGATCGATGTGGCAAATGAAAAATTGGCAGCGATTAATAATGCCTATGACAAAATTTCTAAGCCCCGGGGAATGAAATAGGAAAAACGATGCCGATAAGACATGTAATATTTGCTCTTTTTGTCTGTTTTATCTGGGGGGTAAATTTTACAGTCTTGAAAGTCGGACTGCTCAGGTTGGATCCTTATTTGTTCGGTTTTCTCAGGTTTTCAATTGTCTTAGTACTTTTGCTGCCCTGGCTGAAAATTGTTCCGGGCGAAATGATGAAACTTTTCATACTTGGAAATTTAATTGGCGGTTTTCAGTTTGCGCTCATTTTTCTTGGTATGGATATGACCGACCATGTGTCAGCAATGTCAGTTGTTGTGCAAATGAACATACCTATAACCTTAATTATGGCGCATTTCTTTCTTGGAGAGCGAATGAGTTATTGGCGTAGTTTCGGTGTCATAATTTCATTTCTTGGGGTGGTTATTATTACTTTAGAGCCTGAAATTCTTGATGAAGGAATTGTTGTTTTTATTATTCTTACAGCAACTGCTCTTTATTCTACTGGTGTTATTCTGATGCGAAAAATTACCAAAATTCCTGTTTTCCAGACACAGGCGTGGATATCATTTTACAGTGTCCCGGTATTTATATTCATGACACTGGTTTTCGAGAAAAATCAGTTATCTCAACTTATAAGTCTAGATTATATTGGAATTTTGATGGTTCTTTATACCTCTATCCTATCAACTATTGTCGGTTATGGCGGTGTAAATTATTTATTGAGGCAATATCCAGTTACTCTGATTTCCCCTTTTATGGTCAGTGTCCCGGTGTTTGCCACAATTGGGTCGGTCATTTTTCTGAATGAAGTGGTTACGCCGAAATTTATTTTGGGAGCAGTTGTGACATTAAGCGGTCTTGGAATAATCCATTACCGAGACTGGTTACTAAAAAGACGTACAAAGGTAATTGCAAATGAAGGTAGTTAAATCACCAAATTTTAATGACCGAAAGTCTTCCTCAATTAAATATATTATTTTTCATTATACGGGAATGTCTACGGGTGATGAGGCGCTGGAAAGATTATGCGATCCTGAGGCTTCTGTTAGCGCACATTATCTGATTGAGGAAGATGGGACAGTCTTTAATATGGTTGATGAAGATAAAAGAGCATGGCATGCCGGGGTATCCAGATGGGAAAATGATGTGGATATTAATGACCTATCAATAGGCATTGAAATTGTTAATCCGGGGCATTCTTACCCCGGATATGCAGGAGGATACAGAGCCTTTCCGGAGATGCAGATGGACGCGGTCAAAAAGTTATCACTGGGTATTATCAGGCGCCATGAAATCAGCCCCTTTTATATTTTAGGACACAGCGATGTTGCCTGGCGGCGAAAGATTGATCCCGGTGAATTATTCGACTGGCAAGGATTGGCGAAGGATGGGATCGGATGCTGGCCGGAAACTGCTCAAATAGATAATGGAGAAGCTCTTGATAGTAAAAACTTTATCAAAAATCTGAAAATATTCGGATATGATACAGATGGATGTGAGCAAAATATTTCTGAAATCACAGCGGCGTTTCAAAGACATTTCAGACAGTCCAATATTAATGGTGAACTGGACTTTGAAACATTTTATCTGTTGGAGAGTCTATTAAAACAGAAAATCAGTTGATGTCAGGCTTTAAATCTTCTGTGCCATGACGTGCATTTTGCTTGTCCGCAATAAGACCTTCAGGCAATGGATCAATAAGATCGCCTGTATTTGGACCGGCAGGGCCGTTTTTAATGACGATCCCCGATTTTTCGCAGGCGCATAAAATTACGAGTGCAAAAAGTGCTATATATCGAATTACAGGTTTTAAATTCATTTTCATAAAGAATTTTCTTCGTTGGGACTTTAGATTTCGCTCAATCTGCCCCAGAAAGATATATAATTCCAGTAAAAAATAGTTGATTGATCTATTTTGGTAACCATATAGCAATAATATTATGTTATTTTTTATGCGTAATATGTTCGAATCTAACGTGGATTATCGAAGATAATGATAGAAAAAAATTCAGCTTTAAATTCAAAAGCAGCAAATAAAAATAATGTGCATGAGGGGCTTGAGGTGCTAAGGTCCCACAAAAGAAGGACTGTGGTATGGCCTGCGGTGCTTCTTGTAAATGAGTTTGAATTTAAATGTACACTTTATGATATTTCACTGGGCGGGGTGCGTTTAAGGCTTGATTTGCCGCTGGCAACGGGCGCGAAAGTGAAAATCAAAATTAAGGATCTGGATTTTGCCAATGCGCTTGTGGCCTGGCATGCGGAGGATTTTGTCGGTCTTAGGTTTATTGAGGACCCGGAAACGATGATAGAACTTTTGGGTGATTACGCTCACAATCTTATTTGAATAATCCATAAGGAAATTCAGAGATATCTTGCAATTTTTGTTTCAAATAAGGTATTTTACAATTTGTCAGATGGCCGGAAGATCGCTGCTATGCTTTTATGAGTATGGGAGAGGAAAGTCCGGGCACCACGGAAGAACGGTGCTGGTTAATGGCCAGCGAAGGTGACTTCAGGGAAAGTGCCACAGAAAGCAAACCGCCATTTGTTTGGTAAGGGTGAAAGGGTGCGGTAAGAGCGCACCGCTTTTCTGGTGACAGAAAAGGCATGGTAAACCCCACCGGGTGCAAAATCGAATAGGAACGACAGGCAGTTTGCCACTTTCTTTCGAAGTGTCGTTCGGGTTGATTGCATGAGATAATTGGCAACAATTATCCTAGATGAATGATCTTACATTCTATGCTTCTTAGGAAGTATGGAAGGACAGAACCCGGCTTATAGGCCATCTGACATATTTTTTCATAGAACCTATCTTAATATTTTCGGTGGATTTGGCACTGCTTCGTTGCTAACATCTTTATAAAAATAGATATGAGCAAAAGCATAAGGGAAAGTACAATGTCATTTTTAAAGAATTTGGCACTGTTATGGATAATGATCGCGATGGTTACAATTACACCTTCGGCCATAGCGGCTGGACTAACAATCAAACAAATAACAGAAAATGGTGATCTGGCTGGTGCTGTCCCAAGAGGATTAAAGTATTCGCCGGATGGTAAGCGTGTAACGTTCTTAAAAGCGAGTGCTGAAGATGCCC
>Ga0116152_10003836_pt1 | contig 11982 bp, 11 predicted proteins | sample AD_UKC119_MetaG_FD_89894 | JGI IMG/M metagenome (GOLD analysis project Ga0116152, IMG submission 89894) | Active sludge microbial communities of municipal wastewater-treating anaerobic digesters from Hong Kong - AD_UKC119_MetaG | ecosystem: Engineered > Bioreactor > Anaerobic > Digestate...
CTGTCTTTTTCAAAAAAAATTGAAAATCATATCGGAGCGATCTGGTATTTTATCCATCATTATAACAAAACCTTGCCGATCGCTGCTGTATAAAGGTTCACTACAACCTGCAGGACTACCTAAAAAATCATTATGGCCCTTTTGATTATACTAATGTTGATGATTACAAAAATAGATTGCCGATCGTTGAGTCCTATCATTTTACCTTGGAGGTTGAAAGTTTAATTCGTGGAAAGTCGGGTGCTCTGTGGGCTGAACTTGACTATACGCTTCGGGCGTTTCCTAATCACCATCGGGCATTGTATGCAATGCTACGTTATGATATTCGGGAACGTCAAAAAAGTCAGCAGATCAATAGACCTTATCAGCCCCCAGTTTCTGAACGTGGTTTTCCAGTGACCGCTGCGTGTTACTTTGACCGTGCCTTGCGCTGGCGTCCTAATGATCCTAATGTTCATTTGATTTATGGTATTTATCTGCAACGTACTGGCAAGTTGGATCAGGCTTTGGAACGTTATAAAATTTCTGAGAAATTACAGCCTAATTCCGCAGATTTACAATATAATCTGGGTCTTGCGTATTTTCAGAAGAAGGATTATATGCTGGCGAAGCAACATGCGCGTCGGGCCTATCAGCTTGGGTATCCCTTACCGGGTTTACGCAATCAATTAAAACGAGTTGGGCAATGGCCATAAACGAATATAATCAAAAGATTTTTCACTATTTAACTAAGCTGGCTAACATTGGCTAATGTAACAAAATCACTCGCTATATCACTAGCTGAGAGCTACATCATCATCATTCTCCAATTGGGAACATTTGTCTTAATCGCGAGATTTCTAACTCCTAACGAGATTGGTCTTTATTCAGTTTCTGTAGCAGTTACAGGTATTGTCCATTTGTTGCGGGATTTTGGGGTAGGTTCGTATCTCATTCAGGAGAAGGAAATCACCAATGAACGAATCCGTACCGCATTCACGATCACATTAATGATCTCTATTTTCTTTTTTGCTCTTTTCCAATTTGCGTCACCGATGGTTGCGGATTTTTACCGTGATGAACGCATGATTTTTGTGTTGCGGATGCTGTCAATTAATTTTCTGATCATCCCATTCAATTCGACGACCATCGCTATCTTGCGGCGCAATATGGGCTTTGAGATTTTGATATGGTTCAATCTCTCTGCCGCTGTCGTCGGTACAACTACCGTCTTGATGCTGGCCTTTTTGGGCTTTGGATATATGAGCCTGGTATGGTCGGCGATTGCCAGTACGGTGACGACCTGTCTTGCGGGCTTGATTTATCGGCGTAGTGAATTCTGGTTGCGTCCAACGCTGAAGGAATGGCGTCGGGTGTTTTATTTTGGATCGCGGGTGACGTTTACCAATGCGCTTACCCATATTGCAATCAATATTAATGATTTGGTAATAAGTCGTGTCCTTGGCTTCTCGGCAGTGGCCTTGTTGAGTCGTGCTCAGGGGGTTATGAATCTGTTTCATCGAGATGTCATGTCGGCGATTCGGAATGTGGCGTATCCGGTTTTTGCTCAGGCGCATCGGCAAGGGAGTAATCTGGATCAGATTCATAGCCGCAGTGTGGCGGCGATTACGGCCTTTGCATGGCCATTCTACGGATTTCTTGCCATTTATTCGCTTGAGAGTTTGCGTTTGTTGTTTGGTCCGCAGTGGGATGCGGCGGCTCCTCTGGTTCCGGTTTTTTGCCTGGCTGGGGCGATTGCGGCGCTGTGGAGTCTGGCGTTGCAAGCGATTACGGCGGCTGGCCGGATCGATCTGACGACGCGCGCTGAACTGATGATTCAGCCGCTGCGTATTCTTGCTCTGGCTATCTGCGCGTTGTTTTTCAGTACGTTGATGCCTTATGCGGTGGCTTTTTTGGTCATTTATGTGCTGGTTTTACCGATTGTGTATTGGCATAAGCAAATTGTGTTGCCAACCGATTGGGTCGTTTTGCGGGCGGGTTTATCAGCGAGTTTGAAACTGACCCTTTTCAGTCTGAGTGCGCCCTTGGCGCTCAAGGTAGTCTTGATGGTCAATCATTTGACAATACCAGAATATGTCGTTGTCCCGCTGGCGGGTGTGCTGTGTGCGGGTGGGTGGTTGTGGGCTATTCGATGGTTTGCTCATCCGGTGGTTTCGGATCCTGTAGTGCCCGAACGGTTGCGCCGGTTTTTATCTTGTTCTCGCTGAAGGATATTATTGATGTTGTGGCTCATCGTATTGAATGTTGTTGTGACGGCCTTGGTCTTGGCTGTTGCTGGGCTGATCTTTTATAAAGTGAGAAAGATTCATCTTGCGACCTATGATTTGGCGGATAAGATCGGTGACGTTCATCATGAGAGTAAATGGCTTTATGCACAGATCCAGGCGTTTTATTCACTGAATAAGTTGCTCCAGTTGCCTGCACCATTGCCGACGCTGCGCGGCTGGGCGGCTTCCCCGGATTTTCTGCTGGAGATTGCCAAATATGCGCTCGAAGCTAAACCGGGAACTGCTTTGGAGTGCAGTTCGGGTTGTTCAACGATCGTCTTAGCGCGCTGTATGCAGCTTAACGGTGGGGGACACGTATATAGTCTGGAACATGATTTAACCTACGCTGTTATTACTCGTCGTGAACTGGAGCGACAGGAACTCACGGAATGGGCAACGGTGATTGATGCGCCATTGGTCGAAATTAGGGAATTGCCGGGTCATCGTTGGTACTCACTGGAAAGTTTTCCCACATCGATCAAGGCTGAACTACTGGTGATTGATGGCCCTCCAGTGATGACTTGCAAACTCGCACGTTATCCTGCTTTGCCTCTTCTGAAAGAGCGATTGGCAAAAAATTGTCATGTGCTGCTTGATGATGCTTCACGGGATTCGGAACAGGAAATTGTGAAGAGATGGATGGCAGAGTTCTCTGGAACTTTAGTTAAATATATATCTTGCGAAAAGGGTTGTGCAGAATTAACGCTTTCGTAGGCGCTTAATAAAGAAATAGGCTAATTGCTTAGTTAATAACAAACCTAATAAACAATGATTACAATAATCTTCTCAACACATAATGGTTCCAAAACATTGCCAACAATGCTTGAAGCGATAAAAAAGCTATCTTGGTCTTTTGACGAGTTAAAGATCATTGCAGTAGATAACGCCAGCACCGATAATACAGTCAATATTTTAAACAGCTACGTTAGCCAGCTTCCTCTCCAGGTCATTTCTTGCCCAGAACGTGGCAAAAACAAAGCATTGAATACCGCCTTACCGCTGATCGAAGGCGAACTAGTGATCTTCACTGATGATGATGTCATTCCAAAAGAAGACTGGTTGATCCAACTCACTTCAGCGGCTAACCAACAACAGGAATATGACATTTTTGGCGGGAAAATTTCCCCGCAATGGCCTTACGAACCTCCTAAATGGATTCTTGAGTCCGTTCCTCTCGGTATGACCTTTGCTATCACCGATGAGAACTTGCCAAAAGGACCAATAGATCCAGGATCAATTTGGGGTCCAAACATGATGTGTCGATCACAAATATTTTTTAATGGCAACCGGTTTAACGAAAACGTAGGTCCAAGCCAAGGCAATTACATTATGGGTAGTGAAACGGAATTCACGATTCGCATGTCGCAATTAGGATCAAAATGCTACTTTGTCCCAACTGCCGAAGTCAAACATATTATCAGGGAAAATCAATTGACTAGAAAATGGCTGTTAAACCGCTCCCTTCGGTCTGGAAAGTCCAACTTTTTAAAGCATCGCCATCATAGCAGCTTTACCAACAGTAAACAGACATTTGGATTGCCGCGCTGGATGTTAATACAAGGGATTACCAACTATTTTAAAAGTATTCTGCATGGATCATGGATTGGTACAGAAAAATCATTTAGGTATCAGTGGAAATTTTATCAATTTTTAGGTTATTTTATTCAATCCAGACATTCAAAATTTCATGAATAGTAGTAGCGGTTCAGCAAAAATTCTCATCCTCGATGGCGATCTTCCACCCGCCCTCACCATTGCGCGATCCTTGCGCCGCAAGGGCCTGCGTATTGAGATTGGCAGCCACGAAACGCACCCCCTCGCGGGCTACTCCAACACCGTCCGCGCCCAGCACCGCTACCCCAACCCGTTGGAGCAGGAAACCGCCTTCATCACCTGGATCGCCCAACGACTCAGTGATGAAACTGACGACCTGGTGATCCCGGTCACCGAACGCACGGTCAACCCACTGCTTAGGCACCGCCACGAACTCAACGATACCCGGCTGGCCCTGGCGCCCAGCAAAGCCCTGAAAATCGTACTCGACAAAGCCCGAACCGTTGAACTGGCCCAGCAACTCGGCATACCCACCCCCGCTAGCCGCTACCTGCACGATCCCGCTGAACTTGCCGCCGCCGCCGAAGATCTCTCCTTTCCCATCGTCATCAAACCGGTCAGCTCCATCGGTTCCAAAGACGCGCAGAACATACCGCTCACCGTCAGCTACGCCCTCAACCCCGATCAACTTCGGGTTGCCGCCACCCACACCTTGCGTTACGGCAGCGCGTTACTCCAGGAATACTTCACGGGCGACGGCGTGGGCATTGAACTCATCGCTGACCGGGGACGCATCGTCTACGCCTTCCAGCATATCCGTATGCACGAACTGCCGCTGACCGGCGGCGGTAGTTGCCTGCGCCAAAGCACCCCCATCACCCCCGCGCTCCTCAGCGCCTCAACCCAACTCATCGCCGCCCTGCACTGGCATGGCGTGGCCATGGTCGAATTCAAACACAACGCCGCGACCGGCGAATTCCGCCTCATCGAAATCAACGGTCGGTTCTGGGGTTCGCTACCGCTGGCGGTTGCTGCGGGCGCCGATTTTCCCGCCATGCTCTATGAACTCCTCGTCGAAGGTGCGGTGCAGGATTGGCCGCCGCCCCGAGACGGCGTGATATGCCGCAACCTGTCCCGCGACGTCCACTGGCACGAGGCCGTCCTGCGCCGCGATGTCCCGACGGGTCCGGTTACCTTGCCGGCAACCCGGCAAGTTCTCAAAGATTTGGCTCTGGTGTTCTCCCCCCGTCACTGCTCCGATGTCCAGCAATGGCGCGATCCAAAACCCGGCCTGGTCGATATCGGACGACTCATTAAAAGTTACGCCACACGTATCACGGGACAACTGCATGACCGCTGGCAACGCCGTCGCCAACGCGCCGCCTGGCGCAACGGCCAAGTCGCCCATTGTGTTAGCCAAGCCCGGCGTATACTCTTTATCTGCTATGGCAACATCAACCGCAGCGCCGTCGCCCATCGTTATGCCGAACGGGTCTTGAGCTACCGGGACCTCATCATCACTTCCGCCGGTTTTCATCCACAGGCAGGTCGACCGGCCGATCCCACCATGATCGAGGTCGCTGCTGAACAAGAGATTGATATGCATGGCTGGTCATCCCAATCCTTGAATCCAGCCCTGATCCAACAAGCGGATGTGATCTTCGTCATGGAACTCGCTCATTACCAGCGCCTGGCGCAGATCTTCCCCAAAGCCCGTAGCAAAACCTTCCTGCTGGGCATGGGGCTGCCCGACGCCAACGGCGATATCCCCGATCCCTACGGTAAAGCCCGCACACAATACCAGGCTTGCCTGCGCCAGGTTATGGCCGGGGTAGAGCAACTGGCTCATCTGTTGAAGAAACAGCCATGACCATCGCATTCTCGGTCGCCATACCCGCCTATAACAGCGCTCCTTTCATTGGCGAAACCCTCGACGCTATCCTCAACCAGAGCTACCCGCCCACCGAGGTGGTTGTGGTCGATGATGGTTCCACAGATGATACCGCCGCTGTCCTTCATCGCTACGCCCATCATGTGTGTTCGTTGCGAATCACCAACTCCGGCCCCGGCATCGCCCGCAAGACCGCCATTGAGCTTTGCACATCAGCATGGATTGCGTTATGCGACAGCGATGATGTATGGAACCCCGATTACCTGAACCGAAAAGTCCGCCTGATCGACCGTTTCCCGGATATCAACCTGGCATGCGCCAACTTCGCCAGTTTCGGACCAGGGGCAGCGCCAGGGCACACCCACCAACCACCGGTCGGCTGGCGTGAAACCTTTACTGAGGTTAAAGACGAAAATTTTTTGCTTCTCAACGATCCTTATCAGGCACTCCTGGAATTTAATATTGCCTACCTGTCGGGAACAGCATTCACCATGGATCTCTACCAGAAAATCGGCGGCATTAATCCACAATACAGCCGTAAAATTGCTGAAGACGCCGATTTGACCACTCGGCTGGCGTTACATCCCGCCGCCAAAGCCGGCTACGATCAGCACCTTTGCTGGAATTACCGGCGGCATCCAACCAATTTCTCGACCAGCGCCGAGTATCGCAATCTCCTGGGCAGCGCCCTGATTCTGCAAGATCATCTCAATACCGGTCTGATCCCGCCCGAACGCATTCCACAAGTTTCCCGAGAAGTGATCAATCGTAAAACTACAGCATTTCTGTCTGCTTACTGGACAAGCTGCTATGCAGAAGCCCTGAATATTTACCGTACCCTGCCCGCAACTGCCAAACCTTTCAAACTGCGCTTGCAAGCATTGCGTTGCAAACTTCATACGCTGACCACTTTGTCCTGAAAACATCGGATACAACATCTAACATGCCGCAAACTGAGCCTGATTTCTCAATCGTGATCCCCAGCCGAAATCGGCCCGCTTTGCTGCGAGCGGCTGTAGCATCGGTCATCGCGCAGACCCATCTCTCCCGCGAGATCATCATTGTCAACGATGGCTCCGACCCTGAACACCAGACCGCTTATCAGGAGTTGATCGAGAATGCCGCCGAAACGATCCGCTTGATCCATCTACCCCGAACGCCGAACGGACATGGACCCAGCTACGCCATTAATCGCGGCGTAGAACAGGCATGCGGTCGCTACGTTGGTTTTCTCGATGATGACGACTACTGGATTGACACCGGGCACCTGGCCCGCATCGCCCAAACTCTGCACAATGCCTCAATGCCGGTCGACGCCTGTTTTTCCTGCCAAACCGCGTTTCGCGACGGGCAGCCCGTACCAGCGGCGCTATGGTTGAATGCGCTCGCCACCCACTTACAACCGCGCGAACCCATTGACCCGGGTGGAGCGTATGCCGTCACCGTCTCCGACTTGCTGCATTGCCCCACCTTCGCCCACTTGAACACCCTGATCGTGCGGCGCGAACTTTACCAGCAGATCGGCAGTATGGACGAAACTATCCGCTACGAATGCGAATGGGATCTGTATTTGCGGGTTATCGACGCGGGCCAAACCCTTCGCTATTTTCCCCAGGTTATCGCACGTCACAATGTTCCCGACCAGACGCAACGCAACAATGCCTCTACCCGGGTTTCCGATCTCCAAAAAATACTGTTCAGGATCAACGTCATGGACAAGGCGCTGCTGTTCTCGAACAATCCGCAGATTCAGCGCGCCGCCCGGCGCAACAAAACCGTCGCGCTGAAACAACTGGCCGAACGTTTGGCGCAACAGGGCCAATATCGTCAAAGCCTGTACTACGCGACCGAGGCATTGATCGGCGGACTGAACTGGAAATGGCCGTTCTACTGCATCTACCTGGGATTACGCGCCCTGACTGTGCATGGTTAAAATACCCTTAATGAATCGGGCAACGATGGAGCATTGTTTATGATCGTGATTGGCCTCGGCTCCGGTCGCACCGGCACCGCCTCACTGGCGCGTTTGATCGACAGTCAACCTCATGCACTCTGTTTTCATGAACTTAATCCCGCTGGCGCGGTATTCGCCGGCAATCCACAGCCAGTATGCAATACCATTCGCGAATTCCAAGCCATCCTGGCCGGCGGCGATAAACGACTCCTGGCGCTGGACTACACCCGCCCGATGTCAGTCAAGACCTATACGCGCCTTCAAACCATGAACCAGGTTCGCATCCTTGGCGATATCGCCTTCTATTATCTGCGCTATATCGATGATCTGTTGTCGATCACCGATAATATCCGCTTTATCTGCATTCGCCGCGATAAGCAGGAGACCGTGGAGAGTTGGCTGGAAAAATCCTCGATGCACCGCTGGCGTTCGCTGTGGATTGCAGACTGGTTCAAGTCGTTGATCACCCGTACACCGTTTCATCGATCAAAAAACTTTTGGCAGGAACACGACGGAACCGAATATCAACCCGATCCGGTCTGGGATAAAACCTTTCCCAAATTCGAAGCGGTCAGCAAACGCGAAGCCATTGAAAAATACTGGGACTACTACTACGCCGAAGCAGAACAACTCGCCACCCAACACCCCGAACATTTCCGCATCTTCGATATCAGCGAAATGAGTCATCCCGCCGGGCAGAAAAACATCCTGGGCTTCATCGGTATCCCCAAACACGAGATGGTGCTGCGTGACAAGTTTCATGAACACCAGAGTGGGCGGAAATGACCGGTCACCGTTCATCGCGATGCATGGATTCAAAGCAAAGTAACATATGAATACATCGATCAAACAATCGTTGATTAAACAATCGTTCAAACCCCTATTTATTGACAATGGCAAAGGCCGCCTTTTTGCATTGTATTTCCCGACAGAAAGCCCCCCAAAAGGAGCGCTGCTCTATCTTTCCCCCTTTGCGGAAGAAATGAATCGCTGCCGCGCCCTCGCTGCTGAACAAGCCCGATCACTTGCGGCATTAGGCTATGCTAGCCTGCTCCTGGACCCCTACGGCGTTGGCGACAGCGACGGCGAACTCACTGCCGTCGACTGGCAGACCTGGGTCTCAGACGTGCAAATTGCCGCAGACTGGCTTGTCGCTCAGGCTGGCTGTGAAACGATCCTTTGGGGGTGCCGACTGGGAGCGCTACTAGCTACCTCCATTGCGAATGATCATCCTGGCCGCTTCCGTCGCCTGCTACTGTGGCAACCGGTCATCGATGGCAAGGTCTTTATGACCCAATATCTGCGGTTGCGCTTGGCGTTCCTGATGGAGCGCGGTCTGCCCAAGGAAACAACTGACCAAATTCGCGCGAAACTAGCCGTCGGCGAGATCGTTGAAGTCGCTGGCTATGCGCTTACGGGAAAATTGATTGCCGGTATTGACGCGACTCGCATGACAGACTTGGTCTGTTTAAACAACCACCACAGCGTAGCCTGGTTTGAACAGGTTGCACAATCGGGCGACCCATGCAGCGCGCAGAGCCAACGGGTTATTGACCACCTGCGCTCATACGGCAATGACGTCAATGTGCAACCTTTTACCGGACCTAAATTCTGGCAACTGCATGAGCGTGATTCAGTGCCCGACTTAATCAGGAAAACCAATGGCATTTTCAGGAGTTGGATGTGAAGACCCATGAGTTGCCGATCACCTTTAAATGTCAGGGTGATGCATTGCTTGGCATCATTCATCTGCCCGATCAGCCTTCTCATCGAGGAGTCCTCAGTATTGTCGCGGGAGGTCCACAATACCGGGCTGGATGCGGTCGCCAACTAGTTTATCTTGGGCGAAAACTGGCTGCTGAAGGCATACCGGTCATGCGCTTCGATTACCGTGGAATGGGCGACAGCACCGGGTTGTTCCGGGGCTTTAACGACATTGAAGATGATCTACGGGCTGCCCTGCGCGCATTTCGCGAACATGCGCCGATGGTGACCGAATTTGTTCTGTGGGGCGGTTGCGACGCCGCATCGGCTAGCATGATGAATGCTTGGCGGTTTCCAGAGGTGAAGGGACTGATTCTTGGCAATCCCTGGGTACATTCCGAAGAGACCAGTGATCGCGTCACGGTCAAGCATTATTATTGGCAACGTCTACGCGAAAGATCATTCTGGATAAAAGTTCTACGATTCCAGTTTAACCCACTGCCAGCCCTATCCATGATAGGCCGGGTATTACGCCCACATCGATCTATTGCACACCCATCAAACTCATTCGAAAGCTTGTCTTTTCAAGACAAAATGCGCGAAGGCATTCAATGCTTTCATGGCCACATCTTGTTGCTGATGAGTGGAAAAAGCCTGGTTAGCAAGGAATTTGATGAACTCGTGCAAACCGAACCGGCGTGGTGCAATGCGATGAAAAGTCCAGCCTCGGTGACACGCCATGATTTGCCTGAAGCAGATCAGACTTTTTCTACTATGGAAGCGCGTAATAAAATGATTTTTCTTGCTGAAAAGTGGCTCAAAACATGGCCGGAAAATCATTGATTGGAATATTCTTGGCTCATCGGGAAAACGATTGAGGGATGTCGTTTTCCCTAGATGGTTGGACTTGTAAACTCCATCAAAGCTACTTTGACTTAATGTTTGGAATTTTTAGAACTCTATTGGCACTTGCCGTTGTATTTGGGCATCTGGGTTCAGTACCGCATATTGGTGCTTATGCTGTTTTTGGGTTTTATTTTCTGAGCGGATATTTGATGACTTATATTATGCACCATACTTATGGTTATTCTTTGAAAGGAATCTCTCAATTTTGCTTAAATAGATGGTTGAGGATTTTTCCAATCTACTATTTTTCAGCAACTTTATCTTTGATACTCGTTTTGCTTCTCGGTGAAGAATTTACTCGCTCATTTCATGAAAATATTGGATTTCCTCAATCAACTGACCAGATCTTGAGAAATCTATTTTTAATATTAACAATCCATACGGATACCCGATTAGTACCTCCAGCATGGGCACTTACTGTTGAATGTTTTTATTATCTTTGTATTGGGTTTGGACTATCTGCAACTCCTCTACGAACTCTCATTTGGTTTATGGCTAGTGTCACTTATACTATCTACTTGATAATAGGGGGGGCATCCCCAAGTTACCGCTATTTCCCTGTAGCTGCAGCATCCCTACCATTTTCGGCTGGTGCTTTACTTTACCATTTTCGTCAGCTTAAAGTTTATCATAGTGTAGTACTTGCGGGAAATAATCTTCTTGTAATTTTGATTTTAACTATTACTTTTAATTATATTTTTGGTGTATATTTAATGCAATCTCCTAGAGGGGTGTGTTTTTATATAAACCTGCTTTTGACGGGATTTGTTATCAATAATCTGTGTGAACGTAAGAAGGTTTTTTCAATTGACAAAAACTTAGATTCGATAATAGGAGATCTCAGCTATCCAATTTATCTTCTTCACTATCAATGTGGTTTGGTTGTTTCTTACTTGGCTAGTGGATGGCAGCTTAGTCGTGGATTATTCCTCCTTGCTGCGGTGCCGATTGTAATTGCATCTGGGTTCTTAATGGCAAGATTTTTCGAGCGACCTATTGAAAAAATAAGGAATAAAATTAAGAGATAATCAGACCTGATTAGCCACGAAGTTCAGCAGGCTGGCTAGGTGAGCCTGTTGGGGTGGATAATTGGCGTATTCCGATGAAGGAGAGACGCGATGGGGATCAACCGGGTGCAGTTTCAAAAAGGTTTGTCGATAGCGGAGTTCATGGAGCGCTACGGAACCGAGGAGAAGTGCCACGCTGCGTTGGTGGCGTCGCGTTGGCCGACGGGTTTTGTCTGTCCGGAATGTGGCTGCACGCGCCATGGTACCTTCGAGCGCAAGGGACTGCGGTATTGGCAGTGCTCGGCGTGCCGGGCGCAGACCACGGTGACCTGCGGCACGATCTTTCAGTCCACCAAGCGGCCGTTGACGACCTGGTTTCTGGCCATGCACTTGCTGGCGCAGGCCAAGAACAACGTGTCGGCTTTGGAACTCAAACGCCACCTGGGGGTGCGCTACAAAACGGCCTGGTTGATCAAGCACAAGCTGATGGAGGTCATGCGCGAGCGTGAAGAATCGCGCCAGCTCGATGGCCGCGTCGAGATCGATGACGCCTACCTAGGTGGCGAGTTGCCCGGCGGCAAGAGCGGCCGTGGCTCGGAGAACAAGGTGCCCTTCATTGCCGCCGTGCAGACGACCGAGGCCGGCCACCCGCTGTTTGCTTGCCTGACCAAGCTGGAGTTCACCAAGGACGCGATCGCC
>Ga0116152_10003840_pt1 | contig 11974 bp, 12 predicted proteins | sample AD_UKC119_MetaG_FD_89894 | JGI IMG/M metagenome (GOLD analysis project Ga0116152, IMG submission 89894) | Active sludge microbial communities of municipal wastewater-treating anaerobic digesters from Hong Kong - AD_UKC119_MetaG | ecosystem: Engineered > Bioreactor > Anaerobic > Digestate...
AATAACGGCCACGTTGGTAAGTACCGGAATTTCGTCGCCTTCTTCAAAAAAAGTTGCCAGAAGAATTCCGTTAACCTTGGCCTCTTCTTCAAAAGATGCTTTGTCGGTTTCGTAGGAAAACAGAAGATCGCCTTTGTTAACTTCTTCGCCCACATCTTTAAACCATTGTCCAAGGATGCACGATTCAACCGATTGTCCTTGTTTGGGCATGATTACAACTTCTGCCATATGGATTTGATTTTATTGATTTAATCTAACTTGTTATTACAAATATAAATATTATAAAAATTTAATACACTGAAAATCAATTAAATGAATAAATATTAATTTTCATGGTGTAAAAATATATTTTCTAACTTGTATTTACAAGTTGTTTTTGAATGTTTTAAAAATATTTTAACTTTGAGCTCACAAATGGAAAACATTCCTCAATATCGAAAACTGTACGAACTGCTTCGTAAACACATCGAAAAGGGTGTGTACCAGGAAGGAGACTTGTTGCCTTCGGAGAACGAATTATCAGCTACTCACGCAATAACGCGACCGACTGTTCGCCAGGCGCTCGACACGCTGGTTAAGGACGGTTTGATTGTTAAAAAGCAGGGAAAAGGGAGTATCGTCCGGAAGACGCCACGAAATATCGGTATTCTTTCTATCTCGGGTACAGCATCTGCCATCGGTGTGCGGTATTTGAAAACTGACATTCTGCAAAAACCAATGGTTACCAGTTGGCCGGATCATTTTCCTTTTGAATTAAGCGAGTTGGAACTTGAGGCTGGTTGTATTTATATGGAGCGGCTCCGATATGTGGATGATGAACCTGTTTTTTACGATGTGAACCATTTGCCAAATTTATTTCTTCCCAGAATCACTCAGCGCTCGTTCGAAAACAAATCTCTTTTCGAAATTCTTCGGAAAAGTTATCAGATTGAGATTTTGGGTGGAGAACAACAACTCAAAGCTGTCAAACCTGACGAACAGATCAAAAAAATACTCAAGTTAAAGGCAGGCCAACCCGTTTTGTATATGGAGCGGAAACTGACAACCAACAAAGAACATTTCAACATTTACTCCACTATTTATTTTAATTCAGAAAAGCATGCCATCTTTGGAAGTTTCTGATTTGAGATACCCCAACTTTCGCAAACATCAAATTTCCAGGTGTTTCTTTGCTGACAGCAAGCAATATTTTTACATTTGTTGCCTCATCAAATACTATGGAAGAAAGACAAATACCGGAGGCAATTAACGCAGTAGGAGTGAGGGCAACACTCAGCAACGAAAAATATGGCCCGCACGAACGGAACACATTTGATCTCTGGCTGGCGAATTCGGAGCAACCAACTCCGCTGGTCATTTACATTCACGGCGGTGGTTTTGTTGGTGGCGACAAGTCACGCTATTACGACTCGAAAGACTGGGTTCGTTTTTTAGATGAAGGAATTTCGGTGGCAAGCATTAATTACCGTTTCATGAATCAGCCTCCTTATGGAATTCTTTCGAGTATGAAGGATGCAAAACGTTGCCTGCAGTTTATTCGGTATAATTCAGAAAAATACAACATTGATAAAAACCGGATAGCTTGTTCGGGAGGTTCAGCCGGTGCCGGCACTTCGTTATGGCTGGCCTTCTCAAAAGATATGGCAGAACCTGAAAGTGACGATCCGGTATTACGCGAATCGACGAAAATCTGTTGTGCCGGAGCCTTTGCCTCCCAGGCAACCTATGATATTTTACAATGGCCGGCAATTCTGAATTTACCATTAAATACCACTCCTGAAGAAATGCAGGCGATAGCACGCGCTTTTGGCCTGAAATCAGCAGAAGGAATTGATCTGTGGAAACAGACTGATATTAGAAAAGAACTGGACTATTTGGGTAAAATGAAGAAAGATGCTGCACCGTTTTTTGTATATAATCGGCGAGAAGGAGGTATCCCGACCAACGATGATGAACTGCAACATCACCCTTTACATGCCAAAGCATTAAAAGAAAAAGCAGAATCAGTAGGGGTAGAGGCTGTTGTTTATGCTCCGGCGATCGGAATTACTCATGAATCGCGGAAAGATCTTGTAGATTTTTTCCTTGAGAAACTGATCAAAAATTAATAAATATTCAATTATTCTGAATATATATTCACAAAGTATACTTTTGTATTCGATTGAATCAAAAATTATTCATCTTTGCAACTTCAAAAAAATAGAAAATTAAACGAATGAAAGTCTTAAAATTTGGAGGAACTTCTGTTGGATCACCTGCTAATATGCGGGCTGTAATGGATTTGGTTACTGATGGAGAACAGAAAATAGTGGTGCTTTCGGCAATGTCTGGAACTACTAATTCGTTGGTTGAAATTTCGAATTTTCTTCATAAAAAGAACAAAGACAGTGCTAACATTGCGATTGGCAGACTGGAAGCAAAATACAAGCAGGTGGTTGATGAATTGTTTCAATCAAAAGACAATAAAATGACTGGGCTTGCCATTATAAAAACCAGTTTTGATACGATTAAATCGTTTACAAGGGGATTATTTAGTGAAGCAGGTGAAAACACAATTCTGGCCCAGGGAGAATTGATTTCAACACAGTTGGTTGCTTTGTTGATGAATGAAAGCGGATACAATACCAAATTGTTACCAGCCCTTGATTTTATGAAGATTGATGAAGACAAAGCCGCTGATCTTCCTTATATCCGTGAACACATTAAACCAGTGATTGAAAAAGTAGGTGAGGCGGATTATTATATTACCCAGGGATTTATTTGTTTGGATGCAGAAGGCAATATCAATAATCTGCAGCGTGGAGGAAGCGATTATACAGCCTCGCTGATTGGGGCTGCTATCGATGCCGAAGAAATACAAATCTGGACGGATATCGACGGGTTTCACAACAACGACCCGCGTTTTGTGGAAAACACCCGTAAAATTGAACAACTATCATTTAATGAAGCAGCTGAGCTGGCCTATTTCGGTGCAAAAATTCTGCATCCGCAAACGGTTCTTCCGGCACGTGTCCAGAACATTCCGGTTCGATTGAAGAACACGATGAATCCGTCTGACGGTGGAACACTCATTACTTCTGAATCGGATGGAAAAGGAATTAAAGCAGTTGCCGCCAAAGATGGTATCTCAGCAATTAAAATCCGTTCAGGCAGGATGTTGATGGCCTATGGTTTTCTTAAAGGAATTTTCGAGATTTTTGAAAAGCACAAGACACCGATTGATATGATTTCTACTTCCGAGGTAGCTGTTTCGCTTACCATTGATAATACCTCGCATTTGGATTCAATCAGGGAAGAACTGAATAAATTCGGTACGGTTGAAGTGGATAATGATATGTCAATTGTTTGTATTGTTGGCGATATTATCCAGGAGGAAAAAGGTTTTGCTTCAAAAGTTTTTAACGCGATGGATGGTATTCCAATCCGTATGATCTCATATGGTGGAAGTAAATACAATATTTCGGTGCTGGTTCCTACTTCTCAAAAACAAAAAACATTACAGGCACTGAGCGATCATTTGCTTAACAATTAAAAGAAGCAGAGAGTAATCTTAAAATCCTTTCTTTCCAGTGCTATTTGACCACTGGTATGCTTTTTGTGTTTTTAGGGGACTATTAAACATTAAAGCTATGAAAACAAAGAAGAATTTTTTGTTAGGATTATCTATTGCTATTTTACTCGCATTCTCTGGTTGCCAGGACGATTTCGATGATCTTTATTATGATTATGTTGGATTCTGGGACAGTGAGAAATATGTACTTCAAATTTGGCCGGGAGGCGATGCTTATCTATTAAAAAGAGGCAATTATGAGTATTACGGTTGGGTTGATATTAACCGGAACCGAATTAAATTCGAGGCTGACGGAGAGAATTTTACCAAACGATTTAGTATTGATCAGCCACCATCGGTTGACGAGTTTGGGATCATCTATATGGAACTGGACCGGTGGCGTTTTACCCTGCAATAATCTATTGAATTTGAATTACGTCACTGGCTTCGTACCGTGATGTTAGTTTTATTTCGAAACGGTGCAACAGCGAATTCATAGTTGATAGGGCGATCTCTGGGGTATTGTTTTCTTTTGAAAGATGGCTCAGGAAAACGAGTTTGAGTTTTTCTCCGGCATGATTTTCAAGAAGATGTAAAGCCTGCTCATTGGAAAGATGACCAAGCTCTGAAGCCACGCGTTTTTTAAGCGGCCAGGGATAATTGCCTTCCCACAACATTTTTTCGTCGTAGTTCGATTCCAGAAACAATCCGTCACATTGTTCCAGGTGTGTTTTTACATTTTCACAAGGCTCCCCGATGTCGGTAAAAACTCCAATATTTTGGTTTTTATATTCGATTCTGAATGAACAGGGTTCGGCAGCATCATGATTTTTTAATACCGGGTGAATGATAAAATCACCAATTTGAATTCTTTCGTCAGGAGTAAAAAAACGGGGATAATCAGGGCGAAGGTTTTTATACGAACTATTGTAGGTTTTGGCTGTAATATACACCGGAATTTGAAGTCGGTTTCCCAAAACCCGTGCTCCGCGCATATGATCACCATGTTCGTGTGTAATAAAAAGTGCCTTGATTTTGGTCGGATTAAGACCTCGTTCCTTCATTCGTAGCAAAATCTGTTTGGTACTGATCCCTGCATCAATCAATACCGCATCGGTATTGTTCCCGATATAGTAACAATTCCCATTACTTCCTGAAGCTATCGAACAGATCTCGAGCATGTTTTCTTTTTAATTGGCCTAAAATAAAAGATTTGTTTTGAATTATTTCTATTTACTGGCGTTGTATCTTCTCCAAAAACGAAACTTTGTTAGCGAGGTGAATGAAACCAGACGATTGATAAAGGAGTATCTCATTAAAAAGTGTAAAATCCGGTAAGAGAAAACCACAATCGGGAAAGCAGTCAGGAGTATGAAGATCCACACAAAAAGCGAAAAATGCTCCGAGATAAAGTCGCCCGGAGTTGAAAAGATATGTACAAGTGTTACTGGGATAAGCGATAAAACAAGCCACCAGATTAGTACTACAAAAGCATGTGGTGTTTGAATAGCACGTTTCGGGCAGAGATTCATGCAATGCATACAACTCTCACATTTTCGTGTCCAGAATGGACGGTTTTCTTTCCAGACAATGGCCTTTACCGGACACTGCTTCACACATAGTCCACACGAATTACAGTTATAGTCGGCCACGAAACTTTTTGCCAGGAAAAATCGGCCAAAGAAAAAGTATAAAATAGAAATAGGACTTACCAGCAGATCGATGGGAAGTGAGAGTAGACCTTTCCAGGTTTTTACTCCCGATAAAGTTCGTTCTGCAAAAAGCTTGGTCTTTCTTTTGCACCGATCGAAAATTGATGTGACTACCTTCTGCCGAAGTCCAGGATGGATCGAAATCCAGTTCGAAGGTAAATCCATGGGTTGTAGGCCAACCAATTTCATACCTTTTAATCGTAGAATAAGAGCAGGGAACAGTTGTGCCAATCCTGTCATTCCGGGAGTAAAAAGTCTGTATAATTTCATTCCTGCCCGCGTATTTAGTATAAAGAAATTTCTTCTCACCTTTGGAAAGCGGAGGCAAAAATCTACAACAATTGGAGGTGCATTAAATCCATGTGTCGGATAACAAAAACCTATCAAAGAATTTGTTGGTATATCTTCAGTATGAATTTGCAGTGAAGGCGTGATTTGGAGAATTTCTGTTGCAACCTGCCTTTTTTGGGCCGTTTCTTCCATCCATTTTGCAGCTGCGAGTGCATTTCCAGTTCCGGTAAAATAGTATATAATCAGCTTGTTGTACATTTCAGGAAGATATCTCCTAAAGTACGAAAAATGAATTAGTTATTGATCAGGATTTGTATTTGTAAATTCTGTTTTATAAGCTTTATTTCACCAGTTTTGAAATGGCTTTGAATTCTTCTGTTCCGGCCTTTCTTGTCAACTCGAAAAGAAGCGATTCATACGACGTCATCATGATTTCTTCGTGGCGATAACGTTCCTTTGCCAGATCGATATTTTGAGGCGTACGCGACGAAACGGCGTCCATTATTACGATTGGATTCAGACCGGCTGCTTTCATATCAACAGCTGTTTGTAAAACACAAACATGTGATTCAATTCCAAAAAGAATGATGTTTTTGGCTTTTGATTCTGCCAGTTGTTCACGAACTTCAGCAACATCGTAACAACTAAAATCGGTTTTTTCGATATACTTAAAATCGGCTATCAGTGAGCTTATTTCAGGAAGGGTTTCACCAAGTCCTCGGGTATATTGTTGTGTAACTACAAGTGGAACTTTATGTACGGCTAGTCCTTGAATGAGTATCTTGCAATTCTTCAGTAAAGTTTCTTTCTCGTGCATCACCGGAAACAGGCGTTCTTGTATATCTATCATTAATCCAACTGTGTTTTCGCGGCTAATTCGCATGATGTAATCTTTCGGGTTGATAAATTATTTTTTTGTATCCTTCTCGGAACACGCCTGCAAACGCGATTTATCGCCCAGGTAACCTCCATGGTGACGTTTGGCGTAATCTTCGTTGGTGAAGCCAATTTTATTCATCAGCGAAACTACCAGTGCATCTCCAATTACTGTCATAACCGTTGTTGATGTGGTTGGAGAAAGTCCCAAGGGACACACTTCTTTTGGATTGCCTGTATAGATAAACGCATCGGCACTTTTTGCCAAAGAACCTTCCGAATTACTTGAAATAACAATGAGGGGAATTCCAGGATACAGGTTCTCAGCCAAATCAATTAACTCAATAATTTCTCGGGTTTTGCCGGAGTTAGAAATAACCAGAAGTACATCGTTTTCCTGAAGAACACCGAGATCTCCGTGTTGCGATTCGCTGGGATGCAAAAATACGGCAGGCGTTCCGGTAGAGCTGAAAGTGGTTGCCATATTTAGTGCAATCTGTCCGGCTTTCCCCATTCCGCTGGTAACCAGCTTCCCTTTTTTTACATGAACTTGTTTGTGAATCAGTTCAATTGCATCGATCATGCCATCACTCACCGGAATATTTCTGATTGCCTGTGCTTCATGTTCAATAACCTGTCTGATCGTTTCCTTCATGGTATTCTGATTTTGATGCAAAGCTAAACGAAATTTTAAAACCCGCTTCTGCATTGATTTGTATTCGTTTCGATTTTTATAAATATGTGATAAAGGTTACAAACGAAATGTGTTATAGGTCATAAAAAAACAAAGGGATTCACGGGTATGTAACGGTAAATAATTAATACATTTAACGATTGTTTATTAATAAGAGTTTAGAGTGTTGGAAATGAACACTGAAGCTATAAAAACCGTTACTACTCAAACACGAAATAAAGGTTAAACTCTGGTTTATAACTATAAATAATAAAAATGAAGATTCACGAATATCAAGCCCGTAACTTGTTTCACAAGTACGGTATTCCTGTGCCCGAAGGTTTTGTCTGCCATTCGGTTGATGAGGTAAAAAAGAAAGTTAGCGATGACGACAAGTTGAGAGTGGTGAAGGCCCAGGTTCATGTGGGAGGAAGAGGTAAAGCCGGCGGTGTTAAACTGGCACATACCAAAGCCGAGGTGATCGAAAATGCCGAGAAGATTCTGGGAATGGATATCAAAGGTCTGACCGTTGATAAAGTAATGATTGCCGATGCAGTAGATATTGAAAAGGAATTTTATGTTGGTCTGATCAACGACCGAAACACCAAATCTGTAACTTTGATGGCCAGTGCCGAAGGTGGTGTTGAGATTGAAGAAGTGGCAAGAGTTTCGCCTGAGAAAATCATAAAAATGCCGATTAATCCGACCATGGGTTTAATGGATTGGCAGGCTCGCAAAATTGCGTTGCAGCTTTTCAGTGATCCAAAAGAAGTTCGTCAGGCAGCTGCCATTTTAGTGAAACTTTACAAGTTATATGTAGATACAGATGCTTCGCTGGCCGAAATTAACCCGTTGGTTCTTACTCCGGATAAAAAAGTACTTGCCATTGATGGTAAAATGAATTTCGATGACAATGCATTGTATCGCCAGGCTGAAATACTTGCCATGCGAGAAGTGAGCGACGATGAGAAAAAGGAGATTGAAGCCAATGCCAAAGGACTATCTTATATCAAACTTGATGGAAACATTGGTTGTATGGTAAATGGTGCTGGTCTGGCTATGGCCACCATGGATATGATTAAACTGTACGGTGGCGACCCGGCCAACTTCCTTGATATTGGTGGCTCTTCCAATCCTGAAAAAGTGGTGGAAGCTATGAATATCCTGTTGAGCGATAAAAACGTTACTGCTGTAATGATCAATATTTTTGGCGGAATTACCCGCTGCGATGATGTAGCTCGTGGTTTGGTGGTAGCACTCGATCAGATTAAAACTGAAATACCAATTGTAATTCGTTTGTCGGGAACCAATGCGAAAGAAGGTTTGGAAATTATCAAACAAACCGGTTTGCCAACGGTTGAAACAATGAGTGAAGCAGCAAAAAAAGCGATTGAGTTAAGTAAAAAGTAAATTGTCAGTAAAAAGAAGAAACCATGAGTATTCTAATAAATAAAGACACAAAAGTAATTGTACAGGGAATTACTGGTCGCGACGGTGCTTTTCACGCCAGTAAAATGAAGGCCTACGGAACCAATATTGTTGCTGGAATATCACCCGGTAAAGGTGGAACGGATGTTGATGGTGTACCCGTATTTAATACTGTTGAAGAAGCAGTTCAGGCTACCGGTGCTAATGCATCTGTCATTTTTGTTCCGGCCCCTTTTGCTGGCGATGCCATTTTGGAAGCCAGCTATGCAGGTGTTGATCTGGTAGTTTGTATAACTGAAGGTGTTCCTGTTCAGGACATGATCAAAGTGACTCCGGTTTTAAAGCAAAACAATACCAAATTAATCGGTGCGAACTGCCCCGGTTTGATTACTGTTGATGAATGTCTGATAGGGATTCTTCCAGGCATGATATTCAAAAAAGGAAATGTTGGTTTGATTTCACGTTCCGGAACCCTTACCTATGAAGTGGTAAATATGCTTTCTGAAAGTGGATTGGGCCAGACAACTTGTGTTGGTATTGGTGGCGATTCGGTTTCAGGTTTGTATTTCATCGATCTTTTGGAACGTTATGAAAAGGACCCTGAAACTAAAGCTGTGGTTTTAATAGGTGAAATTGGCGGTGATGCAGAAGAACAGGCAGCCCGCTTTATCAAAGAGAAAATGACCAAACCGGTGGTTGCCTTTATCGCCGGTCAGTCGGCTCCTCCCGGAAAACGAATGGGACACGCCGGGGCAATTATTTCCAGTGGTTCGGGAACTGCAGCCGAGAAAATTAAAGCTTTCAACGAAGCCGGTGTTCCAGTTGCTAAAGAGCCGTCTGAAATTCCTGGGTTGGTAAAAGAAAAATTAGGACTTTAGAACCTCTTAACAAGGAAGGGGATAAAAAATAGTAACCGGTCACTTAGTGACCGGTTTTTTTGTGTATGGCTATAGAATTCTATCAATCTCCTCAGGAGGGTTTCCAAGTACCGCTTTATCGCCATTTACCACAATCGGCCGTTGCAATAGTTTCGGATTTTCGGCTAATACTTTTATCCATTCCTGGTCGCTAAGAATTTTGCCTTTGAATTCATCTTTATAATCCTGTTCCTGTGTGCGGACGAAATCAAATACAGGGTTTCCTGTTTTGGTAATCAAATCTTCCAATTCTTTAGCTGAAATACCTTCTTCCAGGTATTTTACGATCTCAAAATTGCTGGTTTTCTTTTCCAGGTATTGAAGCCCTGCCCGGCTTTTTGCACATCGGGGATTGTGATAGATTTTCATGGTACAGATATTTTTATTGATAAGCTTTCCCAAAATCTTAAACTTTGGAAAAGGTCATTCTCAGTTTAATTCGTAAGCGATTTGATATAATTGTAGAAGTCTTCCTGTGCACGGTATTTTGCGTCCGGGTTGCCGTCTGCATATTGATTTAAAAGTTCCGGGTCAAGAATTCTGGCTTTTGAATTATCTCGTAACTGGATGAAAAGTTGTTCTTTCAATTCTGCCTTAATCGACTCATCGTAAATCGGACAGGCTACTTCAATCCGGCGATTCAGGTTACGAGGCATCCAGTCGGCAGAAGAAATATACATTTTCTCTTCACCGCCCGCACCAAACAGGAAAAGCCGGCTATGTTCGAGATATTTATCTACTATACTTATAGCAGTAATGTTCTCGCTGTAACCGTTAATCCCGATTTGCATACCAAAAATACCACGAACAATCAATTGTATTTTTACTCCGGCTTGAGCTGCTTCAATCAGTTTGTTCATCATTCCTGGATCAATCAGACTATTCATCTTCAGGATCATCCAGGCAGGTTTCCCATTTTTAGCCAGCTTAATTTCCTGGTCAATATTTTTGACAAAGTGCTTTCGCATGGCAAAGGGACTTACAACGAGGTGCTCGTAATCAAAGTGCAGGTAGTTTTGTTTGAAAAAATTGAATACCATTTCCACTTCGTCTGCCAGTCTCGGATCTGCAGTTAACAAGCCTTTATCGGTATAAACACGTGCTGTTCCTTCATGAAAGTTTCCTGTACCGATGTAAGCGTAATTTCGCATTTCTCCATCTTCTTTTCGCTGGACCCAGGCAAGTTTGCTATGAACCTTCATCCCCGGTACGCCATTGATCACATTGGCCCCTTCTTCCTGTAATTTATTCGACCAAAAAATATTGGCTTCTTCATCGAAACGTGCCTGCAGCTCAACTACAACTGTAACAATTTTACCATTCCTGACTGCATTCAACAGGGCATTCACCACCTTTGAATCACTGGCAACCCGATAAATAGTTAATCCGATTTCTTTCACTTGTGGATCAATCGCTGCTTCGCGCAGAAAATCCAGAACGTGGTTAAAGGTGTGATAAGGAAAATGCAACATGATGTCTTTTTGCCGCATTACTTTCAGTACACTGGTAAACGGCGGCAAATCTTTATGACGTGAAGGCGGCAGGTTGGTGTAATAATGTTCTTTTCTCCCAATTTCGGGGAAATTCATAAAGTCTTTGTGATTGTGATATCGTCCACCTGGAACGGCATCTCCTTTGGCCAGCTTCATTTTTTTGAGCAAGAATTGCAGCAGATCATCCGGCATGAAGCGGTCGTAAAGCAAACGTACCGGTTTCCCTTTTTTGCGCTTCTTCAGACTACTACTCATCTTCTCAATAAAACTTTTCGAAATATCGTCGTCGAGATCAAGCTCTGCGTCACGGGTAATTTTGATGGTGTATGCTTCGTAGCGATCGTAATCAAAGTAAAAGAAAATATCAGCCAAACAGTAACGGATGACATCATCAAGCATAATTACGAACTGTTTCCCCTCATCTCCGGAAATAACCAGGAAGCGTGGCACTGAACGTCCCGGAATTCGAATCAGAGAATAAGCAAATTCTTTTGGATTTTCTTCCTTCCAAAGTTTGACGGCCAGGTACACCGAGCGGTCGCGGAGATAAGGAAATTTGTTCTTCCCAACCATTATCGGTACCAGGTTGGGGAGTACTTTGTCGTAAAAATATTTTTTTACAAATTCACCTTGGGTTTCACTTAGCTCAGTTTCATCGATTATGAAAATATCGTTCGCTTTTAATTCAGTAATAATATTTTTGTATATCTCCTGAACTTTCTCTTGTTGCTCATGAACGATCGCATAAATCTTGTTGTGCAATTCTGTGGGGGTCATTTCTCCCAACAGGTTTTCTTCGTCTTTCCCAATGTCAACCATCCGGCGAACTGTGGCAACACGCACTCTGAAAAACTCATCAAGGTTGTTTGAGAAAATACCGATAAACCGGATTCGTTCGAATAAAGGTGTTTGTGGATCCTCTGCTTCCTGAAGCACTCTTTCGTTAAAAGACAACCAGCTTATTTCGCGATTGATAAATTTTTCGTTGGAATACATGCGCTTATTTTAAAGGTGAATAAGAGTAATACAATATG
>Ga0116152_10003842_pt1 | contig 11968 bp, 3 predicted proteins | sample AD_UKC119_MetaG_FD_89894 | JGI IMG/M metagenome (GOLD analysis project Ga0116152, IMG submission 89894) | Active sludge microbial communities of municipal wastewater-treating anaerobic digesters from Hong Kong - AD_UKC119_MetaG | ecosystem: Engineered > Bioreactor > Anaerobic > Digestate...
CCTTCTGGTTCGAAGAATTGCCCATGAGCAAGCCGCTTTGAGGCTTCTTGCTTGGTCAAAACAAACCTCGAGCACCTTTCCCGGTAATGAAAAATTTACCGGTGATCTTGCCGGCTTCATCTTTCAGATTCGCCGCAACAGCCAGCCGCAAACAACTGAGCTTGAATGGAACCAGAAAAAATGGCTGGTTGCCGGTTCTCCGGGAAAAAGACTCAAAGAGCATATTCTTCTGGCTCTCTATCCGGTCAATGAAATCGACAGAAAACTTGAACATCTTGAGAAAGATATTGCCTGGGCCGCTGTTTTTGCAGTTTTTCTCGCAATCCTTACTGGAATACTCTTTTCTTACACTTTAATTGAACCGGTTTCACAATTGATGATCGGAGTGAATGCCATTCGCAACCGCGATGTATCTAAAAGGATAACCAGCAGGCAGAACGATGAACTGAGCAAGCTTTCGAACACTTTTAATCAAACGATTGAAACTCTTGCCGATATCATTGGCGCTCAAAAAATTCAAGAACTGATTATCTCCAGCAAAGTAATGGATATTCCGGGATGGCAAGCTGCGATAACATTTTTGCCGGCATCCGATCTGGTCGGAGACTACTGCGACATACAGGAAATAAATGATGAAACCTGGTTGCTGGCAATCGGAGATGTTACCGGGCATGGTGTCAGCTCCGCCCTGGTGGGTGCAATGACCAAATCGATAGTAAGCGAACAACTCAGCGGCGGTAAAATTGACCTGCGAGAATTGTTCACCTGTCTTAATGAACTTCTTTATCAGCAATTCAAAAAGCGCAAATGCCTGAGCATGTTGGTTCTGATCATTGATAAAAAAACCGGAAACTGTAAAGCAATCAATGCCGGGCATCCTTTTCCGATTAAAATTTCAAACGGCAAAACCGGGTTCATCCAGGCGCAATGTTTTCCACCACTTGGTTTTGCAGAAAAGATCCCCGAAATTCCAGTCATTGATTTTTCCCTGGAGCCTGGTGATATTCTCGTCATGTACACCGAAGGCATCCTGAAAGCAGGCGAAAAAGACCAGAGTTTCGTCAGAAGCGAATTTATCGAAAGAGTTTGTCGGCAGAACACCGAGAAACCGGCACAGGAAATAGGGCAAAAAATCGTCAATGAAATTGAAGAACTCAACCAGGGCAAAAATGAAGACGATCTAACACTTTTAGTTCTGCGTAGATCAGCTTAAAAAGTTTTGGCGATTGGTAAATTCTTCAAACCGGCAAAACTTATCGAGCTCAGGCAAAATTGAGATTGAACGGATGATGACAAGACGTTAAACTGTTGCCCATGACTTACTTGAAAAAAAAATGGCAGATATTCCAGACATGGGTAGAGGAGCAAAAATTCACTCTCCTGAATACCGTCGTTGTGGTCATTTGCTTTATTTTATTGCCTGGTTTGATTCTGGTTAAAGGCATCGAGGCCACTATAGCCAACTACAACGACACAGAATTCAAATCAAAGCAGCAGCAATTAAACGATGCTCTCGATAAATTGGAATTCTTCTCGGCGAACGACAGGTTTGCCCATTTTCTTCTTTCAAGCCTATGTAGAGATAAGCTCGGCAGAAGGTACTCGCAAGCCGAGCTGAAAAATAGAATCAGCAGACTCAAAAGGCTCTTTCCCAATTCGTTTTCTTTCGTCGTCGCTGATTTAAAAGGCAATATCCTGCGAAAAATGTCTGATGAAACCGCCTACCTCTATTTGTACAAAAAGGCTTTCAATCTGGTTACCAGCCTGATAAAAAATATCGACAGCGAATCACCGATAAAAGCCGCAGAAGACCTTGAAACAATCATCAGCAGGCTTCGTCCTCTTTTGGGCGAAATTTTGCGAACCCAGGACCTTTTTTTGCCATTACAGGACAGTAAAAATGGCAAAAGCATATTGGCTTCCGGTTCGAAAGGGAAATTTCATATCTGGTATGGTCAGGGAAAAGACTTTTTATTGATAGCCTATATCAGTAGAGATTTCATCAGAAAAAATACCGGTCTGGAATGGGCCGTGAAACAGTTAAATAATTATCAGAAACCGATTTTAACGGGCTATTCTTCTTACCCGCCGGCAAATGAGAGCTTACAGCCTCAGGCTGGAACTCTCGACTCTTCGAGGGTTATCAAAGCTCTTGCCGGAGCGGAACAGACAATAAACCCACTGCCGGCGAATTCTGTTTCTGAAGTCGTGGCAACCAGGTTTTTGAATCACGAGTTACGAGGTTTCAGCCTTTTCAAAAGCGGAAGCATAAAAACGACAACTTCATTGGAAGTATATGTGAAAATTTGTTTCTGGTTGATCGTATTGGCTTTCGTTTTTTCGGTAAAACAATTGCTTCATCCAGTTTCACTTACAGTTAAAATTAAAATTTCTGCCTTTTTTGCTTATGCAATTATCCTTCCAATGATGGTAATAGGCTCTCTTGCCAACCAGTTTCTTCAACAGGCCGAAATAGAAATCATCAATGACCTGCACCAACGATCTCAGAAATTCATCGAAAACATCGATGCAACATTCGAATTGTTCAAGACACAGAAAGCTCAAATATTGAGTAAGTTTCTGGAAAAAGAGTTTCAAAAAGACCCCAAGTTATTCCAAAACAGGCAAAAAGCCATGGAATTGAATTCCAAGGTTAATCAGCTGACAAATCACGGTGAGTTTATGGCCATCGACGATTCCGGCAAAGACTTTTTACTGGGTGTTTCGCCACGATTGACCACGAATGCCTCTCTAATCAGAGCCATGAGCAAAGAGACGATTGAAAGGCTGCTCGACCCAGATGCCACAAAGCTTAACAGAAGAACGCCTTCTTTTCACATGTATACGGGTATGTACAGAAAGCAAAATCGCATAGAGTATTTTGGCGTCGGCGAAATGGATTTAAATGTATTTTTAAAATCTCTTATTTCGCCGGATTTCGCTTTTGGCTATATAGTTCTGATTTTTTGGCAGGAAAGCATTTTGAACGAACAGTTCATCTTAAAAAATCATTTATTGCTTAAACATCCCGAAGCCAAATTCGTAGCATTCAATTCGGAAAAAAGAAAACTGCTGGTTTCGCCAGAGATAAATTCTGGAGAACTGATGAATCTGTTTCAAAAAGTCAGCAGAAGTGGCATGAGCCAGAAGAAGAGACTGCGAATAAATGGAAACGAATACATTTCGTTGGCAATCCCTGGACAAAAGCTTGAAAAGCTTATTCTTTCAGTGCTTTTCCCCGCCAACCTGGTTTCAACCAAAATTCAATCATTGAAAGTCAAAGCTTCGATGCTGATGCTCTTGCTTATCTGCCTTTCCACCGCGACGATTTTTCTGCTTCAGAAATGGATTTTTCGGCCACTTGACGAACTTAAGTCAGGAATTGAAGCTTTTGCACAAAGAAACTTCAATAAGCGTCTCAGCGTTTCGAGCAAAAACGAACTTGGCAGGCTCATGCTGGCTTTCAATGATTCCTTTGAAACTCTCCAGGATCTGGAAGTTGCAAAGATAGTTCAGGAAAGCGTTCTTCCCGAACCTTATCTTAAATTAAACAACCTGGAAATTTTTGCCCGAACCCAGGTCATGACAAGACTCGGTGGTGATTATTTCGATATTCTGCCGCAAAAAGACGAGAACGTTCTCATGTTCATCGGCGACGCCACTGGACACGGGATACCTGCGGCATTAAGCATGGCCATGGCTAAATCGGTAATGATTCATGAAGGCTTGGCTGAATTGAATCAGGAAAAACTTATGCAAAAACTTCATGAGCTTTTCAGATCGATCAGGAAAACAGGATCAAAAGATTTTATGACGGCCACAAGTGTTTACGTGAATAGCCTTACCGGCAGCGTATTCATTATCAATGCCGGGCACTGCCATCCTCTACTGATCAAGCAGAAAGATTCCGAACCAGCCATCTTTGAGCTAAATAATGGTTTGCCACTTGGCTTTGGTTTAAAGCGCACATTCACACAGGAAACATTGTCGCTCGAGTCTGGAGACATACTGATTTTCTACACCGATGGTTTTTATGAATGCACCAACCGGAACCGTGAAGTCCTTGGCTTCGAAGGCTTTCAAAAATTGGTAACTTCATGCAAAAACGAAAACTTAGAAGCTTTTGTTACCAATATTTTCTCGAAAATCCAAAAATGGGAATCAAATGTTTCCGACGACAAAACGATGATCATGGTCAGAATGCAATGAACAACAGGCAGAACCAAAATTCAAATCTGCTGGCAACCATTTATCTGGTGTTTGCCCTGATAATTCTTCCTGCCATTTCATTGAATGAAGGATTAAAATATATCATCAGAAATGAAGACGCCGTCAAGATTAAGCAAGCCTCCCAGGAACTTGGGAAGTTTGTCAGCAATCTTAAGTTGCATGCAAATGAAGGAAGCTTCTGGCTGAATCGTCTGGCAATTATTTTTTCGTCCACAGGCAATCCGGAGGAATTTTTCGACCAGTCGAACCAGTTATTAGATGATTATGAGGTGAAAGCCGAGACAATCATCTTTGACGGAAAAGGAAAGTATATAAAAGATAATTTCCTGCAAGATCAACCTGATCAAAAGGCTTGGAGATCCGCTGGGAAATTTCTTTTACAGACAATCGGCGAGCCTACGTCACAAAAAAAATTCGCGGCGATAAGTAGTCTAAGGCCCATTCTTGGAAACAATTTTTATATTCATCAGCATCGGTATGGCAGTCATAGCATTCCAGACATGTTTTACCGGACCGATTACAGCCAAAACACTCACAGATATTGGTTTGCGAGAAGCAACCACACTATAGCGGTGATCAGATTTGAAAAAACTGAGTTGCAAAAAAGCTCTGGCCTGCAATTTTTTTCCAGAAACTTTCTGAAAGACGAAAAATTGGCGTTCTTTCACAATTCTCAGCTGAAAAAGTCAGAAATGCCCCATATCGAAGCCAGGTTCTTTTTTGAAAAACTATTGCAACAAAAAGACCTGGAGTTTTTTGCAGATAACGATTCAGTATATACCCTATGTCAGATTTCCGAGCATTCCATGATCCTGATAAAAAAGAAAGTCGACAGATCGCCAATCAGACCAGGTCGATCTACCACGGCGCTTTTTCTTATGCTGATTTTTATCTTCATTGTTTTCAGACAATCAGGACTTATTTCTCGTCGATTTGACGACTTTTCCATTTTTGGTCAAATTTTTGTTTTAATGACAATTTCTGCTGGCGTACCTCTCGTAATCTTAGCTTTTGTCGCTACCGGTTATTTCAACAGCAAACGCATTGCCTTGATCCAGGAAGAAAATCAACGGATGATTGATTTTATTCAACAGATCAATGACAACACCAATACCGAAATGGCGCGTTATTCGAGGCACTTTAAGCAAATGGTTGAAAAATTTTCCAATATTTTGAGCAGTGATTTTTCAAAGCATGATCTTGATGTTTTTTCCCAGGAACTCAAGAAAAATGCTCGAATCGAGGGCTTCTTAGTAAAAAAAGACCATTTTTTCTACATCAGAGAAAATCAGCAAGACAGGGAGCATGAAGGCGAAGAAGCCCGAAAAACACTTTCAGAAGGTGAACTACGCAAAAGAAAAGAGAATGCCAAAAAAGCGCGCCAGACGGAACAGAAGAACGTAAAAGTCATCGCAGATCATCATCTCGCCTATCTAAATGACATTCCGCCCAAGCCAGTTTCAATTGAAACCGCCTACATGATGGAAATGTTTTTCCAGAAATCCATGCCGATGCTAATTCATGATTTTGTCAAAATGGAAGGGCAAGTTTCTCCTACCGGCTGGGGCAATGACATCATGATGCTCTTTGTTCAGAGCTTGAAACTTACCAATCGACAACTATTCGATTCCTATCTGGTTTTAACTTTTACCGCAGAGATATTCGAATCATTTTACATCCGGAACCATATCCACCAGATACTCCGCAATCCTCATGATTACAAGGTTACAGTAGTTTTGCAGGATCGGGTGATCATGAATGACGGAAAATCTCTTATCGAGTTTCCTGAAATTAATGACCTTGTTTTGAAAGCGACGGATTACCCACTTTCTGAGCCCATAATTCAAAATTTTCAGGGAAAACCGCATATTTTCGTCGGCTTGCGCGGCAACAAGATTAAAACGATGAAATTCTGCGTTCTCTATCCGCTTGATAAAATTGAGAAATTGATCAACCAGGAAGCTTCTGATCTGGCTTATCTTGGTATTTTAGCCTTCGCCATCGTCTTCTCAATGATCTTAACCCTTTATTTAAATCTTCTGCTGCCGATCAGACGCTTGCATCAAGCGGCCCACGCACTAGAAATTCGCGATGCGAAATTCCGTCTTCCCGAAGACCGCGACGATGAATTTGGGGAAATGGCACAAATTTTCAACACAAGCATATCTGAATTTGAAGAATTGCAGGTCGCTGGAATCGTTCAAAATCGTCTTTTACCGCAAAAACCACTTTCAGGAAATAATTTCAGCGTTTATGGCCGCACAATCCCAATGGCATCCCTCGGTGGCGATTACTTCGACTATTTTAAAATCGACAACAGCCATTTTGCCGCGCTTCTCGGCGATGTTGCCGGTCACGGCGTTGGCGCATCCTTGATTATGGCAATAGCAAAAGCCGGTGTTTTGAGCGCAAACGACGTTTGGTGTGACCCGGCCGGAATTCTCGCACGTTTACATCAGATAATCCTTGCAACCAAAAGCAAATTGCAACGAAAGGTAATGACTTTTCAGTATTTGCTTTTCGAAACTTCGCTCAATAAGGTAACTTATGCCAATGCGGGCGGCTGTTCCCCGGTTATAATCGACAAGCCAACTGGCTCAATCAGGGTAATCAGTCATCCAGGTGCGGTATTAGGCGGATTCAAAAAGAATGTATTCAAGAATCTTGAGCTTGAACTACAGCCTGGTCAGGCCATCATTCTCTACACCGATGGAATGGTAGAGTCTCGCAACCACACGGGCAATGAACTTGGCTACAATGGTTTGCATGAAATTTTCCTTAACAGCTTCGATGAGGATGCGACCGTTTATTATGAAAACATCTTCCGCAATTTCAGCAGCTGGCTGGGTGATTCTGACGCCGGGGACGATCTTACGGTCATGATTGCTGTTTGCAAAAACTAGAATCATTGGCCTAACCCATCACCCAGATTTTAAAAAAAGTTTCTGTTTATTTGTACGTACCCCAGCTGATGAAAGTTTGTTTTTGTTGCCTGAGGTTTTTCAATGTTGGTTTTGCTCTGAATCTTTTTGGTAAACAAAACCACACTTCGGTTCGAAAATGTTTATGGATTTGTTTGCCTCCTTATTTTTCAGTCCGGGAAAGCTCCCGGATTTTTTTTTGCGATTTTCCCTGTAATGCTTATTTAAGTTGAATGAACTAAAGCTGCAGAATATACTGTTTAAAATGCCGAGATACAAAGAATATTTTAGCAATCTTCTGCAATGGTTTCAGCAACAGAAATTCTTCTTGCTGAATTCTCTGGTGGTATTCTTATGTTTTCTTTTTTTGCCCGGCATTTTGCTGATAAGGGGAGTTGAAACAATTGCCGCGAATCAAAAGGCAACACTTGATCAGCAGAGAAAGAATTTTCTGCATGAGCGCCTGAATGAACTGGCGGCTTTTTCAAAAAATGACCGCTTTGCCCATTACCTTCTTTATCATTGCTGCAAGAATCCTGACGGCACGCCAAAAAGCACGCCAGAAATGCTAAATGCAACGCAAGAGCTAAAAAGAATGTTCCCGGAGGCTTTTTCTTTTGTTATTGCAGACAAAGAAGGCAAGGTTCAACGGCAGATTTCGGACGAAAAATCGTTTTTATATCTTTACCAAAAAGCTTTTGCCCTGATTTCAGAGCTTGAAGCCCACAACAAAATTCCAAAATCGCCAGTGCCCGACCTGGAAGCAAAGTTAAAACGACTGCGCCCCTTTCTTGGGCAGTTGTTGCGAGAAGAAGATCTTTTACTGCCTTTCAAGACCAAAGAAAATGGCACTTCTATTCTTGTATCCGGGGCAGAACGAAAGTTTCATCTTTGGTATGGCTCGGGAAAAGATTTTTTATTACTTGCATTCATAAGTCGAGATTTCATTCGCGGCAATGATGGCACAAAATTTGGCACCAGACTACTGGGCCTGCAATACCCTGAGATCATTCTTGGCTACTCTCCTTACCCGCCGACCCCCAAAAGCATTTTCCCTTCTTTGAGCGAAGAAAATGCTGGCAAGGTCATGAGAAACCTTGCCGAATTCGAAAATTTGCGCTTTGAAGAAAGCATCAAGCCAGAAGATTATATGGCTATCAGGCTTTTAAACAACACAACCCGTTGCTTTGCCTTCTTTAAAGAGAGCGCAAATGAAAGACAATTTTTTGTGCTGTTTTATTCTTACATCTTGAGATTATTACCGCCTCTGATTCTAATCATATATGTCTTGTTTTTAAAAAAGTCACTTAAATTGTCGGCCAAATTCAAAATGCTGGTTTTCTTTTCTTACGCAGTACTGCTCCCATTCCTGGTAATAGGTTCCTGGGCTGATCAGTATTTGAAGCAGGCCGAAGAAGAATTCACCGACAAATACAAACAATATTCCCAGAGCACAATTGAAAGTATTGATGAAGATTATCTCTGGTACAGGATTGAGCTGGAAAACTGGCTTTCTGTTGTTTTGAATGAATTTGGCAAGAACCACCTTCCCCATGGCTTGCAGCCTGATTCGCTAAAAAATCTGCACGACAGGGTTAAAAATTATGCCGGGCATGATGAATTCATTCTGGTAGACAACTTGAATAATGATTACATGAAAAGTATCTCGGCCAGGGTCATGAGTAACAGCTCTTTGATCAAGAAGCTTTGTGCCGGTACACTGGAGGCCTTTGTCTACAGTTCGGCCAAGTTGCTTCACCAAAAACAGCAATACTTCACGATGGTCATAAATGCCTACAAATTTGACGGAAAAATAACCTTTCTCGGTGCCAGCGAACTCGATATGAATATTTACTACAAACTTCTCATCGACCCCGAGTCCGAGCTTGGGCTGTTTCCTTTGATTGTCTGGAAAGAAAGTACCCTAAACAAGAACTACATTGCCGCCAGGTTAAAAAAATTCAACCAGAAAGACACTAAATTTGCGGTTTTCTGCCATGAAACCGACCAGGTATTTTCATCGCAGGTGCCGCAAAATCCTGAATTGCACCTGCTCATGAAACAGGCTTCTGAAAACAAAGAGCTACAAGCAAGAAAACTGCAGATTTCCGGTAAAAGCTATCTGGCCCTGGCAATGCCCGGGCAAAATCTTCGCAAATTGACCATCAGCATATTGTTTCCATCTTCTCTCATAGATTCCAAAATCTCGCAAATAAAATTTAAAATGAACATTGGCGGTATATTTCTGGTTATTCTTGCTGCCGCAACCTTTTTTCTGCTGCAGCATCTTATATTTAAACCCCTTGACGAGTTAAAATCAGGCATAGAATCTTTCTCTGCAAGAAATTTCAAAGGCCGACTGAATGTTATTTGCGAAAACGAGCTTGGAAGGCTAATGCACGCTTTCAATGACTCATTCGAAACTCTTCAAGACCTCGAGGTCGCGAGAATCGTTCAGGAAAGCATTCTTCCCGAAGCATATCTCAAAGCCGGTTCGGTTGAAGTCATGGCTAAAACAATCGTCGCTTCAAGCTTAGGCGGCGACTACTATGACATGATCAAGCTCGATGATGACCGCATTCTGGTTTTTCTGGGAGATGCTACCGGCCATGGAATTCCTGCTGCGTTGAGCATGGCGATGGCCAAGGCCGTTTTCCTATATGAAAATCAGCAGGAAATGGTGTTGAATCACTTCATGGACCAGATTCACAAGCTCTATTTTCGTCTGAAAAAGCAGGGGGCAAAAGATTTTATGACCTGCATTGGCCTGGAATTGTCAGTATCCAAACGCGAAGCATCGGTTATAAATTTTGGGCATCCTTATCCATATCTGGTAAAAGGGGCAACCAACGAGGCCTTGCAACTGAGCAATCTCAAAGGCTTACCACCTGGATTTGGCAAGACTCGGAATTCCACTGCCGAAAAAATTCAACTGGAATCAGGAGATTCGCTGATTTTTTATACCGACGGCTTTATCGAAGCAACGAATCCTTCTGGGGAAATATTTGGTTTCGAGCGATTTGCCGAATTGCTTTCATCAGCAAATAATGAAAAATTGCCAATCTTTATCGATCAGGTGGCCGGTAAAATAACAAAATGGGAATCCGCCGCCGGCGACGACCGAACCATAATTATTGTGAGAGTTTAATGAACAGTTCAGCAAGAGTAAACAGCAGCTTTAAAACCATATTTGCCCGACTATACCTGGTCCTGGCACTTATTGTTATTCCAGCTCTTGCATCGAATGAAGGCTTGAAATATTTTGCTGCAGGAAATCGTGATATCGAAATTAAATCTAGTGCAACCAAGCTTTCAGAGATATCTTCCGGGCTTTCGTTTCATGCCAACAGTCATGAATTCTGGTTGAATCAACTAAGCTCAAAAATCGCCAAAACCGACTCGCCCGAAGCCCTTTTTGCGGAACTAACCAATTTTTTTAAAGAACTGAAATTTGGGGCCGATGTAATCGTTTACGATGGCCAGGGCAATTTCGTCGCCGACAATTTCACTTCGCCTCTGAACCAAGCAGAAGCATGGAAAAATGCCGGTAAACACCTTAAAAACATCGTCGGCCACCCAAATTCCCAGGCGCGGTTTTCAGAGATCGACAAGCTGCGAAAATTGTTTGGACGGAATTTCTTCTCTCACGTCAGCGCACAATTTGAAGAGTTTTCGGTCAGCCCGGTTCTTTATGCAACCGATTTCAGCAATGACAAATACCGTTTCTGGTTTGGCAAAAAGAAGACTCTACTGGTAGTTGTAAGGTTCCAAACAGATGATCTCAAAAAAAAGACCGGGCTTAAATATTTCCTTAAAGAAAAGCTTTATCCAGATTTACAGCTGGCGTTTTTTCAGCGCGACTTATTGCGCAATACAGAGTTTTCGCCAATCCAGGCCAAAGAAGTTTTTTATCACCTTCAAGAAAACCCAAAAGAAGACTATGTCTGCAAAAATGATCACATCTTTGCCAAAGTTCGCGTCGATCCTTCAACCCAGGTTTTAATGCGCCTCCCACTCAAGGGAAAAGAAATTCGGGCTGGAAAAATCACTATTATCGTAACCTGCGTGCTGATCTTTTTTCTGATCATGGCGCTTAAAAATGGCTGGCTTCCCCCAAAAATCGAAAATTTCTCAGTCTTGATTCAAATAATTGTTTTAGTAATTGTTTCTACCGGGGTTCCCTTAATGATACTGGGAATTATCGGAAGCAACTATTTCAACAACAAAAAAACCGCGCTCATCAAGCAAAAGAACAACGCAATGATCAGTTTCATCAAACAGATCGAGCAAAACTATGATTGCGAGTTTGCAATAATAAATCGTCATTTAAATAAAACCATTGCTAAACACAGAAGAACGTTGCAAGGATCACAACGAAAAGGGCAGAACAGAAAGCTGGGTGAAGAACTTTTTAAATACGCCGGTTCAGTAGAGTTCAGACGCGGCAATCAAAGAATTGGTATCGCATCGCCATTTCAGCTTAAGAATGCTTACACCGAACGTTACAAGATAAAGGGAAATCACCCCAAAAATCCCAAAGAGAAAGACAAAGTGCCCGAAGACGCCAAAAGCATTTCGATTATTTCCAAATATCATCTTGCAACACTAAACAATACGTCCCCCACGGGAGTAGGACCTGAAGATGAAATGATCGTCGAGTGGTTTTTTCAAAAGCCTATTTGGATGGCGGTTCATGAGCTGGTAAAAATAGAAGGAACAGTTACTGAAACTTCGTGGGGCAGCCAAAAAATCCTCGCGTTTATCAAGGCGCTGAAACTACTCAACCAAAAAGTTTTTGACAGCTATCTGGTAATTGC
>Ga0116152_10003844_pt1 | contig 11965 bp, 13 predicted proteins | sample AD_UKC119_MetaG_FD_89894 | JGI IMG/M metagenome (GOLD analysis project Ga0116152, IMG submission 89894) | Active sludge microbial communities of municipal wastewater-treating anaerobic digesters from Hong Kong - AD_UKC119_MetaG | ecosystem: Engineered > Bioreactor > Anaerobic > Digestate...
CAGCAGAGCAGATCCTCCCCCAGCTCTCCGAGGGGGAGAGGCTTATGGTCCTCGGAAAAGAGATCGTCGACAAGGAGACCCAGCCCCCCTCGAGATACGGTCAGGGGAGGCTCGTCAAGCTGATGGACGAGCTTGGCCTCGGGACGAAGTCGACGAGGCACGAGATAATAAGCAAGCTCTACGCCCGAGCCTACGTCCAGGGAAACCCCATGAAGCCGACGAACACAGCTTACGCCGTCATCGAGGCCCTGGAGAAGCATTCTCCCACCATCACCAAACCCGATATGACCCGGACCCTGGAGGAGGATATGACGAAGATCGCCGACGGCCGGATCGGAGAGGAGTCGGTGATCACGGAGTCGAGGTCGATGCTGGATTCCGTCTTCGACGACCTACTCAGCCACCAGGAGGAGATAGGGACCACCCTCCGAGAGGGGCTTCGGACCGACAAGATCGTGGGCACCTGCCCCAGCTGCGGCAATGAGCTGATCATCAGGAGAGGACGGCGCGGCAGCAGGTTCATAGGATGCGCCGGCTACCCCGACTGCACCTTCACCCTACCGCTTCCAAAGTTCGGGATGATCGTCGTCACCGACAAGGTCTGCGATGAGCACGGGATGCAGCACATCCGGATCATCAACAAGGGCAAACGCCCCTGGGACCTGGGCTGCCCCAAATGCAACTTCGACCAGTGGCAGGCGAAGAAGGCCGAGGAGGCGAAGAAGAAGGCCGAGGTCGACGCCCTCGCCAAGATCCCCGGGATCGGCCCCAAGACCCTGGAGAAGCTCGGAGCCGCCGGGATCAAGACCGCCATGGACCTCGTCGAGGCCGAGGCCGAAGAGCTGGCCGAGAAGACGGGCCTCACAAAGAAGAAGATATCGTCGTGGCAGCTGGCCGCCAGAACCATGGAAAAAGAGGCGACAAGCTGCTGAATTTTGAGAGAAATGGGCCTGGCCGGATTTGAACCGGCGACCACTCGGTTATGAGCCGAGCGCTCTAACCGGACTAAGCTACAGGCCCAAGAAACGTTTTATTAAGACGCCGCCAACAGGGCTCGAACCTGTGACGATCTGGTTAACAGCCAGACACTCTACCAACTGAGTTATGGCGGCTCGAACCCTGCCTTTTCGGGCAATCCATTTAAGCCTTTTGATCAGAAGGGGATCTCATGCGCGTTCTTAAAAAGAGCCTCCGGGGCGAGGAGGGGGAGATATCCCTCGTGCCCGAGTCGATCGACGACCTCTGGCACCTCAAGTACCTGATCGCCCCCGGCGACCTCGTCTTCGCCCTCACCCACCGGAAGGCGCCTGCTTCCGCCGACAAGCTCCGGCCCGAAAAATTGGAGAGAAGGCCGGTGAGGCTCGGGATAAGGGCGGAGTCGGTGGAGTTTCACACCTCCTCCAACTGGCTCCGGGTCCACGGGGTGATCGAGGCCGGCCAGGACGTCGGCTCCTACCACACCCTCAACCTTGAGCCGGGAGCCGACTTATCCATCATCAAGAGGTGGCGGCCCGACGAGATCGCGCGGATCCGGGAGGCTGTGGCCGAGTCGAAACGTCCGAAGATGGTGATCGTCCTCGTAGAGGAGGGGGAGGCGGCGATCGGGGTCCTCCGGCAGTTCGGGGTGGAGACCGCCTCGGAGATAAAGATGGGGGGCGGGAAAGGAATGGGCGGGCGGGGCGGCGACCGCCGGTCCGAGTTTCTCGACGAGTGCGCCAGGGAGATCGCCAGGGTTGCCGCCTCCGATTCAAAGGTGATCCTGGCGGGGCCCGGATTCACCAAGGAGGATCTCAAAAAGAGGATAGACTCCAATTATCCCGACCTCGCCCCCAGGATCGTTCTCTATGACGCCACCACCATGGGGGTTTCTGGGTTCCAGGAGGTCCTCCGGCGAGGGGCCATCGACAAGATCCTCGAGGAGAGCAGGATTGCCCTGGAGACGACCCTGATGGAGGACCTCCTCCGGGAGATCGCCACCGACGGGAGGGGAGCCTACGGCCCAGCCGAGGTGAGAGGGGCGGCAGACCTGGGGGCTGTCGAGACCCTGATGGTCACAGACGATCTTATCCGAAGGCCCGATATGGACGAGCTGATGAGGTCGGTCTCGGAATCCCGAGGACGGGTCGTCGTCTTCAGCTCGGAGTTTGAGCCGGGAAAGAGGCTTTCAGCCCTGGGGGGCGTGGCGGCGATCCTGAGATACAAGATGACCCGCTGATGGATAAGCGCGCGAGAACGTCGGTCGAGAGATGCGGTCGGGATATCTTCTTATATCTCCATACGGACCGGTCGGTAAGATGATCCGTTGCGACAGATGCTCGGGGCGGGCGGTGATATTTCAGAAGTACTCGGGAAAGCACCTCTGCTCCCGGCACTTCGAGGAGGACGTCCACCGGAAGGTGAAAGAGGTCCTGCGGACCTACAGGATCTTCGGGAAACCCTGCAGGATAGTGGTGGCTGTCTCCGGGGGCAAAGACAGCACCTCCCTTCTCGCGATCCTTCACGGCCTCTTCAGCTCCAGGGAGGACGTGGAGCTTCTGGCCGTATCCATCGACGAGGGGATCGACGGGTACAGGCCGAAGACGATCTCGGCCGCAGCTTCCGTGGCCAAGCAGCTCGGGATCGAACATGTCGTCGAGAGGCTCGACGACAACTTCGGTGTCACCACAGACCTCATGGCTGCCCAGGGCCATCCCCAGGGACCCTGCAGCTTCTGCGGCGTCCTCCGGAAGGGGCTTCTCAACAGGACGGCCCGAAACCTCGGCGCCAATGCGGTCGCCACCGGCCACAACCTCGACGACGAGGCCCAGACGGTGATGCTCAACTACCTCAAAGGAGACGTCGACCGGCTCTACCGGCTCAGGCCGAAAAAGCCCCTCGCAGGGATGGTTCCGAGGATAAAGCCGCTACGCAGAATCCCCGAGAAGGAGATGGGCGTCTACGCCATAACCCACGGCATCCCCATAGAGACCGCGGCCTGCCCTTACATATCGAGGGCCATGAGGCAGGAGGTGAAGGATCTCCTGAACGACCTGGAGGCGAAGCACCCGGGGACGAAGTACTCCATCATGAGGGGGTTTGAGAAGATCCTGGCGCGGGAGCTTCCAGGCTCTTACGAGGTGGTGGCATGCACGCGATGCGGCGAGCCCTCCAGCGACGGCGTCTGCGCGAGCTGCAGGCTTCTGGAGATGGTCTGTGGGGAGCAAAGTCTTTAAATGTTGAACGGGGTGGGGAGAACGGGCCTCGGTGGCTCAGCTGGCTAGAGCGAGTGACTTGTAATCACTAGGTCGCGTGTTCGAATCACGCCCGGGGCTTATATCAAAGCTTATATCGACGTCGGAAGAATATCATGCGGCTTGCATCAAAGTCATTTCAAGGCCGGAGGCAGATCATGCTTTTTATATTCTTTCTCATTCTCTCAACGGTGACGGCAGCGGCCGCCCTCGACCCCCTCGCCATCAACACCACCAGCGACTTTGACGAATTGGAGGCACTCCTGGCCCGAGAGGTGGCTGGGCCAGCCCAACCGGCGGGGGTCGGGACGACGAATCCGACCGCAGAGATCGAGCCGCCCTTCATCCATCTCATTCGAAATGAGAGCATCTTCCTCGACTTCGAGAACCTCACCGGCCCCGTCACCCCGTTTCCCATCAGCGCCGAATCTTCATGGAACGGGTCCTTCTTCGAGACGCTCATCGATGAGTGGTGGTAAGCTCTTCGAAGGAAAAGTATAATCCTTTTCAGATAGGAACTAGAGGATCTATGAGGGACTTCGCCAAGGAGATCTTAGAGGTGCTGGAGGAGAACGCCAGGGCCACCCCCGGGGAGATCGCCACCCTGCTGGGCCAAGAGAAGGCAGAGGTCGCAGCAGAGATCAAGAGCCTGGAGGATTCGGGGATCATAAGGAAGTACATGACCATGATCAACTGGGAGAAGATCGACGACGGCTACGTCTACGCCATAGTCGAGCTGAAGGTCTCGCTCCGGCGGGACCAGGGCTACGACGCCATCGCCGAGCGGATCTCCCGGTTCTCCGAAGTCCAATCGGTGCGGCTGATATCCGGGGACCACGACATATCCTTCACCGTGCGGGGCAGGTCGATGAAGGACGTCGCCTTCTTCGTCACCGATAAGATCGCGACCCTCGCCGGGGTCGAGTCGACCTGCACCCACTTCATCCTGAAGAGCTACAAGGAGCACGGGGTCATCCTCTACGACAGAGCCCAGCCCAAACGACTGGTGGTCACCGCATGAATGATAGCGAGACGGGACAGAAGAAGAAAATGCTCGATATGGAGAAGCCGGCCATCTGGCGGCCCGAATCCCACATATCGGCGACGGTCAGGGATATGCCCCCTTCGGGGATCAGGAAGTTCTTCGACATCGTCGTGGGGATGGAGGACGTCATCAGCCTCGGCGTAGGGGAGCCGGACTTCGCGACCCCCTGGCACATCAGGGAGGCCTGCATCTACTCCCTCGAAGGCGGCCACACCTCTTACACCTCCAACAAGGGGCTCCCGGAGCTGAGGGAGATTCTGGCCGAATCGACAAAAGATGATCTGGGCCTCGATTACGATCCCGAGGAGGAGGTCCTGATCACCACCGGCGTCTCCGAGGCGGTGGACCTCGCCTTTCGGGCGACCTTGAACCCCGGAGACGAGGTGATCGTCCCCCAGCCCTGCTACGTCGCCTACGTCCCAGACGTCCTCCTGGCGGGAGGAGTCCCAAGGCCAGTGGCCACCAGGCTATCCGAGGAGTTCAAGCTCCGGCCCGAGGACTTCCGGGACGCGATCAACGAGAAGACGAAGGCTCTGGTCTTGAGCTACCCGAACAACCCCACGGGGGCGATCATGACAAGGGAGGACCTGGAGGAGATCGCCGACCTGGTGGTGGAAAACGACCTTCTGGTGATCTCCGACGAGGTCTACGACAAGCTCACCTACGACGGAAAACACGCGAGCTTCGCCCAGCTGGAGGGGATGCGCGAGAGGACGGTCCTCCTCAACGGCCTCTCCAAGTCCTGCGCCATGACCGGGTGGAGGATAGGCTACGCCCTCGGCGATCCGGCGATCGTCGGGGCGATGACCAAGGTCCACCAGTACACCATGCTCTGCGCCCCCACCATGGCCCAGGTGGCAGCGGTGGAGGCCCTGAGGCGGGGCGAGCCCGAGATGAAGGCGATGAAGCGGGAGTACGACCGGAGAAGGAGGCTCTTCGTCTCGGAGCTGGTGAGGCTCGGCCTACCGTGCTTTGAGCCGAAGGGCGCCTTCTACGCCTTCCCCTCCATCGGGGGGACGGGCCTCTCCTCCGAGGAGTTTGCAGAGCAGCTCTTAAAAGAACAGAGGGTGGCTGCAGTCCCAGGAAACGCCTTCGGCGAGAGCGGCGAGGGGTTCATCCGATGCTCTTACGCAACCTCGAGGGAGGAGATCCTCGAAGCCGTCGACAGGATCGAGCGGTTCCTCGCGGACCTCGGCGCATAAAAAACCGCATAAAAGCCGCTGCGCTACAGGACAAAAGGGTTTAATACCCCCATTTCGTTTCGACCTCGATGCTCAAGTCCCGTCTGGTGGACGGAAAGAGGGTGGATCGATCTCTCGCGGCCCTCGCCCGTCTCGGCCTCTCCCCCAACGCCTGGACCGCCCTCGCCCTGGCGGTGGCCCTCGTTGGGTTTTTGGCCCTCATGGACAGAAGGCTCCTCTCCGGCTTCATCCTCTTCCTAATATCGGGGGCCCTCGACATGGTGGACGGGGCGGTGGCGAGGGCGACCGGCCAGACATCGACGGCCGGAGCCTTTCTCGACGGGGTCCTCGACAGGTACGTCGAGGCTCTCCTGATCCTGGGGATCTTCTTCTATCTCGGCCCGAACGCAGAATTTCTGATCCCCATCGGCGCCTGGATCGCGATCCTCATCTTCGGAGCCGTAATGACCTCCTTCGTCCGGGCCTACGCCGACCACCGGGGCCTCGTCAAGGACCAGCTGGTCCTGGCAAAAGAGATGGGCGGGCTCCTCGAAAGGGCCGAGAGGCTGATCCTCATCTACGCCGGGATGGTCGGGGCCCTCCTATTCGGGGACGGCTGGCTTTTTGGGACGATCGTCATCGCGGCAGTTCTATCTAACCTGACCGCCATCCAGAGGATATTTCTCGCGATGAAGTACGGCAAACGGGTCTGAGGCGGGATAAAAAAAGAAACGCAGGAGAGATGAGACGGTCTGACAGTCCGACGGTTTGACGTCTCTTTATCATCCTCGCCGCTCCACCTCTAGCCCGGCCCGAAGGTTGAGGTCTGCTTCGAGACGGCCGGAAGCGGGAGAGGTTGTCATATACCTCCACCGTAAAAGGGACGGGGCATGTCCGGATCACCGGAGAATTATGCATCCGAAGCCTGCGCCTTCTGCAATGGCGCCGGCGAATCTGATGGGAGGCTATGCCCCGCCTGCAACGGGACGGGATGGACGGGAGCTCTGAAAGAGCGAGGTCATTCAGAGGGTTGAAGTCCGGGCTGGGGCCTCGACCTTTTCGAGGTATAAGAGGCCGGTGGGTGTGGACCTGTAACCGCCGATGACGCGCTCAACGACCAGGGCCTTCTCCAGCATCGCCAGGTGGAAAGCCGCCCGCCTCTCATCGATGCCGAACTTCTCGGCGACCACCTCTGCCGGGGCTACGCCGTCGCCGATGAACTTCAGAATATCCCTTCTCAGCCTCAGCTGGAGTACCTCGAGGGCGAACCTGTGCCCCTCGGCCGACTCCCACCACTTCGGCTCCGTTCCGCCGCCGTCGGGAATATCCATCTCCACGTCGGGAATATCCATCTCCATATTCCTCCCGGACCCTTTTTTCAGATTCCATCCCGGATATTCGTCGGGTCAGGGGAAAAAGGCTCCGGAGATGAGAGGCAATTTTGAAATATGTCGGAAGCAAAAAGGCATCTCGGGATGAAGGCGATGCTCTCAAAGGATGGACGCCCGCAGGTCTCCATCCGAACCGACCTCCGGCCCGGCGACATCGGGATGGTGGTCCACCTCCACGGCGCCCTTTACGCTGAGGAGCAGGGGTGGGACTCCACCTTCGACGGCTACGTCGCGGGGCCTCTCGCCGAGTTCGCCAGGTCCAGGTCGGACCGGGACCGGATCTGGATCGTCGAACTGAAAGATGCGATCGGGGCCGCAGTGGGGCGAGGAGAAGGGCGATGGATAGGGGAATGCGAGGAGGCGAAACGGATCGTCGGGTCCGTCGCCATCGTCGAGGTCTCAGAGGACGAGGCCCAGCTCAGGTGGCTCCTTCTCGCCCCGGTGGTGAGGGGGCTCGGCCTGGGGCGGAGGCTCGCTGGAGAGGCTCTGGCCTTCTCCCGGTCGGCCGGGTACAAATCGGTCTTCCTCTGGACGGTCCGGGGGCTTGAGGCGGCGACGAGCCTCTACGAGTCCCTCGGCTTTGAAGAGACCGAGGAGAAGACCTCCGAGATCTGGGGGAGCACCGTCACCGAGGTGAGGTACGACCTCAAGCTTTGAGATGACGAGATCGAAATCAAGATCGTAGTTTTAATGAGAAGATCAATTGGGAGATGCTGACTGATGGGAGAGGAGACGTTCGAAGCGATCCGGAGGAGGGTCGCAGAGGAGCCCTACGCGAAGAAGATGGGGCTCAAACTGGTAGAGGTGGCCGAAGGGTACGCTCTCGTTGAGATGAAGTTCACCGAGGAGATGGAGAACGTCTTCGGGATGGCCCACGGCGGGGCGATATTCTCCCTCATCGACGAGGCCTTCGAGGTGGCGTCAAACTCCCACGGCACCGTATCGGTCGCCCTCAGCATGAGCGTCACCTACGTCAGCAGTCCGAAGAAGGGGGAGACCCTCCTGGCGGAGGGAAAGGAGATCAGCAGGTCGAATCGGGTCGCGACCTACGATATCCGGGTCAAGACCAAAGGGGGCGACCTCATCGCCATCTGCCAGGCCCTGGTTTATAGAAAGAGGGATCCGTTGCCGTTTCTGTGAAGCCGTCGATCAAATTGATGAGGGCGAGGAAAGTCACAAAACGAGGGCGAAAACGATCGCGACGCAGAATAGACGAACGGCTTTCAGGCGAAAGGTCGCATACAATTTGGAGATCGGGATCGCGGGAATCCGGACCTCACTGTCGGCCTTCCAAGGAGCGCTTGAAGGCCTTGAGCCGTGAGAGCATTTTCTTCGCTCCAAAGGCGGCAGGAACGAAGGTCACATTTGATCTCCTACCGAACATCTCAACGTACTCTCTGGTGACGAAACCAAGATCGTTGAGGTCTTGGCCGTCGAAGCTGATCTTCAGGAAGATGTTCGAAGATACAAACTCGTCGAACTCGGAATCGTTTTCAGGCACCCTTGCAAGAGGGAGATCCTGCCAAGCGAGCCAGGAGTAGCACTTCTGAAGCGCCCAGTCGTCCTCTCGCCCTTCCGGCACGGGCCATCCCTGGGCTGTCCACCTGATTCTTTCGGCTATTTCGGCTATGACGTTCTTCCCACCGATCGTCAAATTCGCATCCATCTCTTCACTCATATTACGTCACTTTTCTGCTAAATTTCCATCTGCCTTTGACGCTCTCATGTCCGTTCTATCTGCAATTCCTTCAACCTGGATCGTAGGGCTCTCATGCTCACCTTGTGGACCAGCGATATGGCCACCAGATCTCCGTAGCCCTCTGCTTCCTCTCTGAGCACGCGGTCCAGATTCTTCCCCTGCGTTGGATTTTGGTTTGGTGTCTCGTTCATGTATATATCTCCTCAATTTTAAATATTTTGTTAGTTTTGCCCGTTCCGGTCCACGCATGGCTCGATGGCCGCCGCACAAAAACAGCGAGAACGTCAAAATCCTGCGGAGCTGATGACTTCGCCCCTGACTCTGCACTCGCTTCTCACTTCTTCCGTCTTGCCACCAGCATGCCGCAGATCGCCAAACGGAAGATCCCCGTCCCGAGAAATCGAAGCAGATCGAAGACGAGAGAGAAACTGTCTGAAACCGTCTCTTTGATAGGCAGTCCGGCGCAGCGAAATCGCCGCGCCGACCGCCAACCGCCAACCACGTTTTGACTGATGATAAGTCTAGACCTTGTGGGCTATTGCGAACCTTTGCATGACCTTGTCGACCAGTATGGTGGCCTTGTCGCCAACACCGGTCTCTGGAACGAAGATGACAAAACCCTCTATTCTGGCGATGCCATCTCCCTGCTTTGATACGTCCTCGATCTCAACGTCGTATTCCTTTCCGGTCTCGACTGGCGCAGAGGGACCAAACCCGCTGCCACCAAAAGAGCCTCTATTATTACCGTACAAACTTTGCACCATCCTTTGCGAAAAACCATAAAACAGAACAGCTTAACGCGGGGGGGCTGAAAGGCGTGGGACTATTTAAGGCTTTGTACACCGCCCGCAACTCGGGTGAGTAGGACAAACAACACTGTTCGCGGAGACTTCAAAAGAAGTCGCGGGGATGAAAGATGGACCGATCCATCGGCCCATCTCAGAGCATCCTCTGCATCCATACGACGTCGAAGACCTTTCCCCACTTTCTCCCGATCGCCTCGAGCCGGCCGCATTCTCGGAACCCGAGGCTCCGGTGGAAGGCGATGCTCTCCTCGTTTCGGGAGGAGATGCTGGCGAGGATCGAGGAGATCCCCATCCTCTTCGCCTCATCGACGAGCCGTTCGACCAGGGATCTTCCTTTTCCTCTCCCTTTGAATTCGGGATGGATAAATATCGAGATCTCGGCGGCGGAGGAGAAGGCTGGCATGGGATGATGGGGGCGGAGAAGCGCAAAGCCCAGAACCCTCCCGCCAGCGTCCCTGGCGGCGAAGGCAGGATAGCCCCTGCACGCCTCCATCAGCACATTGAAGAACTCCGTCGGGACCCGCTTCTCCGGAAAGGCGGCGAAGCTGTTCTCGACGTAGAAGTTGAAGATCTCGACTATCTCTTTACGATCCTCCGAGGATATCGGTCCAATCTCGTATTCCATTGATTCCCCCTCCGGGGCGTCCCTCACGAGTATCGGGTCGCTTATGAGCTTTTCTGCTGAAGAGTCAGACGCCTCCGAGTCCTCTGCAAAAGACTCCTCGACGGGCCTATTCAGCAGCTCTTCGGCCCTCCGTTTCGAGATCGCCTCTTCAGCCAGGGCCAGGTTCACCAGAATCTCAAACCGCATCGGCCACTCTGACGAGATCTCGCCGCCTGGCTCGGTCTTGTGCCACCCTCGTGCCCTGAACTTTTTGAAGAGGCCCGCCGCCATTCCATCGGAGATGATCCCGAGATCTTTCGCCCGATAGATCCAGGCCTGCATGCTCATGCCGTACTTCTGCTTGAGGGCGAGAAGCTCAAAGTCGCTGAGGTCTCGCCTCCTCCCCCTCCCCGCCGCCAGCTCCAGCTCGAAGCGGGCCGCCTTCTCCGGAACGAGGAAGGCTCCGGCGAAGCGGTGGGCGGCCCTCTCGGCATCCAGCCCTTCGCCCGGCTCGATCATCAGGTGGCCCAGCTCGTGGGCGATGCTGAACCGCTGCCGGTCGCCGGGAATTTTCGACCTCACCACCACGACCGGAGCTCTGCCGTCGTCCCCGGCGAAGAAGGTGCAGGCGTCGAACCGGTAGTCATCCGAGTCGACCACCCCCACCTTGATGCCCTTGTCCTCCAGGAGGTGGACCAGGTTCTCTATCGGGTCGGAGCCCAGGTCCCACGCCCGGCGCAGGTCGAGGGCCGCCGCCTCGACCTCCTCCATCGAAGAGACCGCCCTTGGAAATCCGGGTGGGAATTCGAACGCCAGCCCACCCTCCTCGGGGCGGAGTATCCTCTCGATCTCGATGTACCTCTCCAGCCAGTCGGCGATCTCGGCGATGAGGGCCGCCTCCCTCTTCTTGGGGAACGCCCGACGCCTTCGATAGTCGGGAGTAATAGAAAGGACGCTTCGAGGGCGGACGAAGAACTCGACCCCCACCCCCAGGGCCTTCGCGAGGCGGAGGAGGACGCCGGAGCTGGGGGCGTTTATGTCCCGCTCGTACTTGGATATCGCCTGGGCGCTGACCTCGGCCCTCTTCGCCAGCTCCCGCTGGCTCATGCCTCGAATCTTCCTCGCCTGCTTGATCCGCTCGCCTATGGTCATCGGTCTACCGCCTCGGGTTTACATTTATCCGAGATTATGTTGATTTTGTAAACCAAAAGGGTTTCGGTTCTTGTGGCTTCTCGGATAGGAACACGTTTAAAAATAGAGTGTCATTGGCGATATGAAGTTCCAGCGATTACCAATGACAGCCTTTGCCCGATCGCAAAATCGAAGAGATTCCAGATCCAACAAGCAGATCATTCATTTCTAATTAACTATAGTCATCTCGAATCGACAGAGTTATATTGTAAGCAGGTAGCAAAGCTATACGGCTACAGCTACTTATATTGCAGGTCTGATGAACTCATAGAACAAAGGTAGAAGGTGATCGGGGTGATAGAATATGATTAAAAAAGGCGAAAAGTGCGTTCTTTATCTCCTCGATATTAATAACTGCGAAATCTCAAAATTAAGGCTAGTAAAGCTCATGTTCTTGATATCTGAGCAAATTCACCTCTACGATTTTATTCCGTACAAGTACGGACCGTTTTCGTTTCAGCTTTATCATGACCTATCACGATTAGAGAAATGTAATTTAATTTCAATAAAAAATAATTCTGTTTCTTTGGTGGGCCAAAACCAGACTCAGCCGGATACTAAAACCAAAAAGATAATTCGGGCTTATTCTAGAAAATTTGCAGATTTTGATGACAAGTATTTGCTAGATTATATCTACGATAAATACCCTGAGTATACTATTCTAAGTTGTTATAAAAAGTTGATCGAATTTGATAGCGAATCCAGCGGTTTAGTTACCATAGGCTACGAGGGGAAATCGATAGATAGTTTTTTGAACGAGTTGATAATAAACAAAATAAGTGTAGTTATAGATGTGAGGAGGAACGCATATAGTATGA
>Ga0116152_10003845_pt1 | contig 11963 bp, 13 predicted proteins | sample AD_UKC119_MetaG_FD_89894 | JGI IMG/M metagenome (GOLD analysis project Ga0116152, IMG submission 89894) | Active sludge microbial communities of municipal wastewater-treating anaerobic digesters from Hong Kong - AD_UKC119_MetaG | ecosystem: Engineered > Bioreactor > Anaerobic > Digestate...
CTTTCAGAACACAGCCTCGCATACTTATGCGAGCGCGTCCGAAATAACTACTATGACTATGTCATTCGGAAGTTTTTGGAGGCGGAAGCTGAACGAGGCTTCACAAAGGCTGACCTTGCAAGGAAACTAAACAAAGGCGCTGATCGGATAAGCAAAGTGTTAGGAGCCCCAGGAAACTGGACTCTAGACACGATAACAGAGCTTTTAGCGGCAATATCAGCGGAAGAACTGCTTCCTTATTCGGAGCCGATTTTAGACAGAGGCACCAGAAATCATACGCAGCACGATCTTATTCAGCACTGCTCGCAGACAAAAACATATGCAAGCAACGATGATTATGCGCCGAGCCGTGATTTTTCTGCATGGCGTCCATCTTCGTCAAACAACGCGGAAATTGAGATTCGTCGATGAGCGGTGAGATTCCCGATATTGAGATTGTGTCGCTTGTTGTCTGCGATGAAATTCGCAAAGAAGACAACGGCAAAGGCATTCTAATTGGAGTTTATATAGATGACATCCTTGTGCGCGAATTTCCTGCCGCACTGGCTTTATCATTATGGCTCCACTTGCGGATTAGCAGCGCTGCAGAATTTCCGTTTGAATTTCGATTTACTGAAACAAATGGGACGCATGCTTCTGAAGTAGGGGGAATGGCCAAAATTAAGCAAAAGGGCGCGGCAGTAATTACGACGCCCCCCGTGCCAATAATTTTAGGGGGCGAGGGCGATCTCAAAATTGAAAGCAAGTTTGGGGATGGCGAATGGGAGCCGCTCCGCAATCTAAAAGTTGGACTTATGAAGGCTTAGCCCATCGTTTCGCCGCCGCCTTCTTCGCTATCTCCTTGCGTTTCTTTGCGCTCAGGTTTTCCGCCCGCGCCTTCCCGCCCTTTCGGCCCATAGCCTGAGCTGCGGGGTCTTTACCGTCCTTGCCGTCGAACTCTTCTTCGTCCTCGCCAGTGGCGATGCGCGCGACCTTGATCGCGTTGCCAACCGTATCAGCGGGGCGGTTCTGTCCTTTGGGGCCTTTAGGCATCGTTACTCTCGTAATCTTCGGTGGCATCGACGAAACCGCCATGCCCTTGTGCGGGATTCGGATTACCTCTCCAGCGCATATTTGTGGCCTTCGGCGATTTGGTGAAAGTGAATGCCGTACCCTTTTCTCTGACCGCACCCTCCCGTGCGCACTCCGACGCCGCAATAACGCGCCCGCCCATCTTTGCCGGCTCGCCGCTGGTCTCATGGAGATATATCCAACCGCCAACTAGCTGCTCCGGTCGCGGTCCGAGATAAGTCCAACAGCCAGAAATGTATTCGCCGGGGCTTGTCCCGCGCGAAACGCCCTTGGGGGCAATGCCGTCTTGTCGTGCAATTACATGGAGTGCTTTCGCCATCCGACCTCCTATTGCTTACCGCTAAGCATATAGGGATTGGCGGTGGGATTCAAAGGCTGGCGGCGGGGCGTCAGATTTCAAACTGAGACACTACCCAAGCGGCGGGGGGGGCGCACAACTGATGGATGTGCGGAATCTGGCTTACAGCAAACTTATCCCCGCCTTCTGCGCTTGCCCTATAATGCCTCCTTCGCCGTTTGAGAAAGGAGGCGTCATGACCAAGCAAACGACATCAGCGCCGCCCCACTTCGCGGCTGGCGGCGCGCCCGAAAGGCGCCTTTTAGCGCTGAAACCCGCGGATTTGCTGGCCTGCGCGGAGACGCATGTTTCACGTGAAACATTTTCGCAGGTGAATTTGCGCTCAGCGGGAAGCGCTCGATCTCAGCCTGTCATTCCGGGGCTGCGCGCAAGCGCAGAACCCGGAATCCACCTTTCTGACTCAGCAACTGGATTCCGGGTTCGCGCGCTTCGCGCACGCCCCGGAATGACAATTGACGTGAGCGTTGAGGAAGGCAGGCGCAGCTTACTCGCGATGCGCGCCGTTCGAGCCGCGCCCGAAGATCGCGGCGAGCACGATCAGGAAGAGGCCGAAACCGAACATCGCCCACGCCCTGTCCGGCTGCATGCCGACATCGAACGCGCTTTCAGGAAAGAGATTGACCAGAAGCGCGCCAAGGCAACAAAGAACGCCAATCCACATGAGTTTTCCGGCGGCCATGATTTATCTCCCCTTCATGATCGGGCGGTCTGCGCACACGCTGAGCATTTCCTCCGTCATCCCCGCGAAAGCGGGGACCCAGAACCACCCGCTCCTGTGCCTGTTGCGCTGGATCCCCGCTTTCGCGGGGATGACGGAGAGTGTTGTGTGCAAGCAGGGGACCGCTCAACGTTTTCGCAGGAGGGATTTCCCCTATAATTCGGGCGCAAGTTTGAAGAACATGAGGCCATGAAAGGACGCGTGCTCATCATCGCCGGCTCAGACCCTTCGGGCGGGGCGGGCATACAGGCCGACATCAAGACGGTGACGGCGCTCGGCGGCTATGCGGCGGCGGCGATCACCGCGCTCACCGTGCAGAACACGCGCGGCGTTTCGGCCGTGCGGCCTGTCGCGCCGAAACTCGTCCGTGAGCAGATCGTTGCGGTGCTCGAAGATATCGGCGCCGACGTGATCAAAATCGGCATGATCGGTGAGGCTGGCGCGGCGGAAGCGATTGCGGAAGTGCTGGGGCGTTTTCCCGACATACCGCTCGTGCTTGACCCTGTGCTCATCGCGACAAGCGGCGACGCGCTTGCTGGCGAAGGCGTTGCGGGGGTTATCCTGAACGCGCTCGCGCCGCGCGCGGCGCTTATCACGCCGAATGCGGAAGAGGCGGCCGCGCTGACAGGCCATGAGGTGACCAGCGAAGAAGACCTTGTTGCGGCGGGCCGCGCGCTGATGAAGGCCGGCGCCGGCGCGGCCCTCGTTAAAGGCGGGCACCTTCAGGGGGAGACGGTGACAGACGTTCTCGTCTCACATGAAGGGCGAAAGCTTTTCCGCAATCCGCGCATCGAGACGACATCGACGCACGGCACGGGCTGCACGCTCGCTTCGGCGATCGCGACAAGCCTGGCGCAAGGCTATCCGCTGGAGGCGGCGTGCGAGCGGGCGATTTCCTATGTGCGCGAAGCGCTACGGACCGCGCCCGGCTATGGCGCCGGATGCGGTCCGCTCAATCACGCGCACACGGTGAAAGGAGACTGCCGCGGCTAGCCTCAGGCGTGTGCGAGAAGCTCCGCCGCCTGGCGCTCCGTCGTGCGATAGGCGCTGGCGACGAAGTTCGCGCTCGGCTGTTCGGCTTCCGCCTCGCTCTCTGCGAGGTTCGAGGAGAATTCGTTGACCCCTTCGATGAGCGACTGTGTGAGTACTTCTTTCCGGACAGCCTCGGCGCGGGCGATGATCCGTGCAAGGTCGTTTTCGATACGCTGCGTCTCGAAAGAAGCCTCCGTGACGCTTTGCGTTTTCGCGCTTTCAGCTTTTACGCTGCTCGGCGTTTCCCAGATATGGGGCGCTGCGCTCGCGCGAACGGGTGCGCCATGATTGGCGGCGGCGTTATCGGTGGGCGCGCCGGATTCCTTGGTATGCTCGCTTTTCCCCTCAGAGCGGCGGCGCTCCGCGCCGGCGAGCCTTTCGGCGAAGCGCGCAACGTCATGCCGCTGCATTCTTCCCGCCGCTTCCCGCGCGCCGTCGCGGCGATGCTCCGCAACGCGGGCCTCGCCGCGCGCGGGTTTGCCGGCTCTTTCTTCCGTGCGCTGCGTTTCTTTCTCGGCGTTGACCTCTTTCGCCGTCGCGGCGATCGAGGAGGCGAGGCTCATGATGCTCGTTTTCAGAGGGCTCGCTTGAAGGCCGAAATTCATGTGGGTTCCCCGTCTCGCAATTTCGTCATGTGCAGGATGAGGCGGGAGCCCTCTCCAATTCGACGTAAAATTTATTCAAATTGTATCGATCGTGTTCACCAGATTGGGATTTCAAACAGGCCGTTCCCACGGTTATGGCTAAGGCGGGTTAACCGACGAAGCGATTGGCGAAGAGGCGAGCTTTGCTTCAGGAAGCATCAGAATTTATCGATTGAAGGCCGCAGAAGCCGCGCCGACATGGTTAGCCGCTCGGGCGAGATACGAAAAATTTTATGCAAATGCCGCGGAGTTTCGCCGGAATAGCGCGCTCAGAAAAGGAAGAAACCACCATGAGAACCTTCGACTTCGAAACCTGGGACGTCTTTACGGATAAGCGCTTCACCGGCAACCCGCTCGCTGTCGTGATGAATGCCGACGGCCTTTCGTCAGCCGAGATGCAGACGATAACGCGGGAGTTCAATCTCTCTGAGACGACCTTCGTATTGCCGCCGGAAGACCCGTCGCACACTGCGCGCGTCAGAATTTTCACGCTCGGCTATGAGATGCCGTTCGCGGGTCACCCGACCGTCGGCACGACGATCGCGATTGCGAAGTCGCGCAAGCTGACGGGCGAGCTGTTGCTGGAGCTCAATACCGGGCTTTTCCCCGTGAAAGTCGACTTCGATGGCGAGAGCGCATTTGCGCAGTTCAAGAACCCGAATCTTCCGAAAGAAGCCGGCGCCGCGCCTGATGCCGCTCTCTTCGAAGCGGCGATGTCATTGCCGGAAGGCTCACTCGATCGCGTCGCTCACCGTCCGCGCGTCGTCGGCGCCGGGGTCAATTTCATTTACGTCAAAGCGCCGCTCGACGCTGTGCGCCTCGCGAAAGTGAACAGCGGCGCCTGGGAGAAGCTGAAACTTTCAGAGACAGTCGGCGTCTTTCTTTATGCGGAAGGCGGCGAGGGGGCGGATGCTTCCTGGCACGCGCGCATGTTCGCGCCTGACGCGGGCATTCTTGAAGACCCGGCGACGGGGTCCGCCTGCGCGGCGCTTCCGGGCCAGATCGCGCTGTCGCAAAAACTTTCCGACGGCGTTCACAACTGGATCGTAGAGCAGGGTTTCGAAATGGGCCGGCCAAGCCGCATCGAACTTGAAGTCGAGGCGAAAGCGGGCGCGATTTCATCCGTACGCGTCGGCGGGCGCGCCGTGAAGGTTTCTCAGGGAACGCTTTCGATCTGAGGCTGGATTTGAGGCCGGGGTTTTCGCTGGCTGATGGCGACCCCGAGAAGAATAAGCGCGAGCGCGCCGAGCACGTTGGGGCCGAGGCGCTCGCCGAAAAGCAAGGCGCCCAGCGTGACCGCGCAAATCGGATTGATGTAGTTCGCAAGCGCCATGAAACCCGGCCCCGCGCGCCGCACCAGAACGATGATGATGAGGCCGGCGATTCCCGTCGGCCCGACGCCGAGCGCGAAGATGCTGAGAATGCTCGGAAGGCTCCATGTCGACGGGTCGATCTCGACAAAGAAAAGGCCGGGCGTTGCAAGAATGGCGGCGCCAAGCACCGTTCCGCAGGCGAAGACGCGCGGGCGAATCGCAGGCGTGCGGCGCGAGAGAATGACGGAGATCGCATAGCAGAGCGTCGCCAGCAGCAGACCCGCCTGCGCAAGAAGGTTTGCATGCGCTGCGCCCGAAAGCGCGTCGAAGCCGATCAGCACGAAGACGCCTGCAAGGCCGAGCGCGAAGCCCGCGATCTTGTAGGCGCCCAATCGTTCGTTTGCGAACAAATAGGCAAGACCCAGCGTCCAGATCGGCATGAACGCCATGTAGATGCCAGCGAGCCCCGTCTCGACGAATTGCTGCGCCCACGGAAAGATGAAGAAGGGAACGACATAGCCGATCGCGCTCACCGACAGCATCCACGCCCAGCTGAGATGAAGGCGGTAGCCGGCGCTCGTCTTAACGATAAGCGGCGGCAGGCGCCGCCCGCCAAGCCGCATCACAAAATAGAGAACGATCGCGCCGACCCAGAGCCTGCCAATAGCGATGACGCCCGGCGGGATCGTGGCAACGCCTGTCTTGATGAACGCGAAGGACGAGCTGCCGATGGCCGTCAGCGCGGCGAGCAGGGCCCAGTCGAAGGGCTGCGCCGCCGCCGGTCCTTTAACGATGCGTTTCGAACGGCGGCTCATGCGGGCGGGCCTTGCGTGCTGCGCTGGGGAGGTCTCGGTCCCACCCGCGCTACGCGGTCCAGCAGAATCGGTCAATCCGGCGAATTTATTGCGACGCAAAATTTCAGTTGACGCGGCGCTGAAATTCCGATGAGAGTGCGCGCGGGCCACCTCTTCCCAACGAGAGGCGACTCATCTGTGAGGATGGGAGACATCAATGACGACGAAACCCGCGACGCGCCCTGCGCGTCCTTTCTTTTCTTCCGGCCCCTGCGCCAAGCGCCCCGGCTGGTCCCCTGAAAATCTTTCGATTCAAACGCTCGGGCGCTCGCACCGCTCGAAGCTCGGCAAGACGCGCCTGAAGGAAGCGATCGACCGCACGCGCGCGCTTCTCGAAGTGCCGGACGATTATCTTATCGGCATCGTGCCTGCGTCCGACACCGGCGCCGTAGAAATGGCGATGTGGTCTCTGCTGGGGCCGCGCAAAGTCGACATGATCGCGTTTGAAAGCTTCGGAGAAGGTTGGGTCTCCGATGCTGTCAAACAGCTCAAGCTCGACGCGCGCATCCTTAAGTCCGGCTATGGCGAACTGCCCGATCTTTCGGTCGTCGACCCGGCGCACGACGTCGTTTTCACCTGGAACGGCACGACCTCTGGCGTGCGCGTTGCGAACGCCGACTTCATCTCGGCGGACAGGGAAGGCGTCGTCATCTGCGACGCGACTTCCGCTGCTTTCGCGCAGAAGCTCGACTGGGCCAAGCTCGATGCGGTGACGTTCTCCTGGCAGAAGGCGCTTGGCGGCGAAGCCGCGCACGGCGTTCTCGTCCTGAGCCCGCGCGCCGTTGCGCGGCTTGAAAGCTATACGCCGCCATGGCCGATGCCGAAGATCTTCCGCATGACGAAGGGCGGCAAGGTCATGCGCGATATCTTTGAAGGCGCGACGATCAACACCCCGTCCATGCTTTGCGTTGAAGACTATGTCGATGCGCTGAAATGGGCGGCCGGCATGGGCGGGCTTGAAGGCCTTTGCGCCCGCGCTGACGCCAATCTCGAAGTTCTCGCCGACTGGGTTGATGACACGGAGTGGGTGGATTTCCTCTGCGCCGATCTTTCGATCCGCTCGAACACGTCGGTCTGCCTCAAGATCGTCGATCCGCGCGTCGCAGCGCTCGCTGACGATCAGCAACGCGCCTTCACGAAGAAGATGGAAACGCTTCTCGAAGCGGAAGGCGCCGCGTTTGATCTTGGCGGCTACCGCGATGCGCCGCCGGGCCTTCGCATCTGGTGCGGCGCGACTGTCGAGCGCTCAGACCTTGAAGCGCTGACGCCCTGGCTCGACTGGGCGTTCGACCAAGCGCTGGCGACGATCGGCTGATCGTCGCCTCTTCCCCCGCCTTTTTCATCGATAAGAATTCTGGAGACAATCATGCCGAAAGTGCTGATTTCCGACGCCTTGAGCGATACCGCAGTCGCCATCTTCAAAGAGCGCGGCGTCGACGTGGACTACATGCCCGACCTCGGGAAGGACAAAGAAAAACTCCTCGAGATCATTGGAAAATATGATGGCCTCGCCGTGCGTTCGGCGACGAAAGCGACCGCTGCTGTTATCAAGGCCGGAACGAACCTGAAAGTCATTGGGCGCGCGGGCATCGGTGTCGACAATGTCGACATCCCGGCGGCGACCGCGGCTGGCGTCGTCGTCATGAACACGCCTTACGGCAACGCGATTACGACGGCGGAACACGCCATCGCGCTCATGTTCTCGCTTGTTCGCCAAATTCCGCAGGCGAATGAATCGACTCATGCCGGCAAGTGGGAGAAGAACCGCTTCATGGGCGCTGAGCTTTTCAGTAAGACGCTCGGCATTATCGGTTGCGGCAATATCGGCTCGCTCGTCGCCGAGCGCGCTATCGGCCTCAAAATGCGCGTCATCGCTTACGATCCGTTCCTGACGGATGTGCGCGCGACGGAGCTAGGCGTTGAAAAAGTCGATCTTGAAGCGCTTCTGCAGCGCGCGGACATCATCTCTCTCCATACGCCGCTCACCGAGCAGACGCGCAACATTCTGAGCGAGGAGAATATCGCAAAGACGAAAAAAGGCGTCTTCATCATCAACTGCGCGCGCGGCGGGCTGGTCGATGAAGCAGCGCTCAAGACGGCGATCGATTCCGGCCATGTCGCCGGCGCGGCGCTCGACGTGTTCGCAGTCGAACCGGCGACGGAGCATCCGCTCTTCGGCGATGACCGCGTCGTCGCGACGCCGCACCTTGGCGCGTCGACCCGCGAAGCGCAGGAGAATGTCGCGATCCAGGTCGCCGAACAGATGGCGGAATATCTGACGCGCGGCGCGGTGACGAACGCGCTCAACATGCCATCGATCTCGGCGGAAGAAGCTCCGCGCCTCAAGCCGTTCATCTCGCTCGCTGAAAAGCTCGGCCTTTTTGCGGGCCAGGTGACGGAAACGAGCGTGAAAGCGATCGAAGTCGTCTATGCGGGCGGCGTCGCCAAGCTGAACACGAAGCCGCTGACTGCCGCGGCGGTCGCGGGCGTGCTGAGGCCGATGCTATCGGAAGTGAACGTCGTCAACGCGCCGATGGTCGCGAAAGAACGAGGCATCGCGATTGCGGAGACCTATCGCGATGACGCCGAGAACTTTGACAGCGTCATCCGCTTGCGGATCGTCACGGAACGCCAGGACCGCACGGTCGCCGGCGCGCTCTTCGGCCCTGCGCCGCGCATTGTCGAGATCAAGGGCGTTGAGATGGAAGCTGGCTTCGCCGAGCACATGCTCTATGTGACGAACGAAGACAAACCGGGCTTCATCGGCGCGCTTGGCGCGACCTTGGGCGAGGCAGGCGTCAACATCGCAACGTTCAACCTCGGCCGTTCAGCGCCGGGCGCAGATGCAATCGCGCTCGTCGCGGTCGACGAGCAATTGTCGGAAGCGGTGTTGAAAAAAGTCCGCGCGCTGCCGCATGTGCAGCAGGCCAAAGCGCTCGACTTTTCTTAAGAGCGCCTATTCGAAATCGAGACCGAGATCGAGCGTCGGCGCCGAATGGGTGATCCACCCTGAGGAGATGATGTCGACGCCGGTCTCGGCGATGGCGCGCACGGTTTGAAGCGTGACATTGCCCGAGGCTTCGAGAACGGCGCGGCCGGCGACAAATGCGACGGCTCGCTTCAATTCCTCTATCGACATGTTGTCGAGAAGAATGATGTCGGCGCCCTCGGCGATGGCTTCTTCCAGGGCTTCGGCCGTGTCGACTTCGATCTCGATTTTCACCATGTGGCCGACAGCGGCTTTCGCGACTCGCAGGGCTTTGGCGACGCCGCCCGCGGCGGCGATGTGGTTGTCCTTGATCATCACCGCGTCATAGAGCCCGAAGCGATGGTTGTGGCCGCCGCCGCAGCGCACGGCGTATTTCTCAAAGACGCGCAATGTCGGCGTTGTCTTGCGCGTGCAGACGATATGCGCCTTCGTGCCTTTTGCGGCTTCGACAAGCGCGGCGGTCGCCGTCGCGATGCCGGAAAGGCGCCCGAGGAAATTCAACGCGACGCGTTCCGCCGAGAGGATGCCGCGAGAAGGCCCGTTCATTGCGAGCACGACATAGCCTTCTTCAACATGTGCGCCGTCATGGCTGATGATGTCGACCTTGATCGACGGATCGATCAGGCGAAAGGCGGCGGCTGCGAGATCGAGCCCCGCGATGACGCCGGGCTTGCGTGTCGCAATCACCGCGCGCGAAGTCGCGTCCGCCGGAATGCAGGCGTTAGTCGTGATGTCGCCCGCTAGCCCAAGGTCTTCCTGCAGCGCGGCGCGCACGGCCTCATCAATGATGAAAGGCGGAAGCGGCGAAAGCCTCATTACGCAAACTCCAGGTCGTCAGGCGAAATCGCGGTGCAGATTTCTGTGTGGTAGGCGTCTTCATTCGTCTCGGGAAAGTCGGTGCGGAAATGCCCGCCGCGGCTTTCCTCGCGCGCCAGCGCGCCCTGCACAATGAGTTCGGCGGCGACAAGCGAGCTCCTGAGGCCGCTCGTCATCACGCCGCCATTCAGTTCATCGCAAACTTCAAGCACGTTTGAGAGGCTCTCTTCAGAGCGCAACAGGGCGCATCCATTCGACATCGCCGTGCGCAGGCGCTTCATCGCATCAGCCGGCGCCGGTTTTGACGGTAGTTCAAGCCGGTCTTCCGGCGCATTCGGTTTAAGCCGTTCCGAGCTTTCGCCGTCGCGCAGTGCATCGGCGATGCGCTTGCCGAAAACGACTGCTTCGAGGAGCGAGTTTGAGGCGAGGCGGTTCGCGCCGTGAACGCCGGTAGAGGCGACTTCGCCGACGGCCCACAAGCCTTCAAGGCTTGAGCGCCCATCGAGGTCCGTCGCAACGCCGCCCATGTGATAGTGCGCGGCGGGTGCGACAGGCATGAGTTCCGTTCGCGGATCGATGTTCGCTTTCTGGCACGCGGCGAAAACAGTTGGGAAGCTTTGCGGGAATTTCGCGCCGACGGCGGAACGCGCATCGAGGAAGGCGCCGCGGCCTGCCGCGCGCTCGGCTTCCACGGCGCGCGCAACGATATCGCGCGGCGCGAGGTCACGTTTCGGGTGGTAGTCCGCCATGAAGGCGCGGCCATCGGCGTTGACGAGCACGGCGCCGTCGCCGCGGAGCGCTTCCGTTGCAAGCGGCGCCGGGTCGAATCCGATATCGAGCGCGGTCGGGTGGAACTGTACGAATTCCGGATCGCAGATGAGCGCGCCCGCGCGCGCTGCAAAAGCAAGGCCATGGCCTTGCGCCTGCACCGGGTTCGTCGTCACCGCAAAGAGCCCGCCGAGCCCGCCCGTCGCGAGCACGGTCTCATCGGCGGCGATCATGATGCGCTCAGCCTTGGCGACATTATAGGCGAGCGCGCCTGCGACGGAGCCGTTGTCGTCTGTCAACAGGTCTTCAATGACGATTCGTTCAAGGAGCGTTATGTGTTCGGAGGCTCTCGCCGCGCGGATGAGCGCTTCCATGATCGCGGCGCCCGCCTGATCGCCCGTCGCGTGGACAATGCGATTGCGGCAATGCGCGGCTTCGCGGCCGAGCTTCAGCGTGCCGTCAGGATTGCGATCGAACTCGACGCCGTAAGCCATCAGATCTTCGACGGCGGGCGGGCCGCCATCGACAAGAACGCTCGCTGCGTCGGGATCGACAAGCCCTGCGCCCGCGCCGACTGTGTCGGCGAAATGAAGGTTCGGCGTATCGTCCGGGCCGACCGCTGCGGCCATGCCGCCTTGCGCCCAGGGCGATGATGCGCCTTCGCCGACAGGCCGCGCGGTGACGACGGTGACAGGGCGCGGCGCAAGCTTCAGGGCTGTGTAGAGCCCTGCGACGCCTGCGCCGATGATGAGGATGTCAGAATTCGTCGGCAATTTAAGCCCCGCTCATTCCCGCGAAAGCGGGAATCCATCTCTAGATTCTGTGTGGGTCCCCGCTTTCGCGGGGAAGAGTGGAGAACGAAACTCCGCTCACAGAGGAGGTCACGCCCGCGCCTCAACAGCCATCACTTCCGGCGCGTGCTGGCGGTCATACATTGACTGGCGCTTGAGGGGTAGCGCGATCATGCGCTCGATTGGCAAGCGCGCGCGCGCAATAATCTCGGGGTCGATGATCACTTCATGTGTCATCGTTTCGAGCGAACGCAGAATGCCCGGCAGGGTGATGCGCTTCATGTGCGGGCAGAGATTGCAGGGGCGCACGAAATTCACCTTCGGGTTTTCGAGCGCCACATTATCCGACATCGAGCATTCGGTGATGAGCACGACATTCGTCGGCTGCTTGTCTTTCACGTAATTGCTCATGCCGCTCGTCGAGCCGGTGAAGTCGGCTTCGGCGATGACTTCCGGCGGGCATTCGGGGTGCGCGAGCACGATGACGCCCGGATTGCCGGCGCGAATTTCGCGAATGTCTTCCGCCGTGAAACGCTCATGCACTTCGCATGCGCCCGCCCAGGTGACGATCTTCACATCCGTCATCGCGGCGACATTGCGCGCGAGATA
>Ga0116152_10003846_pt1 | contig 11962 bp, 18 predicted proteins | sample AD_UKC119_MetaG_FD_89894 | JGI IMG/M metagenome (GOLD analysis project Ga0116152, IMG submission 89894) | Active sludge microbial communities of municipal wastewater-treating anaerobic digesters from Hong Kong - AD_UKC119_MetaG | ecosystem: Engineered > Bioreactor > Anaerobic > Digestate...
GCCCGCCGGCAGCGGCAAGACGCGCGTCCTCACGGAGCGACTCGCCCACCTGCTCCGCAACGGCGTCGGCGCGACGAACATCATGGCGCTGACCTTCACGCGACGCGCTGCGGCCGAGATGGAAGAGCGAACCGTCAAGGCCCTGGGCGGCGACGACGCGGCCAAGACGACCGTCGGCGACATCACGATGGGGACGGTCCATTCGGTCTGTCTCGACATCATCAAGCTCTACGCCCCGCGGCTCGGATATCACGACGGCGTTCCGATCGACATCATCGACGAGGCCGACGCCGACATGCTGCTGGAGGACGTCGCCGAGTCGCTCGGCGTCAAGCGACCTACGGGCTGGCGCCACGGGCTGTCGTTCAGACAGATCAAGCGCGCGTGCGAAGCGCAGTACGCCGGGACGAAGGACAACGTCAGACGCAAGGCCGTCGCCGCCCAGGCGGTTCGACGCGTGATCGACGCATTCCACATCGAATGCCGCAAGCTGCACGCACTGACGTTCGGGCTGATCCTGACGGAATGCCAGCGGCTTCTGAAGGACAATCCTGACGTCCTCGCGACGCTTCAGGCGCGATACACGCACATCCTCGTGGATGAGTGCCAGGACTCGGCGAGCGTCGAATACTCGCTCTACGAGACGCTCGGCGCCGCCGCGTCGACGTTCCTCGTGGGCGACCTTCGCCAGTCTATCTTCTCGTTCAGATATGCCCGGCCCGACATGCTGAAAACGTGGATTGCGGAGCGTGACCCAGAGATCCACGACCTGCGGCGCTGCTTCCGATGCGGAGACGTCATCGTCGAGGCCGCCAACAGGCTCATCGCCCACAACACGAACGATCCCGGCGATCCGATGATAGGCGAGACGAAGCGGACAGGCTCGATATGCACGTACGAGGGCCCAGGAGAACACATCGTCGGCCTCATTCAGAACTACATGGAAGAGACGCCACTGGCGGCGTACGGACAGGTGGCGGTTATCGCCCGCAAGCATTCCGTGCTGGAGCGCGTGGAAAAAGACCTTACTGCGCACGGAATCCCCTGCAATCGCGTGGGGCGGGCGAACGCCATCTGTCGGACGGAGTCGTGGCTGCGGCTGATGGCGGCGATTCGCCTCGTGTGCAACCCGCGCGATCGGCTGGCGTTCATGCGGCTGGCAAAGGTCTGGGGAATCACCAGATACGAAGTCGGACTGATGGAATGCAAGGCTCGATCATTACAACTCACGCTCTGGGAAGCGTTCTTGACCTGCGGCTACAAGGCGACCGATGCCGCAGCCCACACGATTCGCGACGCACAACCAACCGACACCGATCAAAACTGGCTGGCGCGACTCGGGCGTGTCATCGGAGCCGATCTTGGCGACGAGATGACGTTCGCCATGAACACCATGTTCAACATCTGGCCGAAGGACGGGAGCATTCGCGACCTGCTGTTCGCCGCGCGACTCGCGGCAACGTACACGGGCGAGGACTTCCGCCAGGGTGACGCGGTGACGCTGTTGACAGGGCACGCGTCGAAGGGCCTCGAATTCCCGGCCGTCATCGTCGCCGACTGCAATCAGGGCGTGTTCCCTTCGGCGATCTCGATGCGCGAGGGGAACGTCGAGGAAGAGCGGCGGATATTTTACGTCTCCGTCACACGGGCGCGCGAGACGTTGATGCTTCACTATTGGGGTGTGGAGGACCAGGAGGCGGCGGATGCGCCAGAAGTGCGTCCGCCGTCTCAGTTCCTCGAGGAGTGCGGGCAGGCGGTCACTGTTCAGGAGGATGCAGCGTGATTCAGGAAGCGAACATCAGACCGATCCTCTTCAGCACGCCAATGGTGCGCGCGATCCTCGACGGGCAGAAGACGCAGACGAGGCGCGTGGTGAAGCCACAGCCTTCCTTCATTGCTGGCGACGGAGACCCAAACGACTCTGGAGCGTGGGAGGACGGCACACCAATGCTGCTTGGCGAAGACCTGATCGCGAAGCCGATTCGCTGCCCATACGGCCGCCCTGGCGACGTGCTGTGGGTGCGCGAGAAGTGGGCCGAAACGGTCGCAGAGTCAGGCGGCTGCGCTGTTATAGCGTACGCCGCCGGCGGATCGCGCTGTGTATTGGCCAGCCATGATGGCGAAGGCGATCCGATCGGAACCGACGGTGAGTGCGCCAATCCGTGGATCCCAGATGACATACGATGGAAGCCATCCATCCACATGCCGTTCTGGGCTTGCCGCCTGTTCCTGCGCGTGAAGGACGTTCGCGTTCAGCGCGTGCAGGAGACGTCTGCCAAAGACATCATCGCCGAGGGCGCCGTTTTGCGGTCGTTTCACTCCGATGCGTTTGAAATGGTTGGCGCAAATCCCCAATGCCCGGTTTCCGCATTCGACGGGAAAGTCTACCCGGACCTGAGATCGCTTTGGGCGATGGGCTGGGACTCCATCAACGCCAAGCGAGGATTCGGATGGAAGGCAAACCCGCTGGTATGGCCCGTCACGTTCGAGCGGATCACGAAGGAAGAGGCGCGGCGGTTGGCGCCTTCGAAGTTTGCCAAGCTGCTGAAGGGGGCCGCGTGAGCATATTCTCCGACCATCGCGACCCGCCTGAGCGCGAGGCGACGCAGATCAAGTGCGTGGCCACGGGGAGGCTATCAGCCTCGGCCGTCGTCTGCGGTCACATGCGCGTCCACGAACTCGGCCCGAACGTGACCGAACTCATGGAGCACTGCGTCAGCCGCGGGATTCGCGATCTCGTCGTCATCACCTGCGAATTCGAGGACAAGAATCGCAACTGCGCCATCAAGCTGACGCCGATGAACGCGAGGATTATGGCTCTGAAGATCGTCGCTGCGATCGAACAGGCCGGCCTTGAAGAATTGCCGGATGTCCCGGCGCTAAGTGCCAAGGAACTTGAAGAGGCCGAGTCGTCAATAGCTCCGCAAGTTCCCAAGGGCAGGATGTCAGTCTTCGCACTGATCGGAAGCCATATTGAGAAGCACGGATACGCGCCAACAGAACGAGAGATATGTGCTGCACTGTCGATTTCTCAGGGCGCCGTGAACAGGCACATCGGGCGGCTTTGCGAAACAGGTCTTCTATCAAGAATTCCGCATCGATCTCGATCAATCACCATCACGCCGCTCGGCGAAGCGGCGATGAAGGAGGCCTCATGACGCCGACGCCTCGTCAGATCGATGTCCTGCGATTCGTGCGCGACTACACGCTACGGCAGCGCTACGCCCCGACGTACGACGAGATCGGACACGTACTCAAGATGTCGAAGGTCACGGTCTTCGAGCATGTCGCGAACCTCATGCAGCGAGGGCTCATGCGACGCGACAAGCACAAGGCCAGGGCGATCGAAATCACCGACGACGGCCGCGCGGCATTGGAGCCGGCGACCTGCCCACATTGCGGGTGTGCGTTCACACCAGCGCCATCGGAACTACCAGACCGCAACCGCTCAGGCGGCGCGAACACTCGCGGACAGACGGGGAGGACAGCCACAGTCCGGTCCAAGCTTGTGGACGCCGAGTGCACCCGGCAGAGCAGAAGACGGCAGTTAGCAAATGGACCAGGAAGTCTGACTGGAACGAATGGCGCTGGTGTGAACGCACAGATTTTGACGGAGCAATCACCACGATTCAAGGAGGATCGGCATGTTGGTATTGAGCAGGCAACGCAATGAGATCGTGCGGATCAGCGACGATGTCCAGATCGTCATCGTCGATATCCGCGGCGACAAGGTGAGGCTGGGGATTGTCGCCCCGTCTCACGTCCCGATTCACAGAGAGGAAGTCTATCAGGCGGTGAAGCGAGATCACGGCGCCGTCGTGCCGGGATTCGATTACCGGAAAGTCAGCAGGCCAGAACGCAAGGAGGCGTGATCGTGCCACAGCGATTTCTCAAGCCCGGATTCCGAACCAGTCAGCGCCTGGCTAGATGCCCGATGCAGGCTCGGCTCATGTTCGCCAATCTGTTGACGCTTGTGGACGACTGGGGCCGCTACGAGGGCGACAAAGGTCTCCTTCGTCGCGAGTGCTTTCCGCTCGACGACATCCGTCAGAAGGACGTCGACGAGTGGATTGAGTCACTTGAGCAGAACGATTTGTTAACCAGGTATGAGGTTGATGGCGCTTGGTACGTACAACTACGACGTTGGACCGAGAGAACTCGTTCTAAGTCTAGCAAGTACCCCGCTTTACCTTGCCCTGACAACAAATGCTGCGCTGTGACAACAAATGCTGCGCCTAAGCGCAGCGCAAAAGGGGTTGAACCCAATGGCGCTGGCGCTGGCGCAGACGATGGCGAGGGCGCTGGCGAGGACGTGCGGCGCCAATTGCAGGCGACGTTCGACGGCATGGACGCCGAGTCAACGGGACCGCCGCGGGCCTCACCAGCCAACGAGGACGACGAGCCGTTCGCCAGCGGGGGCGGTTCGCTTGAGCCGTCGCGCCTTGTCGCCGTTCTCGAAAAGCTCGGGCGGCGCCCAGAGCGACAAAGCGGCTGGTTTGGCATCGAGGTCCAGAAGTTTATCGAGGCCAATGGAGGCGAAGAGAAGGCGACGGCGCTGTTGGAGCGGGCATTGGCCGCCGGCCGCGATACGTGGAACAAGGCGAAAACGTGGTGCATGCAGGCCGACATCGAATCGGCGAGGGAGGACTTCCGGAATGGACAACATGCGGCAGCGAACGGCAAAGGCGAACGCCAGAATCCATCGGGCCAATCGCGAGGCGCGAGCCAGCGATCCGAGCGCGATCGGCGACAGCCTGCCGAGCCCGACCGACCCGTCCCGGTCTGGCGGCCTACCGGCTAGCGCGAAGGAGCTGTACGTCGGGAGCCAGATCCCGAAGCGGCACCGCGAGAACGCGAGCAAGGTCGACGCATCGGCCTGTCAGCCGTGGACGCAGGTCCGCGATCGCGTCATCAACCGGGTGCGTGAGGGCTACATCATCGCGCTGCTTGGAAATCGCGGCACCGGGAAATCCCAGATCGCCGAGCAGTTGATCCGCTACGCGACGTATCGAAAGCCACGTCTGACAGCGATGTACGCTAGGGCGATGACGATCATCCTCGAGATCCGCAAGACGTACTCCGACGACGGCTTGGCCGAGCTCGACGTGGTGAAACGGTACTGCGAGCCGGACGTGCTGGTGATCGACGAGTTCCAGGAGCGAGGTGAGACGCCGTTCGAGGATCGCATGCTGACGCACATCGTTGACCAGCGTTACGGCGACATGAAGGACACGCTCATCATCGCGAACCTGACGAACGAGGCGTTCAAGGCGAGCGCCGGGCCGTCGATCGTCGATCGTCTTCGCGAGACGGGCGAGATGATCCCGTGCGAATGGGAATCGTGGCGAGGGAAGAAAACGTGACCCCGAACGACCTGAACAGGCCGCTCCCCGCCCTGATCGCCAGCGTCGACGCGATGCGACTCTCGCGCGTGCTGCGGAAGTTCAAGGTCGATCGAGACGCCGGCCCTGAGGCCATGTTCGAGCAGTGCCGCGACCTGCTGGAGAAGGAAAGCGACAACCGATGGACGTTGGAGCGATTCGAGCGAGCGCTCGATCGCGTGTGCGAGAAGGCGGAGGCGTAAATGGCGACGGACAGCAACATCGAATGGACTGACGCGAGCTGGCAGGTGACGACCGGGTGTACGCACAAGAGCCCGGGCTGCGCCCATTGCTACGCCGAGCGAATGGCGAAGCGGCTCGCCGGCATGGCGGCGGCGGACGTGGCCGCGGGACGTAACCCGGGGCGCAAGGCGGCGTATTCGCTGGCCGTGCTCGACAATGGCCACTGGTCCGGCGTGGTGTCGCCCGTCGATGACGAGTCGCTATTGGCGCCGCTGCGATGGCGGCGGCCTCGGATGATCTTCGTCAACTCGATGAGCGACCTGTTCTGGGGCGACGACGAGGACCTGGAGACGGCCCGCCGCCGCGGCGTGAAGGACCCGCGGCCGATTGAATTCGAGTTCATCGACAAGGTCTTTGCGATCGCCGCGCTCTGCCCGCAACACACGTTCCAGATCCTCACGAAGCGACCGGAGCGGATGGCGGAGTATTTCGATCATCTGGAACGCGCGGCCGCGGACCACGCGCCTCACACCAAAAGCGGCGTGTTCACGCCGACGAACGTGCTGAATATCCGATGGCTCAACGCAACGAAGTTGGGAGGCCCGAACTCCGGATACCTGGCTGTTGGCCCGGCGATTGGAAATGACGTCGGATGGCCGCTGCCCAATGTCTGGCTAGGCGTAAGCGCCGAGAACCAGGCGGCGGCGGACGCGCGGATCCCGCATCTGCTGCGCTGCCCGGCGGCCGTGCGGTTCGTTTCGTGCGAACCGCTGATCGGGCCGGTGAATCTGCGTGCGGCTACCAGAGTTGCGTGGCAATGCGGTAAATGTAAATGGTTCTTTCCTGATCCGCTCAAGGAAATATGTCCGGCCTGTGGGGTGCGTGGCTATTGGAGCGGGTCGCACAAGTTCAACCCACCTGGTGGTCAACGTGGATCGGGAATCGATTGGGTCATCGCTGGTGGTGAATCCGGGCCCGGAGCGCGTCAGTGTAGAGCCGATTGGATACGCGACATCGCGTCCGAGTGCAATGTTTCCGGCGTTCCATTGTTCGTAAAACAACTCGGATCGAATCCTGTTGACTGTTCGCGAATGTCGATCGATCGCGATCGCTTGCGGCTGAATCTGAAACACCCGAAGGGCGGCGACCCGGCGGAATGGCCGGAGAGTCTTCGCGTTCGGGAATGGCCGACAACGAAGGCGGAGGCGGCAAAGTGAGTATGAACGACCGCGACAAGAAGCGAGCCGCCACGTCGAAGCGGCGCCAGCCGCCGACGGGTCTCGTCGGGACGTACACCGGCAAGACGTGCGACATATGCGGCTTGGCGATGCCGAACGAGGCGTCTGCGAGCGAGCACTATCGGTGCGGTCGCGAACTCGTGGAGCAAATGCGAAAGGACGAATCGAAGTGAACGAATGTTCAGGCGACAACTGGCGAATCGTCGTCGGCGACGTTCGCGACGGACTTCGATCGATGCCTGACGGGTCCGCGCATTGTTGCGTGACGTCGCCGCCATATTGGGGCCTGAGGGACTACGGCGTCGACGGCCAGATCGGAAGCGAGCCGACGCCCGAGGTATTCGTCGCGACGATGGTTGACGTGTTCCGCGAGGTCCGCCGCGTGCTGCGCGACGACGGAACGGTCTGGCTGAATCTCGGGGACAGCTACACAAGCGGCGGTCGCAAGACGCGAGATCCGGGAAAATCTAAGATTCACCCATCGTATGAAGGGGACGCCTACAAAGACGGTATGCGGCCGGATACACCACCTGGGTTGAAACCGAAAGACCTTTGCGGCATTCCCTGGCGCGTCGCGCTCGCGCTTCAGGAGGATGGCTGGTATCTGCGGTCCGACATCATTTGGCACAAACCGAATCCTATGCCGTCAAGCGTGACGGATCGGCCGACGACGTCGCACGAATACGTGTTCCTGCTGGCGAAGTCGGAGCGGTATTTCTACGACGCCGAGGCGATTCGGGAGCGATCAAGCCCAAATACGAATTTGCGAGCAAGCAAATCTGAGATCGCAAGGATTTCAGAGGCAAGGGCGGCTGGTGCAAATACATCTGTCGGAAAAGTACCGTCGCCGAAGGCCGTCGAATACGACGGGCTGACAAAGCAAAACAGGGGATTCGAAACCGCAGTTTGCTTGCCAGTTGAATCGAGAAACGCCAGAACCGTCTGGAAGATCGCAACACAGCCGTTTCGCGACGCGCACTTTGCGACGTTTCCCGAGGCCCTGCCACGCCGATGCATTCTCGCCGGAACGTCAGAGCGGGGCGTGTGTCCATCATGCGGCGCGCCGTGGCTCCGCGTCATCAACTCCGAACGCGTCAGGACGCGGCCGGGGACGGATTCAAAGGCGTATGAGCCGAGCAAGGACAAAAAACAAGACGCGCTCGGAAAACGCACATACACGGGATTCAACGAGCGTTGGAAGCAATCGCAGGAAATCGGAAACCGCGACCCGGGCCGACACGTTTCCATCAAACGGACGATCGGATGGGAGCCGACGTGCAAATGTGACGCCGGCGACCCGATCCCGGCGACCGTCCTGGAACCGTTCGCCGGATCAGGGACCACGCTCGCCGTCGCGCGTCAGTTGGGGCGGGCCGCGATCGGTTGCGAGCTGAATCCGGAATACGCGGCGATCGCCGAAAAGCGAATCAATCAGGCCATTCGGCCGACGACGTACCGAGACGAATCGAAGGAAGACGACGCGCCGCTGTTCAGGCAAGGCGCATAACCCAGCCCCAACGGCGCACGTCGCGTCGCGGGCTTCAATCACACGGAGGTAATCACAATGGGAAAAATCTACGAGAAGGCCGACGCTGAAGTGATGTCGCTCCTGCACGATGTCATCGCCGAGTACCACCCGGAGCTCGCTAGCCTCGACCTGGAAATCGGCGTGACGATGGTGACGCCGAACGTCAACAACAAGGGAGTGGTTGTCGGGAGTGCCATCATGCTGCACGGCGCCCCGGCGGCCGCGTGCATTCGTCTCGTCACACTCAAGGAGCGGATCCACAACGGGCTCGATGCGGCGATCGACATCGACAAGGAACGCTGGGACGGCTACGGCGAGGCAAATCGGCGAGCGCTGCTTGACCACGAGTTGACGCACCTGGTCATCGTTCGCGACGGCGACGGCGTCATGAAGACGCACGACGACATGCGGCCGAAGCTGGCGATGCGTCCCGACGACTTCACACTGACTGGATTCCACGAGGTCATCGAGCGTCACGGTAAGGACGCGATCGAGTTCCAGTCCATCAAGACGGTGACGTCGCGATGGGAGCAGCAGTTGTTCGACTGGGCCGGCGACGGCTCGACGGGCTCGAAGCGCGGAAAGAAGGCCCACGCGGCATGAACATCCTCGCACTCGATCTAGCGACAAAGACGGGGTGGGCGCATTCCTGTGGCGAATCGGGCGTGTGGGATCTGTCGGTCCGGCGCGACGAGTCGAGCGGGATGCGTCTGCTCCGGCTGCGGGCAAGGCTCGGCGAAGTGATGGGCCTCCAGCCGTTTGACATCATGGTCTTTGAGACAGCCGTGTGTTCGCCAAAGACGCGAAGCGGATACGGGACGGGCGTAGAGCTCATCACGACGGCAAAACTCTGGGCGTTGGACCACGGCATTGAACACTGCGGATACGCGCCGTCGGCTATCAAGAAACACGCGACAGGTAAGGGCAACGCCAACAAGGAAAAGATGCTGGCGGCGGCCCTCAAGAAGTGGAACCGCGCGTTTGAAGACGACAACCACGTCGACGCCTGTTGGCTGCTGAGCTTCGCGATGCAGGAGTTGAACCTGGCATGATCCACGTCGACGCCCCAACCCGAGCAGCGCGACACGCCGCCGTTCGGCGCTGGCTGATCGCGAACGACATCGCCTTGGCCAACGGGCGGAGCACGGTCGCGGGGGCGTTCTCGCTGTACGAGGGCGAGACGGACGCGGACTTACACGTCAGGCCATGGACATTTCGGCTCTTGATGATGCAGCTCCGTTGTTGTGGGGATCTGCGAGCATGGAGGGGACGGCGCCCTGCCAGCGAGCCGACGCCGATGCTGCCGTTTGGGAGGATGTCGTGAGTGTGGCTTTACATCCCGACACAATCAGACTCTTCGACTACGCCAGCGGCGTCGGAATGCTCTCAGAAGGCGTCAGAATCGCGCTCGATTGCATCGGAGTCCGAGCCGAGTGCGTGGGCTACTGTGAACGGGAAAGCCACGCTGCGGCGACTCTCGTGGCCAGGATGGAAGCGCAGGCCCTACATCCGGCGCCTATCTGGTCTGACGCTACCACATTCGACGGCGCAGCGTGGCGCGGATGCGTGGATGGATTCGTGTCTGGCTTCCCATGCCAGCCGTACAGTCTCGCCGGAAAGCGCCGTGGATCAGGCGATGCGCGCGACCTTTGGCCGTACGTCCATCGAACGATTGAGGCGATACGTCCGTCATTCGTGTTCCTGGAAAACGTCGGAGGCCTCCTATCTGCCGGGTATGAGCGCGTTGTCGAGGGATTGGAAGACTGCGGCTTCGCTGTTGCGGCGGGACTGTTTACGGCGGAGGAAGTTGGCGCGCCGCATCGGCGTGAACGGCTGTTCATTCTCGGCGTGGCAAACGCCGAACACGATGGGCGGGGGATCGAAGTCGCGGGGTGGGGACCGGATCGGCGAGGAACTTCTGGCGGGCCAGGTGGAGAACTGGCCGACGACACAGGCGAACGACGCGCAGGGGACGCGCAATCGCACGAGTGGCCGGAGCAATCCGAACTCGGCGCATCACGACGGGGAAACGCTGGGCGACGCGATCATGACGTGGGCGACGCCGGCGGCGCGGGATTCGAAGGGGAGTCCTGCGGAGCTGGTGAGAAGCGATGGCACGAGCCGACTGGATCAACTGGACAGGCAGGCGGAAAACTGGCCGACGCCGCGGGCGTCAGGCGCCGACAACGGATCGGACAGCGCGAGCGCGAAACGTCTGAAGGAAGGAGCCTGTCCTGGGCTGAAGGATGCGGCGACGAACTGGCCGACTCCGAACTCGACAGACTCAAATCGCGCGACGACATCGACGCAAAACTCGGATCTCCCCAGAGAGGCGACGAGCTTCCCATATTCGCCCCAGGACGAAACGACTTCGACGCATGGCGGCGCGTTGCCGAACTGGACCCGTCCCTCATGCCCGCGATTGAATCCGAAATTCGCGGCCTGGCTCATGGGATGGCCCCGATGGCTGACGAATTGCGAGCCATCGGCAACGGTGTTTGCCCAATGGCGGCGGCGTTCGCGTTCCTATCTCTTTGGTCTGGTCTGCGCGGTGGGGAGCTCTGACGCATGAAGCAGGTCACCCCACTCGAAGCCCTCTTTGCCTCCTCCGAGCGCGAGTGCGTAACGCGTCAGTGCATCGGGTGCATGCGGTGGTTCATGATGCGGCGCGACGCGATCCGTAACGACGCGTACGCGACGCAAACATGCTCGGAGACGTGCCGCGAGGACGTCGAGCAACTTCGCCGAGTCGGCGAGATTGGAAAGCGAAAGGACTGACCGCATGAAGCCAAGATATTTCGTGTGGACATGGGACGAAGAGAAGCAGGACTTCACGCCGCAGATAGGCGTGCGGTGTGGCCCGTGGTCGAAGTGGGGTCTGCGGCGTGCGCTTCGATCGCTTCGTGAAATGGGATACGACACGACGCGCGCTGGCGGAGTCTGCTTGCTGGTCAGGTCTGACGAAAGCAACTGCGCGAAGTTGGGAGGCCAGCGATGACTAACGACGAACGCCGCGAACTGAACATCCGGCTTGCGAAGAAGTGCGGGTGGGAGGTGTCAGTAGACCAGCCTTACGGATCGTTTAAGGACGGATGGGTTCTCGTGTCTTTCGAGGATCACAGCGTCAAGCGATTCGACGCCACGCGCTCGGTTGACGATTGCAGGAAGGTTGAGGATGAGGTTTCAGTGCGTGCTGAAGTAAGGCCTGTGTTCGAGACAAGCCCAATCACGCAACTGTGCTTCGGAGTCAGGCATTGGGTGCGTTGTGATACACACGGCATGAAGTGCGCAGATGGCGATTGGCATGTGGCCCCAACCGAGCCCGAAGCCCGTGCGGCCGCGTGCGATGCGGCGGGGGAGGGGTGAGATATGCGACGACGGTTCTTTGAGGTTGACTGGTTTAAGGTTCCGCATTGGTTGTACTGGATGTCGTTTCGTCCGCGTAGATGCGCTGTCTGCAAGCGACTGTTCTGGGGATTCTGGTATTGCGATATCTGCTCGAAAGAATGCCATGAGGCTGACTGCGAAATGATTGATGCGATGATTGAAGCACGCGAGTACATGAACAAATGAAATGCCATCGCCTGCACATCTACGCGATCGTCGCCGCGTTGCTGATCTGCGGCTGCTCC
>Ga0116152_10003848_pt1 | contig 11959 bp, 16 predicted proteins | sample AD_UKC119_MetaG_FD_89894 | JGI IMG/M metagenome (GOLD analysis project Ga0116152, IMG submission 89894) | Active sludge microbial communities of municipal wastewater-treating anaerobic digesters from Hong Kong - AD_UKC119_MetaG | ecosystem: Engineered > Bioreactor > Anaerobic > Digestate...
GGAGCAGTAAGCCTGTACCCCCTTGCGCACCACACCCACCTGAATGCTGAAATGCTCGGTCTCCCGGTCATGCCGGCGGATCAGGGCACGGGTCCACCAGAGGGGACAGGCCAGCCGTGCCAGAACCCCGGCTTCGGTTTCAGCCACCGGCAGGCTCAGCCCGAAGCCGGCAAGGTATGCCTCTCCGGCTTCCAGCGTCAGGCCCCTGCAGCGCCCGGCCTCCCGTTCGGCCCGCGCCCGCAGTGCGGCATCATCGGCACTCAGAAAGCGCTTGCTGTCCATCAGATCACAAACACCCAGCAAATACTGATTGGCTGCCTGCCGGCCCTGATCGGCATACAGGCGACTGTAGCCCCGCTCAACAAAGCTGGATACCCGAAGGGGCACCCGGTCCAGAATGCCGCTTACAAAGCCGTTATCGTGGGGATGGTGGTTCATGGCTGCACCGCCACTTGGGACAGGTCAGCTTCCCGGTCCAGCCAGAACTGCAGCTGGCCGATGGTGTCATCCATGTGGCGATTCAGCCGGGTGATTTCCTCCCGGTGCCAGTGGATCAGGTCACGGATGTTGCGGGCCTGCTGGGCATGAATCGAAAACCACGCCCGGCAGTTGGCCAGATGTCGGTCAGGGGCGGGGTACAGGACGGGACGGGTGAGGGGAGCGCTCATGATTTCACCTCCCTGTCAGCCAGTTCCCGCAATTCCGTCAGGGCTGAGTCCATTAATCCACCGGCAATGCTCAATGTTTTTTCAAGCGGGATGGTTTCGCAGCCTGCTATCTTGCGTAGTGCCAGATCGACCACTTCAAGCAAGGCTTGGACATCTTCAAATTGCCCGACCAGTTCATTGCTTGGCTGGTTGCTCATGCTGCACCTCCGGTACCGAAGGTGGCTTCAATGTGCTGAACCGCTTCGGTCAGCGTGTCGAATGACAGGTTGTCCAGCAGGATGCCGGTCACGCGGCCCTGCTCACCAAAGCTCAGGCCGGGACAGGCCACATCCCAGAAGGTGCAGCGGTTGCTGCTTCGGCTGCCGGCATGGCCGGGATAAATCCACGCCACCAGCAGGCCGGCATAAGTGACCAGCACACCGTTGGGGGTGTGGCTGTAGCTCAGGTCGGTATGGGTGGGGAAGGAAAAGTCCGGGTCAGCGGAGACCGGGAGGGCGGACAGGCGCAGTTGCGCGGCATGGGGACGCAATGGCCCTGCAGTGTATGCGGGTTGCATATCGTTTACCTCTTAAGTTTTCTATGAGTTGGCACAAATAGCCGGGATGCTCATATCGTCCTTAAGGAAACGACGCGCTTGTTTCTGCCAAAGCAGTCTTGCAGTCCACGCACACCCCGGCAACACTGCCGTTAGCGCATGGTACAGGCATAAAAAAACCGCCCTGCGTGGTGGCGGTGTTTGCCGCCTTAAGTGGGGTATGAGTCCCGAATCAAATTGTCTTTTTATCATGCGCCTGAAGCTGCTGTTTGTTCAAGTGCGAGTGTCATCAGTAGGCATGAAATATTTTCATGTCAGCCATGAATTTATTGAAATTCGTTCAACCCTTACCGTGTCAGTAACTACAGCAACGGTTCTTCGCCAAGCCACGCATAAACAGCATGGTCTATTTCCAGTAGCCCCATGTTCTCATCCTCCCGCAGTTCCTCGAACAAGAGCCGGTATTCTTCATCGGTCATCACTGCCCCGGTTTTGCTGCGCACGGTCCACGTTTTCCCGTCCTTGATGAATTTCAACGGTGGTCTCGGTTTTACTCCGGCCATAATTCAGCATCCATTATTTGCTCGAACGTCCATGGGCTTGATGCCGGGAACGTATTTTCCGGCAAGCCGGTTTCATCCGCCGCCAGCCCCCGGCCCAGTTCGTAACCATCCAGCATGAATTCATCCAGCTTGCCCTTGAGGCTCGGGTTTTGCTTGATGTGCACGGGAATCATGCGCCGCTGCTCCCGGATGGTGCGGGTCCAGCTTGAACCCCGGTATTCTGGCTGGTACTGCCATTTCAGCAGATGCCCCATCAGCAGGGCCAGCCGGTTCAACAACTCCCGCCGTTCAGATGCCCCCATGCTTTCCAGCTCCTCAATCAGGTGTTCAACGTCAACCTTGCCCAGCTCGCCAGCCCGCAGCAATTCAGCCTGTTCCAGCGTCCAGCCGTAGTAATCCGCGTCGTACTTTGCCGTTCCCATGAAAACCTCCTGCCCGGTGTCATGGACTGATTATAGATTCATCCCGCCATCCCGGCCAACACCCTCCCGGCATGTTCCCGCTCCAGCGCCAGCACCCGCCCCGCTTCCGATCCGTCCAGATGATACCGCGCACCACCCGCGCCAACATTTTGCAGGTACTGCTCCCGATGGGTATGTCGGTGCAACAACTTCTGAACAACACGTTTTGATGCGCTCAACTCATTCCGGTTGATGAACTGGAACACCTCCCGCTCGATGCCCAGCGCCAACGGCTTGCGGTCCATCCAGACGGTTTTGCCGCTCAATGCCGCGTCCAGCTCCCGAAGGCGCAATTCCGATGGTGATATCAAGGGTTTCTTGGGGTCCGGCTTGCGTTTGCGTGCTTGCGGCTTCGGTGCCGGTTTCGGCTTGGGTTTTGCCGGTACGCTCTCGCGCCGGATGATGCGCTTGGAGCGGCTTATAACCGCCTCTGATGCGTTTGCCCATACTTCCCTTGTCTTGGTGCTGGTTTCGATCCTGCGCCCAAGGGATAGCTTTCTGGGCCGTTCTGTGACTGGCTTGTCGGTCATGGTGTGGTACTCGTTCAGGTTGCGAGATTTTCCGGACCTTCTTGTTGCCGTCAACAAAATGGTCGGGTTTTGTATGGCTGGCAGTGTAGCAGGTTCACCCTGTCACTGACTGCCAGCGTTCAAACAGTTTTTTGGGAATGATGGTCAGCAACAGGCATTCCTGAACAAAGCGTGAAATGCTGCCTGTGTCATCGCCTGCCTGTTCCGCATCAGTCACCAGCTCCTGTGCCAGCTTGCGCAAGGCTGCGTATGCCTTGGGGGAACGTGGCACCTCACCGCACTGAATCGCCACCAGCTCGGCCAGCAATACAGGCACACTGATTGTTGTGCGCCTCCCTTCAACATTCACATTCATTTGCACTGCACCCATTCCATTACCCCATACCCATTCCATTACCCCTGAATAAAAATCCACTCATGCACCCACAATAGAACCGCTCACCTTACCCGGTATCTGGGAGAATCAGGAACACCGCTCCCGGCAAAGTCCTGCCTATATATACGGTTCCCATTCTCTCCCGCCCTTACCCCCCACCCCTTGTCCATCCGGCAATTCATTGGGGCGGGTATCTTCCAAACCTGATTTTGAAAAATTGAACCCCACCCACCGGGCAAAGCCCCGAACATGGGGGCGGTCAGAAAATACTACCTGCCATTGAGATTGAAAAACATTGAGGGTCAGATGTTTACGGTTCACGATTACACAGTCAAAAATCAGTAACAGTTTTATTTTTTCTCAACACATCATTGGTTTAATGCACCTCCCTCCTGAGTCGTCCTATTCCTTGCGCCTCAAGGCTTCCGGTGGATACAAGCTGTCTGCCATATCCAGCATTTCAAGTAATTTGCGCGGTGATATTTTCCTGAAGTCACGGTTAAAAATTGCAGTTGCCAGCTCTGTATCAAGTTCCTCACCCGATTCAATGCGTGCTCTTGTCACTGCCTGACCGATTCTGGCTGACAGCTTGTAAGCTCGTGTCCGTTTATCAATCATATTGCTGCTGCCTTCTGCTGGCACTCACCACTCTGTCACTTCCGAACTTGTCCGACAGGTATTGAATAAATTTATCATCGGGCAGCCTGTTCGGGTCTATCACCGTCATCGGGTAGTCACACCCTGAGCCGCTCAGGACAACCTGCCAGACAGCCGGATATTTCTTGTTTGGCCCGGAATGGCCACTCTCAAAACTCACAAAAGCCCCTTTTTCTACCTTTTGAGTGTTTTGAGAGTGGCTGCTTTGGGTATTTTCAAAATCTAAAAGCCTGTCTAACCACTTACCCATGACAACCTATCGCCCCCTCATTGATTAAATAATCTACTGTTGGCCGACCGTTTGTATCCCTGATCTGCTCCCGGATGTATCCATGCTCAACAAGGATATTTATGGCTGTCTGTGCCTTATCGGTATCCCTGCCAATACCCTTCCAGCTCGGTTGTGTAACCTCCCTGACCGTGAAACTACCCTGTAACTGCTTGCCAAACTTGCTGGCGATGGTGATGGCGTTGTCGTGATCTACCGATTCTGACAGGCTGTAAATCCTGTGCATGTGCCCTTCGAGGTATTCAGCCCATGACAGCGCCTTGATGATTGCCCCCTCGGATACCGCGTCATAGTGTCCGTCCGCCAGATGGATCAGCAAAGCCAGACTTGGAACCATGCTGGTGTATTTGCTCAAGTGGCTTTCAATCGCCGGGTGAATATCGGGGTCGCTTGTTTTCTGCACCAGCTCTTCATGCCATTCAATAAAGTGCTGCTGGGCTGCGGTTGTAAACCTTAGTCTTACCTGCTCTTGCGCTTCGAACTCCGCCAGCCGGTTAAATACGGCCAGCATCCTGTCTTCAGCCGCCTTGCCGGGCAGTTCGTCAACATACTTCCCGGTGAAGCGCTCAGGGTAAACCAGCAGCTGGAAGCGTTGAACAAAGCCGTCATTTCCTGCCCCTCCCTTCATGGCCTGATCGACCAAAGGCTTGATCTTGTCGGGTTGGGTACCGCCAAGGATTGATACGCAAGTCGATGCAATATCCACCGTGCCCCGGCCTATCCGGTCATACACAAAGCCAGAGTTGCCAGACCATGCTTCCAGATAAAAAGCCCTGTCCGCCTCATGGCCTTGCTTGTCCAGCTCGGCAAGGAAGCCTGACATCTCGTCCCGGATAATCAGCATCCCGTTGGGATTGTCCGCCAGCAGCTCCCCCAGCTTTTCCACGGTTGCCGAATTGGTTTTGTAGCGCTTCCTTTTTGGCTCTTCCAGCACCTGCACTGCACTGGCCAGTATCTTCCTTGCCGCCTGTTTTGCGTCGTCCTCCGCCCCGTCTTTCAATGCTTTTTCTGCATCCGCATTGCCCTGCTTTTCGGTGATCTTAGCCAGCTTTGCATCAATGGCGTATTCTTTCCGCGCCTCCATGTAATCATTTTTCGCCCCAATCTCCAGCTGCTCAATGGCCTTTATGCCCTCAGCGATTGACGGGCTTTTCTTGGCAGACGGATTACTGACAATGCCGCCCCACAAATTTGGCACAACAAGCCAGTTATCCCACTGCTTTGGGTGAATGGCGAACTTGCGCCCCACCACTGCCGACAGGCTGACCATGAGTGATACGGCAATAAAATCGGGTGGTGCTTGCATACGGTAAGCAGCATCCTCCACGAACGGTACAAAGGCACTCGGCAGCATTGCACTGTTAAATGCTGGTGCCGGTTTCAGGGTTGGTGTAATCCGTACAAACGGCCATTTATTTTCTGGATACCCAGAATGGGCAGGCTCAAAAGTCTGTTTTTTTAACTTGTCCGGTGGAGCGTCCAGCAAGCCCTGATTAGCAGGGTCAGCCGGGTCATCCAGCCACGGTGGCGGGCTGTTTTTGTATTCGTCGAAACTAAGTAACGTCATCACATCAGCCCCCCGTAGGCTTCCAGCAGCAGGCTGTTCAGGTGCTGCGCCGCCTGCAGCTCTGCCCCGTACGGGGGCAGAGTTTCATTGTTCTGCCTGCTCAGGTATTGCCGGTGCCGGATCGCATCGTCAAGGTCCATGGTCGCGCCCAGCAGGTCACTGTCACGCTGAATGGCCTCGTCCTTTGCCTTCGCCTTGGCCGCCATATCCCGCCGGTACGCTTCGGCCTTGTAGCGTAGAACCTGCCGCCCGGTAGCCGTCAGCCCGGTGTCAATGCCCAGCACCCGCTTGACGGCTGCCAGCTGCTCCGCTGCCGACCAGCCGAACACATGCCCCAGCAGTGCAAAGCCGTCCCCGACCTGCAGATCACCACCCCCGCCACACAACCAGCGCCCATGCTCAGGGTAGTCATGCGCCAGCCGGAAGCGGTCATTGCCGCCACAGCCGGGACAAGGCCCATGCTTTCTGGTCATTTTCAAGGACAGGCCCAGCCCGGAATGGATGCGCCCCCACTGGCCAATGGCCAGCAGGCGGACCTCGGAAAATCCTGTTGCTGTGGTATAGTGATGACCTGTGGTGTTTTTCCCTTGTGCCCCCACCGCCGGGGGCATATTTATTTTTGCCATGTCCACACCTCACGCCGCCCTGACCAGCTCAATCAGATCAGCGAATACTTCTCTGACCTGCCGCTCAATAAAATACGCGCGTTTGTTTCTGGCCTCACTGCGTTTTGGTGACAGATCAACGGTAATCAGCGCCTTCGGCTTCATGATGTTCAGCCAGACCCAAGCCTTTGAGCGCCCCAGCATGTCACAGATAGCATCCTGAGTTATCAGCGTGTCGCCTGCCTTGATATAGCCTTGCTGGCTGGCCCGACTATCCAGCCACCGATAAATCTGGCCCACATCGTAGTAGTTCGCCCGCCCGATCTGCTGGGGATTTGGGAATGTGCTGTCGGTCAGCGGATAACGAATAATGGTGTGAGTGGATACCGGAACAATGGCCCGGACTTCATGGGTAGTGAGTTTGTTTGTCATGCATCAGCGTCCTTTTGTAATGTGCTGATACACAATTATTCACATGGCATTCGGAAAGTCAGTGTCCAATTTCGGAAAAAAAAACAAAATTAGACACCCGCCTAGTTGCGCCGTGCTTTTTTCACTTGATCTTCCCCGGCCCCATCGAAGCCAGCCAGCTGCCCCAGCGCAACCATGGCCCGTTCCGGAAGCCTACGACCAGACACCCTGTCAAACTCTCTGAAAAATTCTGTTGCAGTTGGCATCTTAGTGCTTTTCGTTTTCGTAACCATCGACGCGATAGCAGTTTGTTCTATCAGCTTGACAACATCACTGGCACTAACAGGCACATGCCCGCTATAACTTTCACGAAAAACAGACAGCTGAAAAATGGAATCGATGCACTTTGGATCAGGCTCAGCTTCTAACGCATGGATTAACGCCCTCGCCTTATCCGCTATCTGTTGATTTTTTTCCTGTGCTTGCTTCGCAGGCATTCTGTTTCTATTGCATGATGAACATGCTGCCCACTTGTATGCACAGCTCAGTACAAACAGAAAATCATACGCATCACCCTTGAACGCCAGCTCAACCGAATTAAGCAATGCGTTTAGGTCGGCATCGCGTAAATCACAAAGCAACTTCTTTGCAATGCCAGACATAGGGCATTTTTCATCAATCTTGCCCGCCTCGACAGCAAGCCGTTCCAGAAAAGTCATCCCGCACCTTCACCGTGCAAGCTTCACAAAAAAGGCCATCGGGAAAACCGGTGTGAAGTGTCCGGCCTTGTCGGTAGCTACCCTATCCCGATGATTCAACCATTATACCACCCGCCTGATCGGTACCACCTCCGCCCCCGCCCGTAACCCATCCAGATAATCCGCCCAGCTCTGCATCATGGCCGTGCGCTCCTGCAGGTAATCCGCCCGGTTGTAGGCCGCCCTGATCCGGTCTTTATCCTTGTGTCCCAGTGCCGCTTCAATGACCTCGCCCCGATAACCCAGCTCATTCAGCAAGGTACTGGCCAGTGCCCTGAAGCCATGAGCCGTCATGTCGTCATTGGTATAGCCCATGGCCCGCAGTGCCACCCGGACAGCGTTATTTGATAGTGGTCTGCCCTGGCCCCGGTTCGATGGAAAGAGGTATTGCCCACGCCCGGTGTACGGGTGCAACTCTTGCAGAATGGCGATTGCCTGAGTCGATAGCGGAACCAGCAAGGCATCCTCTGCCCGATCCGCCTGCTTGATGTGCGTTGGAAGCTTGCGCCGCCGGGCCGGTAGCGTCCAGATGCATGCATCCAGATCGAATTCCGCCCACTCAGCCAGCCTGATTTCAGCCGGTCTTGTGAATACCAATGGCGACAGCGCCAGCAACATCCGGACAGACAGCCCGCCCTGATAGCCGTCAATGTCCCGCAGCAACTGCCCGACCTTTACCGGATCAGTGATCGCCGCAAACTTACCCTTGATGCGCTTGGGAAGTATCAACTTCGGATCAATATCCTTGGCCGGGTTACGGTCAGCAAAACCATGCACGACGGCATAATCGAAAACCTGACTGATCCAGCCCTTGACGCGCTTGGCCGCATCCACTGCGCCCCGGTCACGAACTCGTTTGATGATCGGGATGATATCCCTTGCCTGAATTTCCCCGGCATCCATCGACCCCAGCACGGGCAGAATATCCCGATTAAGGTAGCTGTCTACTCTGCTGGTATTGCCTTCCGCCCACCCTGCTCTGTTGTGCTCCAGCCAGTCACTCGCAACAAACGCAAAGCTGGTATGCGCCACCTGCTTTTGCTGGTATCGCCGCTGCTCTACCGGGTCCATACCAGCAGCAACCAGATTCCGTGCCTCGTTCCGCAGCTCTCGCGCCCTCGACAGTCCGACTTCCGGGTAGTGTCCCAGTGTGAAGGTTTTCTGTTTGTCGTGGAGACGGTAGCCATAGCGCCAGATTTTTGAACCGTTGGGCATGATATCCAGATGCAAAGCGCCCCCATCCCGCAGCCGGTAAAGCTTTGGCTCCGGTTTGGCGTTGCGGATCATGGCGTCAGTCAGCTTGTTTTCTGTACTTTTGCCTGCCATTGCTGGTATGCCTTCTCAGGGATTTGGGAACATACCAGCAAATTTACCAGCATTGCGCATGCATACCAGCATATTTTTTTAGGTATCAGGCTGGTTAAGGATTGGCTGGAATGGCTTTCTGGCGGGGTTTCAGGGCATCATTAGATACCCTGAAATTTGAAGTTGGTGGAGGTGGGGGGAGTCGAACCCCCGTCCGCAAATCCTCTGCCTGAAGGCACTACATGCTTAGTCGAGTCTTTTATTTAACCCGCATCCCGCCGACTGACAGGCTGGCTTGCAGGCTGGTCCGTGAGCTTTAGCACCGCCGCTCCGGACAGGCATTGGTGCGATCTTGTGTACTGATGATGCCTGAAACCCGCGCCCCACAAGCAGGGCATCGGTCAGACAGCGCTCGTCAGGTTATTAAGCTGCGAGAGCGAAAGAGTCGTCGTTTGCGACTATTGTTTGTGACTATTGTTATAGTGGTCATCACACCCACTGCATGCTCCCCAGGTTTTGTAATCCACGTCGAAGCCAAAGTCACCCCCGATGCGCATCATTCCTGGTGCAAAATAGCAGGGACCATTATAAGGCGTGCCGACATGGCTGTCATGCAGTTTTTAAAAACCCTGCCTACCAGCACTGGTCACCTATAACAGCCATTCCACCGGAAGCCAGGAAATGAGATAGACCAGCAGACGCCCATACCAGGTCGTATCCGGCTCCGTGTCATGGACCACCTCGATGGTCCGGCCATTTTCAGTCTGCCGGTCGACCCACTGCAGCTTACCCGCCGGGGTCAGCCGGACCTCATAGGCTTCCTTTTCAACCAGCTCCTGTCCCTGGTGATAGGCTATCTCACAGTAATCCGCATTGTCGAAAACCACTCCCATCTCGGTATTGTGAACTGCCGAACGCGGGTCGAGATTGAAGGAGCCGACAAAAGTGCGCTTCCGGTCAATCATGAAGGTTTTGGCATGCAGGCTGGAGTGCTGCGAACCCAGAAAACTGTAATCATGCGCCTGTGCCTCGCTGCGGGTGGCCTTGAGCTCATACAGACTCACACCGGCCTTCAGCAGCTGATGGCGGTAGTCGATATACCCGGAATGTACCGCCACCACATCATTGGCAGCAAACGAATTGGTCAGAATCGTGACCTTGACGCCCCGGCGTACCAGCTCACCCAGCATGGCCGTGCCCTGATGACCGGGGATGAAGTAGGGCGAGACAATCATCAGCTCCTTCTGACTGGAGCGCATCAGCTTGCTGATTTCCGGGTACAGCCAGCCACTGTCATCCAGCAGCCCTGACAATACCTTGTGCGGCTCATCGTAAATGACAAGCCCCTTGCCGCTGAAAACGCCTCCGCTGTCCCGGGCCAGGCGGCTGATGATTTGATCGACCTGACGTTTTTCCATTTCAGCCCGGTATTCCCGCAATACACCGGACAGGGCTGTAAACCAGGGGGTATAACCGGCATCATCCGCCGGGGTTGAAAACTGCTCCAGCCCCAGCGCCAGACCGCTGTACCAGTAGGCGTTGAATGCCTGAGTCACTTCTGTAGCGACCGGGCCTGCGGCCAGTACATCCAGGTCGACAAAGCCGGTTTCCGTGTTGACCTCGAAGTACTCGTTGCCGATATTACGGCCACCGACTGCTGTCACAATGCCATCTGCGGTGAAAGACTTGTTATGCATGCGCCGGGAAGAGTTCGGGAAACGCACCACGAAATCCAGCACACGTAAACTGCGGTAATACAGCGGATTGAAGATGCGGATACTGAGGTTGGGATGCTCCTGCATCAGGCGCAGAAATAACCGGTCACGCCCGCCTGCCATGTCCATGTCATCCAGCAGCAGGCGCACCCTGATCCCGCGATCAGCTGCCTCCACCAGCGCAGCCAGCAGAGCCCGCCCGGCATCATCATCATGAAACAGGTAATACTGCAGATCCAGGGTACGGGTTGCCTGGCGGGCCAACTCCATACGGGTCAGCAGAGCCAGATGGGCATTCCCCATGGACAGGAACAGGGAGTTTTCCGGCCCGGCCCGGTTCAGCGGGGTACTCAGAGCCTGATACAGCGGCGTGTCAGTCTCCAGCGTCACGGGGGGGATCGGTTCCGGCTCGAACTGAAAGCGGGCACTGGCCAGCCAGCGCAGGCCGAAAAAGGCCAGCACAAGGACAATGAAGACCAGAGCGCTTCCGGTAAACCATTTTTTCATGTCAGTTCCTTCGCGTTTCATCATGCGACCAGGTGGATCGGGGTTGTCGGGTAGCCAGAGGCAGGGGTTGCAAGGGCAGGGGGGCAGGGTATGTGGCTTCCCGGCCTCCCTAATTGCCGGCAATCAGGCCATGGACACCATCAGCGACATACTGCACTGAAAGGGCTGCCAGCAACACCCCCAACAAGCGGGTCAGTATCATGCGGCCAGTATTGCCCAGGTATTTGTCCACGATCTCCGCTGTCATCAGGGTTGCCGCTGCAATGCTCATCAACAGCAGAATAATCAGGCTCAGCAGGCCGACACCGGCCCAGTACCCGGCTGATTCCGCCAACTGGGAAGCGAGGAGAATGGTGGCAGAAATGGCACCCGGCCCGGCCAGCAGGGGGATGGCAAGCGGAAATACTGCCAGATTGGCAATATGATCACGCAGGGCAGCCTCGGACAGCTGGACCTGACGCTCCTGACGCTTGGCATACAGCATTTCAAATGCGGTATAGAACAGCAAAAGACCACCGGCCACCCGGAATGCTTCAATGGTAATACCCAGGGTATTCAGGATACCGGATCCGGCAAAGGCAAACAGCAGCAGGATCAGGGCAGCAACCAGTACGCCACGCAACACGACGGTACGTCGGGCCTGGCGGGCCATGCCGGCAGTCAGGCCAAGAAAAATGGGTGCAGTACTGACCGGGTCGATGGTGACAAACAGGGTCACAAACGCGTTGATCAGGGTATCCAGTGATGGCATGGGAAATGATCAGCAGGGTTATTCATCTGCAGAGCGTAGGCTATTGGCTGAGCAGATGCAAATCCGGAAAAACAGCTCGGGTGGTATGGTAAAAAATATAAAGATTATGTTAAAAAATGAAGACAGAATGTCCCAACACCAGACCGGTATCAAATACACTGGAGACCGCAGACCGCAGACCGCAGACCGCAGACCGCAGACCGCAGACCGCAGACCGCAGACCGCAGACCGCAGACCGCAGACCGCAGACCGCAGACCGCA
>Ga0116152_10003850_pt1 | contig 11957 bp, 12 predicted proteins | sample AD_UKC119_MetaG_FD_89894 | JGI IMG/M metagenome (GOLD analysis project Ga0116152, IMG submission 89894) | Active sludge microbial communities of municipal wastewater-treating anaerobic digesters from Hong Kong - AD_UKC119_MetaG | ecosystem: Engineered > Bioreactor > Anaerobic > Digestate...
CCGGAGCAAAAAAGGTTTTAAGAAGATATACCAAACAGAATCATTTCAATTGCAAGCAAACCGGAAACTTCAAGAGAAAGAAACGTTCCGATGTTGAAATAGTTGGAAAGGACGGAAAAAATATTTTAAAAGCTGTATTATAAACACAATAATTAGTAATCAGTAATTAGTAATCAGAAATCGGAAAGTTTTTGAAAACCAGTTACTAGTTACTAGCTACCAGTTACCAAACAAATGACTAGAGTAAAACGCGGAGTTGCCGCCAACAAAAGAAGAAAAAATGTTTTAAAGCTTACTAAAGGTTTTAAATGGAGAAGAAGTACTAATTTTCGAGCTGCTAAAGAAGCTTCTCTAAAAGCCGGAAAATACGCTTACCGAGATCGACGCGCCAAGAAACGAGTAATGCGCGGACTATGGATTATCAGATTAAATAACGCCGTTCGACAATTTGAATTATCTTACAGCAAATTTATCAAGATTCTAAAAGATAAAAAAATTGAGTTAGACAGAAAAGTGCTCTCCCAAATGGCTGTAGAAAATCCAGAAGTATTTGAAAAATTCGTAGAAGAAATCAAGAAATAATTTTACAAATATTTTACTTTTTTTAAAAACCACTCTATTAATGAGTGGTTTTTTGTTACGTAACTTGCTACGTAACACCTGCCTACCATATAAGCAAGCTCGCCGCAACAAGGGGCAGGAAGTAAGTACTCAAGTACTTACTTTAGATGCATCCATAGAGGCATCGAAAAATAATTTAAATCTTTTAAAAAATAAATAGATTTACCCCCTCTCTCATTAAAAAAAAGCTAGTTTTACCCCCTCTCCCTGAGGGAGAGGGCTTGGGTGAGGGTTTTTCCCAATAAAAAAACAGGCTTCACTAGAATTAGCAAAGCCCGTACCAAAAAATCCGATCGAGGTTTTATTTCATAGCATCAATAGCAGGATTTGCTCCGATAACTTCATGAAGAAATTTCAATTTTTCTTCCAATTCCGGAACAATTTTCGAAATTTTTTCCGGATATTTGAGCGGGTTCTTATTTGCATCAAGCTCGATCTTATCCAATAACACATCCCTTTCTTCATTGGAAAGACTTGAATTAAGACGGATATCCATCCCTAAATAATTTGAAGTTATTCTAGCACGCTCCCATTCACTAGCAATAATTCGCATCAAACTTTTAATCTCATCTTTTTCTTTAGCCCCCCTTAATTTAATAATCACCGATCTAATTATCTGATAATTATTTTCTAAGTGGGATACACTTTTACCAGAATTTCAAATCTAGAGTTATCATTAATCTTTCCTGCCACATACTCAGCAGACAAGTTTGACTTGCTGGTTTTATTATTCATATTCTTTCCAAACAAAAAATCCCAGACAAAAAATAAAGCACCGACCGACAACACAACGATTAAGAAAAAAATAACAAAGTCTCTAGTATTCTTCATTTTAGCATCTCCTCATAACTTGAGTTATTTAAGTAAACATTACATTGATTTTTTTTGATATCATCAAAAAATAGATTTACTTTTCTGAACTGGAAATTTGGTAGAAAAATCACCGAAACCAAAATCCATATCGCCAGTCTTGCCAAGACAAACCATTACCAGCGTCACTACAACAATGCTGGCAAACAACAATCCGAGAAAAAATTTTAAAGGAACAGATTTTTTAAAATTGGAATCTTTCATAACGCTACCCTCCCTCTATGAGTTATGTTTTTTCAAATTTATCCAATCGGTTTATTATACACAAATCTGATAAAAAATCAATAGCTTCAAAAAAAGAAGAGGTCCAACCCCCAATTGGGGGTTGGACCTCCAAACACACCCGTCATCCAACATATTTCCTCCCCTTTAATTCAGGCGGCAAATATTCTTGATCATCACTATTTTCTTTGGGCGTGTATTTATAACCCTTGCCGTAATTTAAATTTTTCATCAACTTAGTTGGCGCATTGCGAATATGCAAAGGAACCGGCAGATTTCCAAATTTAAAAACATCTTTTTGCGCCAGATCATAGGCTTCATAAGCCGAAATACTTTTGGCTGATTTTGCCAGATAAATCACACACTGCGACAAATGCACATTACACTCCGGCACGCCCAATTTCTGACAAGCTTCAAAAACCGCATTAGCTAAAATCAAAGCTGTATTATTTGCCAGACCAATATCTTCTGAAGCAAACCGCACCAAACGCCTCGCAATATAAATCGGGTCTTCTCCGCCTTCCAGCATCCGCGCTAACCAATAAACAGAAGCATTTGCATCACCACCACGCATTGATTTATGTAAAGCTGAAATAATATTATAATGCTCCTCACCGTTTTTGTCATAAACCAAATTATTTTTCTGCGCCACTTTTTTTATCAATTCAACATCAATCTTTTTTCCATAATGACTAACTGCCTCTAAAGTATTAAGCATTCCGCGCGCATCTCCATTAGAAATGCTGACCAAAAAATCAATTGCTTCATTATTGATTTCCAATTTATTTTTTCCCAAACCGTTTTCTTCGTCACTCAGAGCGTTAAGCAGAATTTTTTTCAAATCTACTTCTTTTAATTTTTCCAAAACAAAAACCCGCACCCGTGAAAGCAAAGCCGAGTTCACCTCGAAACTTGGATTTTCTGTCGTTGCTCCGATTAAGATCAAAGTTCCGTTTTCAATATAAGGCAAAAGCTTGTCTTGCTGGGCTTTATTCCAACGATGAATTTCGTCTAGAAATAAAATAGTCCGCCTGCCGTCTTCCAAAGATTTCTTCGCTTGAGAAATAATTTTTCTCAATTTTTCCACTCCACTATCTACTGCGCTCAACTCAATAAAATCCGACTGAGTTTTTTCGGCAATTATTTTTGCCAAAGTCGTCTTACCGCTTCCAGGCGGACCCCAAAAAATAATCGAAAACAAATTATCGTTTTCAATTATTTTTCGAAAATAAGAATTTTCTTTGGCTAAATTTTCTTGGCCGAAAAAACCATCAAAAGACTTCGGCCGCATTCGCGAAGCCAAAGGAATATGTAAAGTATTTTTCATTTCAATTATATTTCAAGGGACTAAGTCCCCAATTGGGGACTTAGTCCCTGAATAGCAAGATTTACGTAATTGATTAAGTAAATAATATTTTCCTCAGCAATTATTTAGAACGCAAAATTTCCAAAGCTTTGTCTAATTGCGGATCGCGATCATTATTATAATCATCATCAGTTAAATCCACTTCCACATCCGGAGCAATTCCGACCTCATTAATTTGCTCTCCGTTGGGAGTGAGCCACTTGGCAACAGTTATTTTTACTGAAGTATTGTTCGAAAGATTAACTAATTCTTGAACTGAACCTTTGCCGAAAGATTGCTTGCCTACCAAAGTCACATTGTCCCGATTATCCCGCAAAGCTCCCGATAAAATTTCCGACGCGCTGGCGCTGCCCTCATTTATCAAAACCACTGTTTTTATCCGGCTCAGTTTGTCTTTTCCGGTGGTGTAAAAATTTTTCTTCTTTCCGTCTTTATCCTCTTCAATCACTACCACTTTTCCATCCGGCAGCATTAAACTCGCCATATCCACCGCCACATCCAAATATCCACCCGGATTGTTGCGCAGATCAATTACAATCCCACTGACATTCTCCGGCATTTCTCTGAGTAAATTATTAAAGACAATCGCCGTATCATCCCCGAATCGCACTACATTAAAATAAGCAATGTTATTATCTTTCATTTCATAAGTAACGCTGTCTATTTTTATCACTCCGCGAGTAATCACAATGTCTTTAGTTTTCTCTTCTGCCTCCGCGCGATAAACTGTTAATTTCACCGTTGTTCCATCTTTACCTTTTATTTTAGAAACCGCATCATCAATGCTCATATCCGCCGTTGATTCATCATCTACTTTCAGAATTTTATCTCCGGTCCTTAGTCCGGCTTTTTCTGCCGGAGAATCTTTGAGCGGAGAAACCACCGTTAAAATTCCCTGTTTGATTCCCAATTCCGCTCCGATTCCCTCAAAAGTTCCTTCAATATCTTCATCAAATTCCTTGTTCTCGTCCGGATCCATAAAAACCGTATAAGGATCATCCGCTGTCGCTACCATTCCCTTGATGGAATTGTACAGTAAATCGTCCGCTGTTAATTTTCCGGCATCCACATATTTTTCCTTCAAAACTTTCATAACTTTCCAGTATAAACTCAAATCGAACTTTTCATTATTATCTAAATCTCCAATATTTAAAATTTCATCTGAATTTAGAATATTGGAATTGTGGTTTTGTCCTCGTTCAAAACCAAACCAAAAAGTCAGTCCCAAAACCGAAAAAATTACCACCAACTTAATGTAGTAATTTAAAACATTTTTTTCTTTTTTCTCTTCTCCCATAATTATTTTCTATTCTTAACCATTTATTTTTCCCTTCTCGGATTTTTCTTGCCGCGATACTTCCAAAAATATTTTATCCCACTGGAAATATGTATCCAGGTAAGTTTGTTAAAAAAAATAGAATAAAAAAATCCATTTTTTCCGCTACCTTTGCCGTGATAATGCAATACTTGCGCTTGTGGAAAATACATTACTTTGTAGCCATTTTCCCAAAACCGCCGACACCAATCCACATCTTCCATATACATAAAAAATCTCCTGTCCATCAAACCAACTTTTTCTAAGGCTCTGCGTGGAATCATCATCGCCGAACCCATCAACCAATCCACCCCTTTCGGTTCTTTATGATCATAGTCTTTCATTAAAAACCAATCAATGTGTTTTTTAGCAAAAGGCAATTTACCCAAAAAAGTTCTCCGGTAAATAATTGTTATCGGTTTATAAAATCGAAAACAAGAATCTTGGTGTGTTTCATTAAAATTCAAAAGTTCCGGTCCCAACATTCCAATTTTCTCATCGCTTTTTAAATACGCCAGCATTTTTTCCACCGCATCGTCCCTAATTAAAATATCGCCATTGAGAATCAATAAATAATTTCCAATGCTGTTTTCAATTCCTGCCTGCACCAACCGCTGAAAACCAACGTTATCTTCAAAAGGAAAAAACTTTATTTCCGAATAATCTTCGCGCATCATCATTTCCGTTTCTTCTTCCGTAGCACTGTCAGCCACCAAAATTTCGTATTCTATATTTTGAACGTTTTTTTTAATTGAATCAATGCAAAGCTTCAACAGCTCCGGATTTTTATAACTGGTAATAATAATCGATAATTCCATTCTTCTAATTTATAAAACTAAACTCAATTTATATACTCTAGGGCTTGAATCTTTAATGAAATATTTTCCAAAAAAGAACGAGCTCTCCTTATATAATATTGGCAAACAAAGTTTTTATCTGTTCATAATTATCACCTCGCGGCATCAGGATATATCCACGCTCATCTCCTTCATGAGAATATAATAATCCTTCTTCGGAATTTTCCAAAACTTTGTTGGTAATCGAAATATCATCACCCATTTCTCGGTAAATTTCAAACAACCTATTCATCTCCCAGCCCGCCAAATCAGTCTTAGTATTATTTCCCAAACTATCAATTACATCATTAACCTTGGAAAAATCCGTCAAAGTACTCACGCTAAAAGCAGTCTTTTTAATTTGTTTCAAAACTTCCTGCTGCCTTCTGGCGCGATCAAAATCGCTTGACGTCACTCTAGCACGCACATAGCAAAGCGCTTTTTCTCCATCCAAAACTTGATCACCGGCCGGCAAAGTAAAGACTCCACCGCATTCTTCGGTTTGATTGTAACATAATGGATATCGTGAATTTGGCACTACTTTTCCGCGATCATTAATTTTTGGATCAGTGTAATTTCCGCTCGGAACAGTAAATACTCCACCATTATCGCCATCACAAACTTTTTCCTCGTGAAATTGCAAAGGCTCAGTAAAAGATTCATCTAAATGCACTTTTACTCCTCCGATTGCATCCACTAATTGTTCGAATCCGGCAAAATTAATCGTAATCGCATAGTGAATTTCTTGTCCGGTAATTTCGGAAATTATTTTTTCCATATCCTCTATCCCGCCGCCGTTTTTATCTCGTTCCTCTCCGTGAAAATACACATAATTTATTTTTTGGCTGTAATTTTCTCCCGGCACTGTCACATATAAATCCCGCGGGATAGAAACCATAGAAACTTTTTTCTCCTCCGGCTTAATACTTACCACCATAATAGTATCTGCCAAAAGCCCTCCACCTTCCACATTCTCACCACGCATTCCCAAAAGCAAAATATTTATTCGCCCCTCTTCTTCGCCTTTCAAAGTATTATCCACTCCTGGCAACGATCGAGCAATTGTGCTAAAAATTCCACCATCAGTAGAAACTTTATTCAAAACATTACTTGCCTTCCAAAGAATTCCTATAAATATCAACAAAATAATTCCCAGAATTATAAAAATTATTTTTTTCTTTCCACTTTTAACAGAATTAGACCCGTTGGAGCCCTGACTTTTTTTCTTAAATAAACTCATATTAATTAAGCTAGATTTTTTACTTTTTTATTTAAACGAATTAAAAATGTCCAGCATCTTCTGCGCTGAATCTTTCCAAGAGAAAGCTTTTACTCTTGCTAAACCTAGCTCGATTAACTCTTTTCTCCTTTCTTGATTGACACACATATTGTATAACTTTTCCGATAAAATATCAATATCCCGCGGATTGAAATATTCCGCCGCCTCGCCTGCCACTTCCTTGTGCGGAGGAATATCTGAAGCCAATGTCGCCGCACCCTGACTCATTGCTTCCAAAATCGGAATTCCAAAACCTTCATAGAAAGACGGAAAAGCAAAAACCTCCGCCATTTGATAAAAAGCAGTTTTGTCATCCACATCAATAAATCCGGCAAACAAAATATCTTTTTCATCAAAATTATTTTCAAGAATAACCTCATCGATTTTCTTGTCAAAATTATGCGCTTGTTTATTGCCGGCAATCACCAATTTAATTTCAGGAATTTTATTTTTAATCTTTGCATAAGCTTCAATCAAAGCTGGTACATTTTTGCGCGGCTGCAAAGTTCCAATATAGAGAATAAATTTTTCCGGCAAAGAATATTTTTCTCTCACTGCTTGCTTTTTTTCTTCCGTAATTTCCGTCTGAGAAATATTAATGGAATTAAAAACCACTTCGATTTTACTAGCATCCGTCTTGTAATATTTTAAAATTTCATCTTTGGTAAATTGACTTACGGCCACAATTTTATCCGAACGCTTAATGCTTCTCGGGATAAGTAAATTTAGAAAAAATAAATCCCGCTTCAAAATAAATTGCTGATAAACTTTAAATGAAACATCATGAATATGCGTTATTACTTTAATTCTTTTGGGAATAAAAAATGGCAAAATATATTCTGTGTGAAAAACATCCAGATCATTCCGCCACATATATTTTGGCATCGCCCAACCCGCCCAGGCAAATTTATTGGCCGCTTTAAGGGAAATAATCTGTACATTTTTTTTATCCGCCAACTTTAATTTCTCCCAAATATTTTGTAAAACTTTTTTATCCGCCGTGTCAGTAAAAAGAAAATATTCATTTTCTTTGTCAATTTCCAAAAGATTCTTGGTCAATTCCAAAACCACCACCTCGCTCCCGGTTTTTTGCTTGCCAATATTTCTAATGTCAATTCCGATTTTCATATTTTTTATTTAGCTAGTAATTATTAGCTTTTAGCAATTTTATTTTTTAATAAAACTCAATCCAAACCACAGCCACAAAAATCCCAGCATCACTCCGGCATTAAATAAATTAGGAACAATAATCGCCACCGCGCTCAAGATTAAAAATAAATAATAGTAATCCATTCCGCTATCCTCGCGTTTAAATTTTCCTTCTTTAAGTTTCCGCCAAAAAAATAATTTGCCCCGCACCAAACCCTGTCCGATTAAAACAACAAACGCAATCAATCCAATTATTCCCGCTCCCAGCCACGCTTCCAAAAAAATATTGCTGGAATTTAATCCCGCTCCCCGCTCATCTTGACCAAGAACCCCGGAAATATTTCCCCAGCCAATTCCCAGAAACCAATTGCTTTTGAGAGTCTGCCAAGATTTCTGATAAATTTCCGAGCGAATATTTACATTGGGATCCTGGCGATAAATCTTACCGACAAATTTTCCTTGAGAAATTTCATTCTCAATCTCTTCCAGATTAATGTGCCGACATCCATAAGAATCTAAAACACTCATATCATCAATCACTTCCGGCAATTCCGTTTCCCGCTCGCACGAAATAGTTATTTCCTGCTTACCAGAAGCTGTGCTCTGCAATCTATTTTTAAGTTCAAAATCTGTAAGTTTAAAAATATAAACCAATCCGATTGAAATCAAAATACTCAAAATTATTTCCAAAATCAATTTCCATTTTCCACCCTTCATCAGCAAATAAATTAAAAGAGAAACCACCAAAACGCCCGCTCCCAGCCAAGCACTGCGTGAAACTGTCATTATCAAATTCATTCCAGCCAAAATTATCAAAGTCCAAATCAAAAGATAAAAAACAAAATTAGTCTTATTTCTTTTAATGCAAAAAATTTTTATCTTCTCATTTAATTTATAAACAAAAACATACAAAACCGAGAGCAAAAAAACCAAAAAAATTCCATACCAATCCGGCTCACTGAAAGTTGCATTCACTCGTCCAGGCATCACTTCAAAACTATTGCCGCCATTTTTATAAACAACATTCTGCCAAATTCCATAAACCAAAACCACACCCGCCGAACTAAAAAAGAAAGGCGCGATTCTTTTTACATCTTCCAAATCTTGAACAAAAATTCTCACCAAAAAATACAACAGTGCAAAAGAACAAATTATCATCGCCTGCTTCGTCGCCAAAAAAGTGTCTGGCGCATCCAAGCTGCTCAGAAATCCGCTCACCACCAAAAGCGCCGCAACATAATCCATCCAGCGAAATTTTGGCAGAGAAAAATTTAAGCGATGCGTACTATAACGAATCACTACCGCCAGAAAGGTGAAAAATCCTATGAGCTGATATGGCCGTATTGCCGACCCCAAATCTTCCGGCGCTAAATTAATTGTCTCCAAAGCAATCGTTCCTGTAAAAAACAAAAATCCCCAGCCCGGACGATACAAAGTAAAAAGAAAAATCACCAAAGCAATAAACAAAAAATCACCGATATTTTTTATCGGCAAAATATTCAGATTGGAAAGAATAATTAATGCTACCGCCAAAACGACATTTGCCAAAAGCAAATAATACTTCAGCGAATTAAATCTATTGACAATATTTTTTATTTGCATCATAATATTTAGAAGTTCTTCACCCTACTAATTACGAATTTACAAAAATACCATCCTAAACACTTGTCATCCTCGGGCAAGCATCTGTAATCAGATGCGCAGACCCGGGGATCTCATTGTGCGCCACCTTGTCATTGCGAGTAAATTTTGCACTCAAAATTTACGTGGCAATCTTGTAATTAATTCTTCAATACTAATATCTGGTTTTGTGTTTTAAATTCCGGGATTGCCGCGGTAGAGTACTGCCTCGCAATGACGAAAAATTCTACAAAGAGGAAAAACGACCATGAAAGAAATCGACAAAGTTGCTATCAAGGGAATATCTTCCTGGGCTATATCAGCATTGATCTTTTTCGTAAAATCAATCAAAATAATAACATCTGATACAATCTTCAAATTCAATAATCTTTCCTTTTATATCTCTATTATATTTCTCGTAATATCAATCGCTTATTTTTGGAAATTCGTCAATACTGAAATCAAATGATAGTTAGTTCACAACTCCTCGGGATAATTCCCGTGGAGTTGTTTTTATTTTAGCACAAAACGTGTTAGGAAATAAATTTTTCCCAAGAAAATTTCTTAACCTGTTTAAACCCGGACTGGGAAATTTTTTCTCTTAAATCTTGATTATCCAATAAGTCTTTTATTTTATTTTTTATGTCCTCGATATTTTCTCCGTCAAAAAAAATCCCACCCTCTTCAACCACTTCCAGCAACGAAGAATTTTTTGCCACCGCTACAGGCGCTCCAACATTCATCGCTTCCAATACCGGCAAACCAAACCCTTCATAAAGCGACGGATAAACAAACATCAAAGCATTTTTGTAAATCGCCGGCAAATCTTTTTGCTCCACAAATCCGATAATTTTAACTTTATTCTCTATTTCCAATTCTCTAACCAATTTTTCCACATCAATAATTAACGGCGCCAACTCCGGCATCAGCTTTCCGGAAATCACCAAATCGGGAATATTTTTATTTTCGTCCAATAATAATTTATAAGCTCGTAAAAGCGCATCAATATTTTTTCTTTTTTCCAATCCGCCTCCGCTATAAATATATCCCGGGTGCAAATCATATTTTTTCAAAATCGCCTGAGAATTTTCCACACTAATTTCTTTTTTGTAAATTTTATCCACATCAATATGGCGCACCTCGATTTTTTCTTCCGGAATTTGCCAATATTTTATCAAATCATTTTTAGTGCACTGGCTCACTGCAATAATTTTATCCGCCTTTTTAATCGCTCGCTTGGTGAGTTGCCAATAAATTTTTTTGCGCCAATTATTCAAATACTCGGGAAAGATTTCCGGAATAATATCGTGGACTACCATTGTATGAAGAACTTTTTTAAAAAGAATTGTCGGACATTGATAAAGGGAAATAAATTCCTCACAACCATCCGCCAAAACTTTTTCAGGTAGCAAAAATTTCTCCCAAATAATTTTACGAATCAAATCGTCCCGCTTATAAAAAGGCAAAAAAATATTTTTCTGAAATTTATTGGAAAGATTTAATTCCACACTATCCTCTTCCAAATACAAAATATATTCCGCACCTTTAGTATTCCTATCAAAAATTTTAAAATCAAAACCATCCAGCGCTTTGAGCGCATTGATTGTCACCTGCCCAATTCCGTTCCCCGGTTTCCTGGCAAAAGATGCATTGATTCCGATTTTCATACGCTTTTATTCTGCAGTTTTTGAATCGTAAATTATTTTTTCTTCTTTTTCCAAATCATCCATAGTAATCGGTTTATCCTCGACTTTCACAGCTTCCATTTCAACTTCATCCTTTTTATCCTCCGCAATTTCACCCGCCGGTTTTTTCTCCGCCGACAAACTGGCAATTAATTTGTTTAATTCCTCGTTAGAATAATAATCAATAATCACGCGCCCGCCTTCTCCGCCAGACTTAGTCACTTTCACTTTCGTTCCCATCGCCGCGCTCAATTTATCTTCCAATTCTTTAATTTCCGGATCAGCAGTTATTTTTCTAATATGAGTTTTTTCCGAAATATCCTTGATTTTATTTTCCGCTTGGCGCACTGTCCAATTATTTTTGACTATCAATTCCAAAAGTCCCCGCTGTTTCTCCGGATTTTCCAAAGACAAAATCACCTTGGCATGTCCCTCTGAAATTGTTCCGTCATTCAAAGCTTTCTTGGCTTCAATCGGTAATTTCAATAAACGAATTTTATTAGCCACTACACTTCTACTTTTTCCCATTTTTTGTGCCACTTCTTCTTGGCTCATTTTAAATTCTTCAATCAATTGCTGAAAAGATTTTGCCTCCTCAATCGGATTCAAATTATGGCGCTGAATATTTTCCACAATCGCCAATTCCAATTTTTGTTTGTCCTCAACCTGCTTAATAATAATTGGAATTTTTTTTAGTTCCGCCAATTTTGCCGCTTGCAATCTTCGCTCTCCGGCAATCAATTCAAAATTTTCTCCTTTCTGAGTTACCACTAGCGGCTGCAAAATTCCATGCTCTTTGATAGAATTAGATAATTCAGTCAATTTTTCTTCATCAAAATGAGCTCTCGGCTGAAAAGGATTAGCCACAACCTTATCAATATCCACTTCCAAAACCGCCTGCTTAAAATCTTTCTGTTCAGCATCATCAGCCGTGCTGCCAACCGGAGCAATTCGTCCATTGAGATTTTTATTTGCAGAAACAGCTTTTGTTCCA